>Ga0307986_10000085_pt1 | contig 61658 bp, 63 predicted proteins | sample EllFjometageno82_FD_203170 | JGI IMG/M metagenome (GOLD analysis project Ga0307986, IMG submission 203170) | Marine microbial communities from Ellis Fjord, Antarctic Ocean - #82 | ecosystem: Environmental > Aquatic > Marine > Unclassified | place: Southern Ocean | collected 2014-10-09 | reverse complement strand
TCAAATTCTTGAATGATATTATCAAAACGAAACACCCATACAATGCCTATAGATGCTGCAATAATAACTTGAGAAGCGGTAATTAGTAATTCCATTTTTAATTTAATTAATATAGTTAATGATCTAGCTAAGATAACGACAAAAGCGTTCTTAGGAAACCTATTGTTTGAATTTAAAAAATTAAGTGCATTCGATTCGATGCCAAGTCATCTCTAAGGTCTGTTCCCCCGGTCGATTGGTGTCGCCATCGGCTTCACAAGAGGCTTCTTGAGTGCTGAACTGATCGGTATAGCACAAGGCGGTATTTGTATTGTCGCAAGCAAAGGTTGTCCGTATAAAATATTTTTTAGTACACGGACAAACTTCCTCGGGTTCCAATACTTCAGAGGAACAACTTGCAATAAGAATCGTCAGTAAAAAGAACGAAATCTTAACCTTCATAGCCTGCTATTTATCCCAGTAATCATATACCAATACATCTGCGGTAAAAGGCACAAAAAGCTTTACAAAAGCTTGATGAACGGGATGTGGTAAATAGGTTTCGTCTCGATCTATTGCTTTTTCAAAATACATAGTCAAACTGTGGGTATATCCTTTTGTTAATCCCTCGGGAGAAGCGTTTGTTGTGTAATTTAGATTGTGTACGCCTTCGATTTGGTTGAGTGTGTAAGCTCCTTCCTCGATCGTTTTAAATTGTTCGGGCGTGATGCTGTCTTTGTACTTAATTAGAACAACGTGTTGTAGTTTTTTTGAATTCACTTGGATTTCTGTTTTTGGGGTTGTACTGCAAGAATATGCAGTAAAAGAAAAAACTAAAATTAAAAATACTTTTTTCATGATTTGTGGTTTAAAGGGATTTGTGAAATTTAAAAAATGCTTTTAAAACCTCTTTTGGGGTTTCAATATGGGGATAATGTCCAGAATTTTTTAGAAAAAAAGTGTGCGATTTGGGTTGTAGTTTTTGAAAAAACAAGGCTGTTTTGTTCCCCGAAATCGGATCTTCAATTCCGTTAATCATAGCCATCGGAATTTGTGGGTTTTCTATGGGTGCTCGCCAACGCTTAAGGTAAGTTTTTCGTTCATTCAGGTAACTAAGAATTAGCGGAATCATTATTCGTCCTTCGTTGTTCTCCAAAAGGTTCCATGAAGAGTCTAAAAACTCTTTGGAAGGTGGATTGGCTTTACTAAAAATATCATGCATGGTTTTGTCAAACGTCTTTGCAGATAAAAATCGTCCTAAAAGCGGCCCTAAAAATGAAGCTAATAATTTTTGGATGGGTCGTGGTGTGTTTGCTTCAGGGAACATGCCACCGTTCATAAACACAGAAGAAAGCCAGGTTATCTTTGATTTGTTTTCCAGTTTTCGAGCCAATAATTCCTGTACAACTGTATCTCCAACGTCATGAGCAAAAATATGTGCTTCACTAATACCCAAAGCTTCTACTAGCACTTCAATAGCATTAGTCTGACTCATGATAATGTCCTTTTTGAGCGGAGCTTTTGAAACTCCAAGGCCAACTAAGTCGGGTACAATACAATCAAATCTAGGCGAGAGCTCCGGTAAAATAGGAGCAAAATCCCAAGAAGATGTCGGAAACCCATGAATACAAACAAGGGGAGTTCCTTTTCCTTCTCGAACATAAAAAATAGAGGTATCTCCAGAAACAAAAGTTTTCCCTTTTGAATACCAAGATTCAATATCCATAAACTAATTTTTGATTGAAGATAGTAAAAAAAGAATGTGGGCTTTATTAACTATTATTTTTTATCTTCCACCCACCGTTTTAAATTATTATTATGAAAAAAATTATTCTCTCTTTCTTTAGTTTAGGGATTTTTGGACTTCAAGCGCAAACCGATCACAGTACTTTTTTGAATGCTATTGACGCGAATGCAGCTCATTATTCAGAGGTAGCACAAACCATTTGGAGCTATGCCGAAATGGGGTATCAAGAAACTAAAAGCAGTGCGCTGTTACAAGAAACCTTGGCTGCTGAAGGCTTTACAATCGAAAAGGGAATTGCTGGAATTCCAACTGCATTTTCTGCAACCTATGGAACCGATGGTCCTGTCATTGCGATCCTTGGGGAATATGATGCATTGCCAGGTTTATCTCAAAAAAACCTTCCTTATAAAGTTTCTAACAACACCCGAGCCGGTCACGGTTGTGGACACCATTTGTTTGGAACCGCATCTGCCGCTGCAGCAATAGCTGTAAAAAATTACTTGAAAGAAACGGGCAAAGCCGGAACGATTAAATTCTTTGGATGCCCCGCAGAAGAAGGTGGTTCTGGAAAAGTATATATGACCCGAGCGGGTCTTTTTGACGATGCAGACGTAGCCTTGCATTGGCACCCAAACAATAAAAACGCAGCCAACCCGGGTGCAGCTTTGGCAAACAAATCTGCGAAATTTCGGTTTTATGGTCGCTCTGCTCATGCTGCCGCAGCTCCCGAACAAGGACGTTCTGCGCTCGATGGTGTAGAGTCAATGAACTATATGGTAAACATGATGCGAGAGCATATACCGTCTAGTGCACGAATTCATTATGTAATTACAAGAGGAGGCGAAGCGCCAAATGTGGTTCCTGATTTTGCAGAGGTTTATTACTATGCACGTCACGATCGTCGCGATGTAGTCATTGATATATTCGATCGTATAGTAAACATAGCCAAAGGTGCTGCTCTAGGAACTGGAACTACTATGGATTTCGAAATGATTGGCGGAACGCACGAACTGCTTCCAAACGATGTTTTGCAGCAATTGATGCACAGGAGTTTGACTCAAGTTGGTGGGTTTGACTATACTATAAAAGAAAATGAATTTGCTAATAGCATTGCAGAAACCCTAGGTAAACCTTTGAATATGGATTATGTAACTGGTGTTGAACCCTACGATCCAAACGCTTTGCCCATGGGATCTACCGATGTAGGTGATGTTAGTTTTACCGTTCCTACGGCTGGAATGGGAGCCGCTACTTGGGTCCCCGGAACTCCGGCACACAGCTGGCAAGCAGTTGCTGCTGGTGGAACTTCCATTGGAAATAAGGGCATGCTCGTTGCTGCCAAAACCTTAGCACTTACCGCCTTTAAACTCTTGGACAATCCCAAAATATTAGACCAAGCACAGGCTGAATTTCTTAAAAAAAGAGGGGCTGATTTTAAATATATTCCACTGTTAGGAGAACGAAGTCCAGCTTTAGATTATAGAAATTAAGTGCTTATTTTTTAATCAATTGCAATATGTTCTCAAGGGCAGGATTGCGGTTACTGGGGTCCCAAACTGCAGATAAAACGGTGCGGTACGGCAGCTTATTCAGCTCAATAAACTTAACTCCTTTTTGAGGTTTGAGCTGTAACGATTTGGGGACAATAGAAATCCCAAAGTTGTTTTCGACCAATTTATAAATGGTATTCGAATGAATTGTATTGTGCGATACCTTGGGCGCAAAACCGCTGTCTTCGAACAATTGCATTACTTTTTGATAATACGAGGGGCTGTATTTTTGATCAAATAAGATGAAGGATTCGTTTTTGAATTGACCTAGATTCTTAAAACTTTTAGAGTCTATCGGATGGCTTTGCGGCAACACCAAGCAAAACGATTCTCGGAGAACGGGATGGGTTTTTAATCCGCGAGGAAGATTTTCTAAACGAACAAAAGCAAGGTCTATTTCTTGTGAAAGCAACCCTTCTATTTGTGTTTGATTGTCCATTTCTTTTAGACTGAACAATATTTTTGGATGTAGGTTTCTATAGGCTAACAAAAGATCTGGAATTATTTGCTGCATTGCTGAACCTACATAACCGAGTTTAAGGTTTCCAACCATTCCTCGATCCAGCAACTTACTGTGTTCAATGATCTGTTCCAATCCATTAAAATAATGCGACAATTCTTTTTTAAGATAAGCACCTGCTGGAGTTAACGCTACTTTTCGGTTGTGCCGATCAAAAAGCTGGAGGTCCAAATGTTGCTCTAGCTCCTTGATTTGCTTACTCAGTCCGGGTTGAGAAATAAATAGGCGTTCTGCTGCTTTTCGAAAATGTAATTCTTCGGCTACTGCTAAAAAATAGCGCAGATGTCTCAATTCCAATTGATAACTCATGGTTATTAGTTTGTTAGATAAATGGTCTTGTTAGGTATTAAATATAAGGGTATTTTTAGGAAAGCAATTACAGATCATGAATTTTAGCTACGGAAAAGAAAAACTAACCCTCAAAAAAGTCTTTGGATTAGCTCAAGGAAAATTCAAGGGGGTTTTGACTGAAGAGGTTATAACCGACGTCCAAAACAGCAATGCAATTGTACAAAAGGTGGTTGGTTCTGGGAAAACAGTCTATGGAATTAATACGGGTTTTGGCCCTTTATGCGATACCCTAATTTCTCAAAACGAAGTACAAACCTTACAAAAAAACTTACTGCTAACCCACGCCGTTGGAGTCGGAGAACCTATAGATCCAATACTTTCTAAAATCATGATGTTGTGCAAGGTTCACGCCTTATGCAAGGGTTACTCGGGGATTCGATTGAAAGTAATTGAACGAATCATCTTCTTTATTGAAAACGACCTGCTACCGGTAGTTCCAGAACAAGGGTCTGTTGGAGCTTCTGGTGATCTGGCGCCGCTTTCTCATTTGTTTTTACCCCTCATTGGTGAAGGTGAATTTTGGGTAGGAGACAAAATAGTTCCCGCTGAAACTGTTTTAAAAGAATACAATCTACTCCCGCTTGTTCTTGAAGCTAAAGAAGGATTAGCGTTAATTAATGGAACTCAATTTATTTTAGCTCATGCAATTACTGGGCTTCAAAAAATGAAGTACTTGCTCAATTTAGCGGACGTTGCAGGCGCGACGAGTTTAGAAGGTTTTCAAGGAAGTGCTGCTCCTTTTAAAGAAGGTTTACATAAAATACGTCCATTTAAAGGGTCGTTAAAAGTAGCCCAACGCATGCGTATATTGCTAGAAGGATCCGAAAATTTACACGCACATTTAGACTGCGATAGAGTTCAAGATCCCTACTCCATCCGCTGTATTCCGCAGGTTCATGGAGCCTCGAGAAACGCGTTTAATCACCTGAAAAAACTGGCAACAATAGAAATGAATTCGGTAACCGATAACCCCATAATATTGAGCGAAGAAGAAATTATATCTGGTGGAAATTTCCATGGACAACCCCTGGCAATGGCGCTTGATTACACTTCGATTGCTGTTTCTGAATTGGGAAATATCGCGGATCGCCGCTGTTATCTTTTACTGGAAGGGAAATATGGATTGCCGCGTTTACTAACCGAAAAAGGAGGGCTTAATTCTGGTTTTATGATTCCGCAATACACCACCGCAGCTTTGGTTACAGAAAATAAATCACTTTGTTTTCCTCCATCGGCTGACAGTGTGCCAACCTCGCTGGGACAAGAAGACCATGTTTCTATGGGAAGTATCTCTGGGCGAAAGTTAAATCAGATTTTAGGGAATTTAGAGAAAATACTTGCCATAGAATTGATGTATGGCGCACAAGCATTAGAGTTTAGAGGGTCACTTCAATGCTCGAAAATAATTCAAAAAAACCACGAACTAATTCGAACCAAGGTTCCCAAACTCGAAGAAGATCGCTTGCTGAAAAACGACATACAAAATTTGATCGAAATGGTCAAAACCGAACAATTTATAGTAAAATAAATGACCAAAGATAGCAATAATTTCAAAGCCGAAATACTCCAGGGAATTCCATCAAAAATGCCTCCAAAGCATATCTTCCCTGAAAAAGTTAATCGGGCTCCAAAACGAAAAGACCTTTTATCTGCCAAAGAAAAGCAATTGGCAATTCGAAATGCACTTCGATATTTTCCAAAAGAATGGCATTCGGAATTAGCATCAGAATTTGCTGAAGAACTTCGAGCATATGGACGAATTTATATGTACCGTTTCAAACCCTCGTATACGCTTCGTGCACGACCACTAGAAGAATATCCGACACAATCAAAACAAGCAGCTGCACTTATGTTAATGATCCAAAACAACTTGGATCCAGCAGTTGCACAACATCCCGAAGAACTAATTACCTACGGTGGAAATGGGGCCGTTTTTCAAAACTGGATACAATATGTCCTTACGCTTCAGTATTTAGCGCTTATGACAGACGATCAAACCTTGCATTTGTATTCTGGGCATCCAATGGGACTTTTCCCTTCTTCAAAGAATGCACCAAGAGTCGTTGTAACCAATGGGATGATGATTCCCAATTATTCAAAACCAGACGACTGGGAAAAATTCAATGCGCTCGGGGTGACCCAATACGGACAAATGACTGCAGGCTCCTTTATGTACATTGGCCCACAAGGAATTGTTCACGGAACAACCATTACAATTCTAAATGGATTTCGTAAGATTTTAAAACCTCAAGAAACTGTTGGTGGAAAGATATTTTTAACTGCTGGTTTAGGGGGAATGAGCGGGGCCCAACCAAAAGCTGGAAACATTTGTGGCTGCATAACCGTTTGCGCAGAAGTAAACCCAAAAGCAGCCGAAAAACGACACGAACAGGGCTGGGTAGATGTTTTGATTTACAACATCCCAGATTTAATAGCACGTGTTAGGACGGCTCAAAAAAACGAAGAAGTAGTTTCTATAGCGTTCATTGGAAACGTTATTGAAGTATGGGAATGTTTTGATCAAGAAAACATTCATGTGCATCTGGGTTCGGATCAAACTTCGCTTCATATTCCTTGGACTGGCGGGTATTATCCAATCGGATTTTCGTTTGATGAAGCAACAAAAATGCTTCAAAAAGATCCTGAAAACTTCAAAAAGGAAGTTCAAAAATCCCTACGAAGACATGCTGCCGTTATTCAGAAACATACCAATAAAGGGACTTACTTTTTCGATTATGGGAATGCCTTTCTATTAGAAGCCTCTCGTGCTGGAGCCGATATAATGGCAGAAAATAAGATTGACTTTAAATATCCTTCATATGTTCAGGACATTCTAGGGCCGATGTGTTTCGATTATGGGTTTGGACCTTTCCGGTGGGTTTGCGCCTCGGGAGATACAGCAGATTTAGAACGTACCGATGCAATTGCCTTATCAGTAATGGAGACATTGAGTAAAACTGCTCCCCCAGAAATTCAGTTACAACTTCAGGATAATATAACCTGGATTAAAAACGCAAAAACAAATAAAATGGTGGTTGGGTCGAAAGCTAGAATACTCTACGCCGATGCCGAAGGACGCATGAAAATAGCGGAAGCCTTTAACCAGGCAATTGCAGAAAATAAAATTGGCCCCGTGGTACTGGGTCGAGATCATCACGATGTAAGCGGTACCGATTCGCCTTACCGAGAAACTTCGAATATTTATGATGGAAGTAAATTTACAGCCGATATGGCAATTCATAATGTCATTGGCGACAGCTTCCGCGGAGCAACCTGGGTATCCATTCACAACGGCGGGGGAGTTGGCTGGGGAGAAGTGATGAATGGAGGGTTTGGAATGTTGTTAGACGGAAGTTCAGAAGCGTCCGAGCGCTTAAAGAGCATGCTCTTCTACGATGTAAACAACGGAGTTGCACGACGCAGTTGGGCTAGAAATAAAGAAGCTATCTTTGCTATTAGACGAGAAATGGAACGCACACCGAACTTAAAAGTAACCCTTCCGAATTTAGTTGACGACAACCTCCTTAAAAGCCTGTTTTAAATGAAAACACTTTTTAAAAACATTAAACAATTACTTCAAGTTCGCGATGCGAATGTTGATTTTGTGGGTGGAAAGGAAATGAAGGTTCTTCCAAAAATAGAATCCGCTTATTTGCTGGTTGAAGATGATCGAATTGCCGCTTTTGGATCTATGGATTCATGTCCAACGGATTCCGTAGACAAAGTAGTAGATGCTTCCGAAAAAATAATCCTCCCATCCTGGTGTGATTCGCATACACATCTGGTTTATGCAGGAAATCGAGAGGAAGAATTTAAAGACCGAATTAACGGTCTGAGCTATGAAGAAATCGCAAAAAAAGGGGGTGGAATTCTAAATTCTGCAAAAACCCTACAAGAAACCTCAGCCGAAGATTTATACAACCAAAGTAAAACAAGATTAGAAGAAGTAATGCGCTTGGGAACAGGAGCTATCGAAATTAAATCGGGCTATGGACTTACGCCAGAAGCAGAACTAAAAATGCTTCGTGTAATTGAGCGGTTGCATCAAGAATATCCTTTACAAATTAGGGCTACTTTTTTGGCGGCACATGCCATTCCAACCGAATATAAAAACAACAAAACTGAATTTTTAGAAAACATGCTTAGTAAGGCTTTACCGGTTATCGAAGCGGAAAATTTAGCAAGTTACGTCGATGTGTTTTGTGAAGAAGGGTACTTTTCGACTGAAGATACCACCCGTGTTTTGAAACAAGCGAAAACCTATGGACTGACTCCTAAAATTCATGTGAATCAATTCAATGCAATTGGTGGCGTAGGCGTTGGAATTGCGTTTAATGCCCGTTCTGTTGATCATTTAGAAATCTTAACAGACGCTGATCTCGATGCCTTAAAAGGGAGTAGAACCATGCCTGTTGCATTGCCCGGATGTTCTTTCTTTTTGGGAATTCCGTATACCCCCGCTCGTAAAATAATAGATGCCGGTTTGCCGCTTACTTTAGCAAGTGATTACAACCCAGGCTCCGCTCCTTCAGGAAACATGAATTTTGTGGTATCGTTGGCTTCTATAAAAATGGAAATGACCCCCGAAGAGGCCATTAATGCGGCCACAATAAACGGAGCCTATGCCATGAATTTAGAACAAGAAGTTGGCTCTATTACTGTCGGTAAAAAGGCGAATTTTATGGTAACAAAAAAGCTTTCCTCTCCTACAGTTATTACTTATGCTTTTGGATCAAATAACATTGAGCAGATATACATTAACGGAAATTTACTTGATGACTAAACTTAAAACGTTATGAATAGAGAAGATCTAAACTTAACAGAAAAAAGCTATGAAGCACCAAAACAAAATCTTTGGGATGGAAGAAAATCACCTCCAGAACTGGGCGTTCAATATTGGCATCAGCAGGTCAAATTCAGTGACTTAACAAAATCAGATCCAGAAGCTTCAAAACCGAAGATTGCTCTTTTGGGGTATGCCTGTGATGAAGGGGTAAAAAGAAACAAAGGAAGAATCGGCGCTGCAGCGGGTCCAGATGAGATACGCAAAGAACTGGCGCGCCTAGCTTTTCATAAAGGTTCGCAAAGCATTACAGATTATGGAAATCTGGTATGTGTTGATCGTGATTTAGCGGGATGTCAAAACAGTTTGGCAACCGTTATTGAAAGACTTTTAGATTCCGATATATTCCCAATAGTGATGGGAGGAGGGCACGATATAGCCTACGGTCATTTTAAAGGAATTCAAAAAGGGCTTCAAAAAAGAGGACTTTCTAAAATTGGAATTTTAAATTTTGACGCTCATTTTGACCTCCGCCCTGTCGAAAAAGAACCCAACTCAGGTACTCCCTTCAATCAGATTTTAACAGAACATCCCAATGAAGTTAGCTATTTTGCCTTGGGAATTCAAAAAGCTGTAAACACCAAAGAATTGTTTATCATTGCTAAAGAAAAAAATGTAAAGTATTTATTTAATGAAAGTTGTGAACTAACTAATTTTGATGTGGTTACATTAAAGATAGATGCTTTCTTAGAAGGCGTAGATGCTTTGTATATTACGGTAGATTTAGATGGGTTTTCTTCGGCCTATGCGCCGGGAGTTAGTGCGCCTTCTCCACTTGGATTTGCACCAGACTTTGCCTTAAAGGTTTTGAATCACCTGCTGGAATCTAAAAAAGTAGTTGCTCTTGATGTAGTAGAAATGAATCCAATTTTTGATCGAGACCGAAGCACCGCAAAATTAGCTGCCAGAATCATAGACTCTTTTGTGATGAATTTTTAGGTAAAACTCACTTAAAAATATTTATGTAGAGTTTATTTTTTTTTGTTTAGTAACTCTATTTGTTTATAAACCTCCTCCGCTTCAAACGTTTTTTGATCACTCTTACTTCTATTGATTTTTGATAAGTCATACGCCTCCTTCAACAAGGCTTTATATTTACTTTGTAGCTTTTCTACTTCCGTTTTCTTTTTAAATATTCCGAACATATAGTCTGTTTTATTGAATTTTAATTATAACCAAATCTACTGAATTTGTTTCCACTCAGACAATAAAAGCCAAGCTTTAAAAACAGTTTTGTACATTTTATTAATAAATAGGTCGTTATGATGACCCCGTTGGAAAATTAATTATGAAATCTTATGAATTATAAAAAGCATTTTCATTTACCCGTTTTATTGAAACGTTATGGCAATAAACAAATTATATTATTTTTTACGGTTATTCTTTTGTTGTTTCTATATTCATGTACTTCAAAAAAACAACTTCAATTAAACGACGAGGTTGAGGTAATAAGAGACTAACATGGTATTAATCAAATTTATGCCAATAATCAAAGTGATCTTTTTTTTATGCAAGGATATTTAGCGGCTAAAGACAGGCTTTTTTAATTTGAAATTTAGAGAAGGCAGGCAACGGGAACCGTCTCTGAAATTTTTGGAGAAAGTGAACTAGATAGAGACATTGGAACTAGACTCTTTAAGTTTAGAGGAAATATCGAAGATGAATTGAATCACTATCATGAAGATGGTTATGAAATTATCACCCAAACCAAAATCGGGAAAATAACCTATATCTATTCCCGTTTTCAGTTTAAGCATAAACATAACGTAAGCGTAATCGACACTTTTATAACCCGCACCGATTTCAAAAATATTTTTGAAATTGAAATTTCCACCGATACTCGTTTGATTGGGAACCCCTGGAATTATCCTAGAAGTAACGTATTATTGCCAATGTTCATGTTCTCAGACCTTGTCCATACCTCAAATTGGTTTTTGTCTACTGAAAAGGTGGGTATTTCATCTTTAACACCATATCTTTAAATATTATTAATCACAAATTGATCATTATGAAAAAATTATTAGTGTTAATATTAGTCGTAAACTTATTTGCTTGTACTAATATTAAACAAGAAACATCGCAATCTGTTGAGATAGATAACAATGGAGAGCCAGACGGACCACACACTTCAACTGAATGGAAAATATGGGCTTTAAGCACAGCTGCTCCATCATTTATAGCTGCAAACTGTACTGTCATTGATTCCGATGGGGAAACTGTTTTAAGAGAAGGAACAAATGGATGGACTGCAATGGCTGGAAACCCAAGAGGAATGTCAAATCCTGAGAATGGATGGGAAGATCCACATGAAGCAATGCCAATGGTAATGGATGCTCAGGCCATGAAATGGGCAATGGCTTTTATGTCAGGTAAAAAACCTGAATTAGATTACGATGGATGGATGTATATGCTTCATGGTGATATGGGTGAGGATAATACAAAGCAACTCGTTTTTAAAAAGGAGGATGCGGCAAAAGGTCATTGGATTGAATCTGGTGCACATTTGATGCTTATGCCAAAAGATCCTTCTTCTCTGAAAGGTCAAACTACTGATTTTAATTCTGGCTCTCCGTATATAATGTTTGAAGGAACTGGATATGATCATATTATGATTCCTGTTGAGGGTTACTATGATTATCAACCTCAAAAATAATTGAGAATAACTTATTTTAGCCCTTCACTTCGGTGAGGGGGTTTTTTATTTTCAATACTCACTTCAGCGTCAGTAAGTCTCGGGATTTATTATATTTGAATATTATTAATCATCAAACAATACAAATGAAAAAAGTAATTATCCTTTTAATTGCATCTTTTGCCATTAGTGCATGTACTAATGGAAAGCATGCTGAATTTAAAAAAAATACAGAAATCGCTAAAAAATACTTTAAACTACATGAAGTAGAAGATGCTGAAAGTATGTTTAAATATTTACATGAAGATATCGAATGGCATATGCCTGTTTATGGTATGGAAATGGCTGGTATTGAAGAAGTAAAAGCTGGTGTTCTTGGATATCAAGCTGATTTTGATAACATGAAATTTACAGCCGATTATTGGTTACCAGGTGTAGATACTGAGACCGGCTTAGCTGACGGGAGTACTCGTGCTTATGGGACTTGGACATCTACACATGCAAAATCGGGAAAAGATACAAAATTAACAAGCTATCATTCTTTTGAATTTGAAGATGGTAAAATTATTTCTGGTGGTGACTGGTTTGATTTAGGTGGAATGATGAATGCTCTACTGCCTCAATCACTTAAGAAAGGGAGCTTATTAGGACTTCATTCTTTTAAAGTAAAACTTAAAAAAGGGGTAACTTCTGATCAATTTGAAGCTTACTTTACAAATACATTAATTCCAGTGTATGAAAATGCATACAGAGGAGTTAGTCTACATTTAATTGAGGGATTAAGAGGTCAATATAAAGGCAATCTTGGTATGGTTTGGATATTTGAATCAAATGAGGTTCGTAATTTATATTTTGACAACAATGAACAATCAATTCCTTTAAACAAAGAAACTAGAGCAAAACTTAAATCAGTTGATGATGGCCTCGCTAAACTTGGCACATGGACTTCAAACTATACAGACTGGTCAGTACAATAAAACATTTCAAGCAATAATTAAAGCCCTCCTTTAGGGGGCTTAACCGCGCCATAAACCGAGTCCATAAGAGCTTTATAGGCATTTACATCGCCCAATTTTGCTATAGCCCAAACTGTTAAGGGAATTAGAAAAGGCCATAAGAAGATAATTAATAAAACCTATACACATGGGAGCTTGAACTAAGAATTTGATGGTTTTAGAAAGTGATCCTAGGCAACTAAACATAAAAAAACCGGATGCATACTAACAGAACTTCAATCGGAATTGTTTGGTTAAAACGAGATCTTCGTTTACATGATCATGCTCCGTTATATAATGCACTTAAGGAAAATAAACAGGTGCTACTTCTTTATGTGTTTGAAAACATTTTAGCCCAAGACCCACATTACAGTCAACGTCACTTTAATTTCATAAAACAGTCCTTAGTTGATATGAATAAGGATTTAGATGCACTAAACACTCAAATTTTAATCACGCAAGGCGATTTAATTAAAGTCCTTTCAGAATTAAATAAAACTTATAAAATAGAGCGCATATATTCTCATCAAGAAACGGGACTTCATGTAACTTTTGAACGAGATAAAGAAGTCAAAAAATGGACTGATACGGAAAGACTAACCTGGAATGAATTTACCCAACAAGGAGTTTTTCGGGGCATTCAGAACAGAAAAAAATGGCTATCTCAATGGACTAAATCCATGAATGAAGATCAACTTACATTTCCAAAAACTAGAGATAATTTTATACATAAGACGGAAATAGAAAAATTAAATAAAAAGTTTATAACACCAAAATTAATCACCCCAGCAAACAATCAGGTTCAGTTGGGTGGAACAGCACAAGGAAGAAGATATATGGATTCATTTTTTAATGGAAGACATGAAAATTATCAAAAATACATTTCTAAACCCGATCTATCTCGTAAAAGCTGTAGTCGTTTATCTCCTTATATAGCTTATGGAAACTTATCTATGCGAGAAGTACTACAAAGAACTGAGTTAGAGAAAGCAAACGGAAATTCGAGTCGTGGGATGCGAGCGTTTGAGTCTAGATTACGTTGGCAAGCACACTTTATACAAAAGTTTGAAATGGAATGTAAAATGGAATTTGTTTCAATTAATAAAGGGTATCATCGACTATCTAAAGCTATTGATCAAAATAAAATTCAAGCCTGGGAAGAAGGGAAAACTGGAATTCCAATAGTAGACGCGTCTATGCGATGTTTAGTAGCTACGGGATATTTAAATTTTAGAATGCGTGCTTTGGCTGTATCCTTTTTTGTACATCAACTATGGCAACCTTGGCAAAAAGCCTCTGCCTTCTTAGCGCGACAGTTTTTGGATTTCGAACCTGGAATACACTTTCCACAACTACAAATGCAAGCAGGAGAAACAGGTATAAATACTTTACGAATTTATAATCCGGTAAAAAATGGAGTCGAACACGATCCTACTGGTGAGTTTACAAAAAAATGGGTCCCAGAACTCATTGGGCTTCCAGGTATTCTTGTGCATACACCATGGGCTCTTACAGCTTTCGAAGAAGCAATGTATAGTTTTACACAAGGAATTAACTACCCTAAGCCAATTGTATTACTCGAAGAAAGCAGAAAACATGCGAGTGATATTTTATGGAAGATGCAAAAAGAACCCTTAGTCTATAAAGAGAGTAAAAGAATATTAAAAAAGCACACGTTAGCTAATAGATAAAGTAATCAATTAAAAAAATCCCACCGAAAGCAACAGCTAAAGTGAGGGTTAAAAAGAATCAATACCATTTGACCTTTATTTGATCAATAACAGGCATGGGTTTTAGAAAACGGTTTTTCTAATGCAACAGGGAGATTAGATTATATATGAAATCCCATCTCCCTTTGTTTTATTGATTCTTCTCAAAAACCATACAGTGCTGCCAAGGAAGATTATCAATGTTTTTTTTTAACTTCAATCCAGATGCCTTCATCTCTAAAACAGATTGTCTTTCTGTCATTTTGTGGATTTTTTTAATTGGGACATTCGAATCTTCACCCCTATATTCTATTAAAAACAATAACCCATTAGGTTTTAAAGCATTTTTTATAGACTCAATCATTTCTACAGGATAACTAAATTCGTGATAAACATCTACCAATAAAATTTTATCGAGCGAGTGCTTAGGTAAATTAATACTTATCTCAGATCCAAGAATTGTTTCAACGTTCAAGATCCCAGTTGACTTATTCTTTAATTCAATAGCATTCAACATTTCGGGTTGAATATCAACAGCATAAACCAACCCATTTTCAGCCAATGGTGCCATCTTAAAGACATGATATCCAGAACCTGCGCCAATATCTGCAATAGTATCATCAGATTTAATCTTCATGTTTTTTATCAATGTAGAAACATCCTCTTCTTTTTCTCTTTCAGACCTCTCCAACCAATTAATTCCTTGAAATCCCATTACATAGGCAATTTCTCTTCCCAGATACCATTTTCCTATGCCATTAAAATCCCCTCTTTTGTAGGTGTATTTTATGTCTTTTTCATCTCCTTGTGCTACTGATTCAGTGGAGGCTAAAAAGCAACTAATAAAGATTATAAGAATAGATATATTTTTCATAGGATAAAAATAAGAGCAAATCTGACTAATCTGATTCAAAATGAAAATATTTTTCTTTTACACCAATGGATACAATCCAAATCCTTCCTAATCAATTGATATCAATGATTTAACAAGATTAGTTTGTAGTGATTTTAGGGAGAGCTTGTTTAGGGGATTTGTGAATACGTGATTGGGAATAATCAAGAAAAACCGACTAAATCATCAAAAGACGTCAGATACAGAATATAAGTGCAATAATGCTAAAGATGCATATTGCAAAGTTTTCTCGTGGGTTGCTTCTAAAATAATATTTGGAGCCTTACCCGCTTTTTCAGCTTCTAGCCAACGTGAAATACACAAACACCATTTATCTCCGGGTTTTAATCCATGAAATTGCCATTGAGGCACGGGAGTTATTAAATCATTGCCTCTTGAGGCCGAGTAGTCTAAAAATTCTTGTGTAACTATTGCGCAAACAGTATGTGTTCCGGTATCTTGAGAAATTGTTCTGCAAAAACCATCTCTAAAATAACCTGTGCTGGGATTCGAACAGCAAGGTAAAAGCGGCAATCCTAAAATATTACGTTCCATTTATAAAAATATCATAACTTCAAATGTTTTCAAAGTTAGAACATTAAGTTATTAAAACTATGCAACATAATAATAATAAGTCATAAAAAACATCCACCTAAGCGACAGGCAAAAGTGAGGGCTAAAAAGAGTCATTACCACTTGACCTTTATTTAATCAATAACGTCAATATCTAATTGCTTAAATATTGGATGTTCTCCCTCTGTTACTTCTATACTTTGTTTGACTTCTCCACAGGTTGAATCCATAAGCGGTTTATAGGTGTTTACATTGCCTTTCTTTGCCTTATAAATCAACGCTAATGTTATAATGTCTCCATTGCTTAGAAGTTCCTTTTTTCGTGCCCCCGTATTTTACTACCGCCCTTTTATGATGTAAGTGAAGAGTAGAGGCTTTAATATTTATTAATCCAAGCCAAAATATGAGATACTTTACTTATTAAATTACTCGGACGCTTTGCAATACGATGACTGGCCTCTGGAATTTCCACAAAAACGGTAGGTGTTTTTCTAAGCTTTAGTGCATGATATAGTTGTTTTGCATCACTTGGATGGGTTCTAAGGTCATTCATTCCAACCATAACCATGCTTGGAGTTTCAATACTGCCAACTAAAGATAAAGGCGAAAACCCCCAGTAAGGATGAAAATTCTCCCAAGGCTCGCACACGAATGATCAAATACCGAGATAAAATTACGGGCACAATGGTATTCGCTAAAAAAGGAATTATGGATCATTTTGCGAAAATTGACGAAAATACCATGTTAGGGGTTATGGGCATGAAAGGAGGAAAAAACCCCTATTTTTTTGTATTGGAACGCGATTCAAAAAACAAGATCATTCGCGTGGAGTTTCTTTTCTAAATACAGCCTTGTATTGCCTTAGACTTTATATCTTTGTTTCGTTAAAAAGAAAAAAATGAATATTTTGATCATTGGCAGCGGTGGACGTGAGCATACAATAGCATGGAAATTGGCACAAAGCCCAAACTGCGGAAAACTTTTTGTGGCTCCAGGAAATGCAGGAACTCACGAAATTGCTACAAACCTAGCAATAGGTATAAATGATTTTGCAGAGATCAAGAAAGCTGTTTTATCGAACGACATACAAATGGTTATCGTAGGCCCAGAAGATCCATTGGTAAATGGAATTCATAATTTCTTTTTAAAAGACAAACAACTTAAAGACGTTATTGTGGTTGGTCCTCAAAAAGACGCTGCAAAACTCGAAGGAAGCAAGGAGTTTGCAAAAGAATTCATGAAAGCCCACAACATCCCTACCGCTCAGTACGATAGCTTTACTGCCGAAACGGTTGAAGAAGGCTGTCGGTTTTTAGACACAATGAACCCTCCTTATGTTCTAAAAGCTGACGGGCTTGCAGCAGGAAAAGGAGTTTTAATATTACAGGATCTTGTCGATGCAAAAGATGAGTTACGTCAGATGCTGAAAGGTCAAAAGTTTGGTGCAGCTTCTCAAAAAGTGGTTATCGAAGAATTTTTAGATGGAATTGAATTATCTTGTTTTGTTTTAACTGACGGAAAAAATTACCTCACGCTTCCGATGGCTAAAGATTATAAACGAATTGGAGAAGGCGATACTGGATTAAATACCGGAGGGATGGGGGCAATTTCGCCAGTACCTTTTGCTTCGGACGCATTCATGAAAAAAATAGAAGAGCGCATAATCAAACCAACCTTGGTTGGTTTTCAAAAAAGTAATTTGCCTTTCCAGGGCTTTGTTTTTATAGGACTTATTAAGGTCGGAGACGACCCCTTTGTAATTGAATATAACGTTCGAATGGGTGATCCAGAAACAGAAGTTGTTTTCCCGCGAGTTCAGAACGACTGGGTAGATCTTTTTAAAGCAGTAGGCGCTCAATCTTTAGATCAGCACAAGCTGAAAATAGACCCAAGAACAGCTGCCACAATAATGGCGGTTTCTGGAGGATATCCAGAAGCATACGAAAAAGGTAAAATAATTACAGGGATCGAATCTGTAGTAACCAGCGAAGTGTTTCATGGCGGGACACAAGTAGACAAAGATCTGGTAAAAACCTCTGGCGGAAGAGTTCTTGCGGTTACATCTTTTGGAAAAGACCATAAAGAAGCCTTGTCAAAGTCTTATGAAGCGCTTCAAAAAATTGACTTCGAAGGAATGTACTACCGAAAAGATTTAGGATTCGATTTATAAAAACGAATGCGCAGAAGGGTCTTTGTTCTCTTCTCCATTGTCGTTAAAAATCTTGAGTTGAATGGTCCAATAAACTAAAAGTGAAAAAATAACACCAGCAAAAATCCAGTTAACGCTGTTTGCCATCCACCAGTTAGTTAGTTCAAGTTCTCTTAGAAAGTTGTGTCCAACAAATATAAATTCCTCAAACAACCAGGCTATAGCTTCAAATAATTCTTTCATCAGTATCAGTATATATAATTCTGTGCAAATTTATAAAAAGCATATTGGAATCCAATGTTTTTGTAGGATTTAGTCAAAAAAGAATAACAAATTTAAGCCTTAGCCCCAAACCAATACCCCAACAGCTTTTTAAACATACCTCGTTTTACTTTTGAAAACAAAGACAAAACACTTAATTCTAAAAAAGAAGAACCAAAAACAAGGCCATGGGCAATAGGCTTTGCAATTAGAGCAAAATGTTTTTTAACGTATTTGTGAGATGAAATAAGCACTTCAGACTTTGTAAGAATTATAGTATCTATATTTTTCCTTGATGCTCCTCCATGATTATGAATACAATACCAATTATTTAAAAGCACTCTTTTCATTCCAAGATTCGCAGCTCTTTTACTTAGATCAATGTCTTCATAATACATCCAAAAAAATTCATCCCAAGATCCAAGCTTTTTATAATCTTCTTGGCGAATTAGCACAAAGGCACCAGAAATCCAATCAGGAAAACCAACAGAATTAGTACCCATTATTTTTTTTGATTGAGAACGTCTTATAATATTTCGTTCGAAACTTCTTAAAGGACCCAGAAGGTTAAATATGTTTGGAAAAACCCCGTAAGGAAAACAATCTTTCCCATCACTATTAACCTGTTTGATGGAGATCAATTTATAATCAAAATTTTCATCACAATAAGGAATCAGACTTTCGAAACACGTTTCAGGAATTTCTGTGTCTGGATTAAGAAAAAGCACCCATTTAGTTTCTGTCAATCGAGCGCCAGCATTACAACCATAGGAAAACCCTCCATTTATAGGCTCTTCTTGCCAATGAACCCAAGAAAATTTTTCTTTAAAAGAACGAAGCATTCCATCGTTCGAAAAATTATCGGTAACGATTACCTTTTTAATCTTCACGGTTTGTTTTGCTAAACTTTCAAGACACTTTGAAAGCATATTCCAACAGCGATAATTCACGATAACGATGGTAAGGTCCAGCATAAAGTTAAAATAGAATGAAGCCAAAGGTAGGAGATTAATCAAGGGAATCAAAAAAAGAGTGTTGACTTAAATAGGTATAATTGAATTTATATGAATATCCCCATAAAGGATAAAGAACAATGTTTTACCTTTATATTCTTAACATTTAGTTATGTTTCCGTTTATTAACGAATTTATTCAAAACTAGTTATCATGTTTACAAGAGTTTTCGGGAAAACTTCTTTTTGGAGCTATTTAGTGGCGTTTTTAATGCTTGCCGGAGCAGTATACTGGCACCACGGCATCATCATGGAAAACGACCCAAGTAACGGAAGTTTTTCTAAATCTTTAGTTATCCTTGTTTTGGGAATACTCAGTATTTTTTGCCTAGAAGTTTCTGTAAAGGGAGCTTTTTTTTTACAAAAAGGAAACTATCATTTGCCTGTTTTTATTTTATTTTTTTGGATCCTTCCTATTTATGAGTGGAATATTTGGCTTTGGATTGCTACCATATTTTTATGGGTCAGTATATTACAAATATCAAGAGCAGGCGAAAGCGCTTATGATGAAAAAGTGGTTTTTAATGCGGGTTTTTGGATGTTAATTGCTTCAAGTTTTAAAGTAGACTTTTATTATTTCTTCCTTTCACTATGGGGAGTTCTTTATCTTAAAGGTCTTTTAAATTTTAAATATATATTTCTTACTCTTTTGCCCGCACTTTGCATATTTATGATTGGATATATGTGTTCTATTTTGCTTCCAGAGATAAGTTTTATAAAAACAGCTATCGCTTCTCCGGCAGAATTTTCTTTCCTGTGGAGTAGAGATCTATTTGGAAGCACGAGTTTTATTTTAATCATCTTATTATTAACGAACGTTACCTTAAAACACTTTCAAGGAAAGTATCAGGAAAGAAGAAACCATAAAACGTCTTTTTATATAAGCATCGTATTACTTTTTTCAAGTATAATCGTAATTCTTTTTGGAGGCGAAAGAAGTGGAGTTTCATGGATTTCTTTAATAATGGTAACGGCAATGCTTTCAACACATTTTTTTGAAAGTAAATCTAACAAATGGATTAATGTGTTTTTTTACCTCTGTCTTGCTGTGGTTTTTCAAAATCAAATACGCACCATTTTTAGTTAAAAGCGGACTCCCTATGATAATACATTTTCATTTTCATTTCAAAACTACAGGAGTTACTCGAAGCGTTGAGAGTGTTTTAGGACCTTTAGATTCAATGGAAAAAACCAGAGTTTTTGGCTATGGAATTTCGACACATAAAATTTCGTTTTTTAAGCTATTAAAAGAGCTTTACTCTAAAGAAAAAACAGTAGTTCATACGCACCGAAACAACGAAACCCTTTTTGCCTTAGCGCTACGTTTTTTTGGCGCAAAATTTAAACTATTTACTACCCGACACGCTGAATCTAAACCATCAAGCATAACGAACTACTTGATGTCAAAAGCAGATCAATGCATCAGTTTGAGTCAAAACATGGCACAAAACTTACCTATAGAAACTAAAACTATAGGCCATGGGGTAGATACAGAATGGTTTCATTACAATTCAAAAAAGCGTGTCCCTAACCAAAAAAAAATAAGTGTAGTTGGCCGAATTAGAAAAGCTAAGGGCCAACGGGATGTTATGGAAGCAATAGCGCCTATACTTAGTCAAAACCCAAACTGGATTATACAATTTATTGGAACAATCGACCGCCCAACATACGTTGAAGAAATTAAATCAATAGCATCAATCTCTGATGTCGAAAAACAGATTCATTTTATATCACAGACCAACAAAATCGAAGAATATTACCAAGCAAGCTCCGTTGTAATTATAGCTTCTTACACCGAAGGATTTTCATTGGTTTGCCTCGAAGCAATGGCTAGCGGATGTACAACAATTGCAACAGAAAAAGTTGGAATACACTCCGATGTAATTGAGCACGGAACTAATGGATTTCTTTTCCCTAAAGGCTCAGTAAGTACATTAAGAGAGGTACTAAAAAAAGTTATTGAGCAAGCTCAAGATTTAGACCCAGAAAAAGTAAGAAAAACAATTTTAGACAACTGGAGCGTTACTTCTGCAGCGCAAAAACTTTTTGAAACTTACACTACTTATCGGAACATTTGTTAAAACAATGTTTTAAACATCATCATAATTTACAACCACTTTTACTGAGGTTGGAACAGCCTGACAAGTAAGAACTAAACCATCGGCGATTTCTTCGTCTGTTAAAATCTGATTATTTGCCATCGAAGCAGAGCCGGATGTTATTTTTGCAATACAGCTACAACATACGCCTCCTTGACAAGAGTAGGGCACGTCTATTTTTTGATTCAAAGCAGCGTCTAATATTGTTGTGCTTTCTTTTGTTTTTATTGTGTTGGTTTCGTCGTCAGCAATTATTTCTAAAACAACCTCGTCATCTGAAGTTTCTACAGCAGCAGTATCGGTTATTTTTGAGGCTGTGAAAAGCTCAAAATTGATTTGATTTTCCTCAATAGAATTATTTAGAAGGGTTTCTTTTGCTTCTAAAATCATCGCCTCAGGACCACAGAGGTAAAAAGCAGTTGAAAGCTGACCGGTGTTTTTGAGTACATACTTTACAATACTGGAATCAATTCTTCCAAAACGACTCCCCTCTTCGTTGGATTGACTAAAAAGCCAAAGGACTTTTAATTGACCAGGAAAATCCGTTTCTAATTTTTTTAGTTCATTATAAAAAAGTGTTTCACCTGGCGATTTATTACCATAAATTAAAGTAAAATGAGTGTCCTTTCCAGAAGCAAGAGCAGTTTTTAAAATAGAATAAACAGGAGTAATTCCACTTCCAGCAGCAAATGCAGTAACGTTTTTGGCATCTTTTTTATATATAAAACGACCCTCTGGCTCCCCAACTTCAATCAAATCTCCAACATTTAGCTCTTGAGTTGCGTAAGTTGAAAACAGACCACCCTTGATTCGTTTAATCCCAACCTCTAAGACGCCATCATTAGGCGCTGAACACAAAGAATAAGACCTGCGAACCTCCCCCCCTTTGATTGTTGCTTTTAGGTTGATGTATTGTCCTGAATGATATTCAAAAAGATCTTTTATAGAAGAAGGTACTTCAAAACCAATTGCAGATGCTTCAGAGGTAAGGGACTGAATACTGTTGATTTTGAGTTTATGATATGCCATTGTTTTTTTTACAAAAATAAAAAACATCAACAACTCCTGCTCAATTTTTGTAACATTATTTATCTTTATAAGACAAATAAATTAAAAAGCCCCTAGTTAATGTCTACATCGCTATTTAAACTTAGCCGTAAAAAATTTATACGCGCTCCTCAATTGGAAGCCAAGCTGGCAATCAAAATCATAATGGCCCTTGTGGTGCTTTATTTTGGAAGTGCAATCTTAATTGGAGGAATTGTAATTTACCCAGCAATTAGTGAAACTGCTCTCGATAAAGATGCCATTTCGGTAATCAATAGTGTTTTGGTGCTGATTTTTATTTTCGAGATAATTATTCGGTATTTTCTACAACAACTTCCTGTAACCGAAATTAAATCCTTTCTTCTTCTATCAATTCCTAAAAAGCGAATTATCAAGAATGTATTGCTTCGCTCTTTAGTTTCTATTTATAACGCACTCCCTATTTTATTTTATCTTCCCATTAGCATAAACATGTATTTGGATGACTATCCGCTAAAACAAGCTATAGTTTGGTGGGTTTCGGTTACGGCTTTTTCTTTGTGTCTAAATTTCATTTCATTTTTAGCAAACAAGAACAACAAAGCTTTGGCAGGCTTTGTGGTAATAGTTGTCTTATTATACACCTGCGAACGCTATTTTGAAACAGAACTTCTTCGAGCTGCCGGGCGTTTTTTTGATGCTGTATTGACTCAACCTCTTTGGGTAGCCGTCCCTCTTTCTACTTTGGTTTTATTTTATCTTATTACGTTTAGATTTCTAAAAAACAACCTAAACCTTGAAGGAACACTAGGATCAAAAAAAGAAATTGCAAGAGCAGGTCGTTACGACTTCTTGGATGTTTTTGGATCGAATGCCCTTTTTTTAAAAAACGACTTACGCCTAATCCTTCGAAATGTTAGACCAAGAAACATAGTCCTAATGTCCTTTTTGTTTTTGTTCTATGGGTTAATATTTTATACAACCCCTCAGCCTCAATCCTGGTTAGTTTTTGCCTCGATATTTATTTCTGGAGGATTCTTATTAACCTACGGGAACTATGTCCCAGCCTGGGATAGCGAATACTACTCCTTTTTGATGTGCCAAAACATTTCATACAAAAAATATTTAGACTCCAAGTTCCGCTTGATGGCTTTTGCTGTTATAACTTCTACCGTATTGTCTTTACCCTATTTATATTTTGGGCTGGATGTCTATTTGATGATTCTTGCAGGTGCATTTTTTAATATAGGATTAGGAACCTGGATAACCCTCTACGGAGGAATGCTTAATAAGCAACCGCTTCAACTTAATGTAAAAGCTAAAGCATTTGAAAACACCCAAGCATTTTCCGGCAAACAATTTTTATTGATCCTTCCAAAAATGGTACTCCCCGTTTTGTTTTTCATTATACCCGCTACACTTCTAGGTTCAGAAGAGGAACTAAATGCCACCGCTGGTTTAATTGGACTTGGAGGGAGCGGAATTCTTGGCTTAATTTTCAAGAATCAAATCCTCAACCTGATGGTTAAATTATTTGCAAAAGATAAACATGAAATGCTGAAAGCTTTTACCCAAAAATAAAACAATGATTACATTACAAAATCTCACAAAATCTTACGAAGAGACAATAGTTCTATCAATAGACCAACTGGAAATCCCTAAAGGACAATGCTTTGGCTTGGTAGGGAACAATGGCGCAGGGAAAACAACCCTTTTCAGCTTGCTATTAGATTTGATAAAAACCTCAACCGGGGAGATAGTTTCAAACGGAATTGAGGTTGCCAAAAGTGAAGATTGGAAAAGCTTCACCTCTGCTTTTATAGACGATTCTTTTTTGATTGGATATCTGACTCCCGAAGAATATTTTTATTTTGTTGGAGAACTTCGAGGAATAAATAAGGAAGCGGTAGATTCTTTTTTAGAAACCTACAAAGACTTTTTTAACGATGAAATTTTAGACCAAAAAAAATATTTAAGGGACTTCTCTAAAGGAAATCAGAAAAAAGTAGGTCTAATTGCAACTTTTTTAGGGAGTCCTAATGTGATTATTTTGGACGAACCCTTTGCTAATTTAGATCCAACAACCCAAATAAGGTTAAAACAGCTTATAAAAAAAGAAACAGAGAGCCGAGAAATAACTCTACTCATCTCTAGTCACGATTTAAACCATGTCACAGACGTATGTAATCGAATTGTTTTGTTAGAAAGAGGAAGCGTTATTATGGATAAGGAAACCACCTCGAAGACCTTACAGGAATTAGAAGCCTATTTTTCTGCCTAGTGATATACTAAAACCTTAGATTGTAAGTTATTAGTATAGATAAAATCTACTTTTGAAAAACGCACTAAAACATACATTTCTTGCCTTAATTTTGGCAGCTATTCTAAGTTGTTCTGCTCAAAAGGACCGCTTTTTGAATAGAGAGTACCATAGCATAAACACTAAATTCAATGTGCTTTTTAACGGCCAAGAAGCCCTAGACATTGGCACAGCTATTCTAGAAAGCCAAGCGCAAGATAATTTTTTAAGCACACTTCTAGTTGAATTGATAACCTTAGACGGAGAAGACGAAAACGTATCTGCTTCAATTCCTAGTTTTATTAGAGCCGAAGATAAAGCCGTAAAAGCGATTCAGAAACACTCCATGAACTTTAAAGGGGTTCAAAAAAACAGTCAAATAGACAAAGCTTATTTACTCCTAGGAAAATCACGATATTATGACCGAAGGTTTTTACCAGCATTGGAAGCCTTTAATTTTCTCTTAGGCTTGTATTCAGACATAGATGTTTTTTATGAAGGAAAACTGTGGCGAGAAAAAACTAATTTACGCCTAGGAAATGATGAATTGGCGATTTCCAATCTAAAACCCTTAGCAAATAACATTCCCACAAAAAATAAGCTTTATGCAGAAGTTAATGCCACTTTGGCTCAGGCTTTCTTAAATATTAAAGCTAAAGATTCTGCCTTAAAATTCATAAAAAGAGCAGCGTCTTACGAAAAAACTAAAACCCTTCAAACACGGTATAGGTTTATTGAAGCTCAAATTTTTGAAGAATTAAATCAAAAAGATTCAGCTCAATTAGCATTCAATTCAATTGTTGACTTAAAGCGAAAATCACCTCGTTTATATTGGATGCATGCAAAGCTAAATGCACTTCGGATAAAGGCTGAACTGAGCAGCGAGAGTCCGGAGAAGGCCTTACAAAAGCTAAGCGATGCTTTTGAAAATCAACAATTCAACCATTTAATATACCGCCAACAGGCACAATATAATTTAGCACAGGGGCGAGACAGTTTAGCCAAAGTGTTTTATAATAAATCCATAAAAGCCTCAAGCATTGATCAGTCTACCTTGCGACAGAATTATCGTGACTTAGCAGACGACGCTTTTTTTCGAGGACAATATGTTGAAACTGGCGCCTACTTAGACAGCTTGTTGGGTCAATATCCAATAGAAACAAGACAGAAAACAATTGTTCTAAGAGAACGAGAAGGCCTTGAAGATGTTGTTAATTTTGAAAAAATAATACGGGTAACAGACAGTATTCTAACCCTTACAGAAATGATTCCCGAAGAACAATTGGCTTATTTTAAAAAAGCAATTAACGCTAAACGGGCAAAAGAGCTTGCTCAAATAGAATTGAAAAAAAAACCTTTATTTAATGCGCTAAACAGGTCAAACGGCAGACAGTTTTATTTTTACAACCAAAACCTAGTTATACTAGGAAAGCAACAATTTGCTTCAAATTTTGGGAACCGACCTAATAAGGATAACTGGAATAGAATTGAATCTTTGAACCAGGCATTTACCTTAGACCAAATCGAATCTCAAAACACAATAGACCAAGTTGTTATTGTCAAAGATGATGCCCAGGCATATATAAACTTGCTGCCCAAAGATCCAATTTATATAGACAGCTTACATGCCGAAAGAAATCAAGCTTATCTAGAAGTAGGAGTATTGTATAAGGAAAAATTTAAAAACAACGCATTAGCTTCCGACCGCTTAAAAAAATTACTCGTTAACAAACCTCTAGAAACAGATGAATTGAGTGCATGGTATCATTTATATAAAATGGATGAAGCCGACAAGTCTAATCGAGCAAAAGTTTATAAAGAAAAAATTTTGTGGAAATATCCTGATTCTCGGTTTGCTAGAATTATAAGAGACCCGGAAAACTTTAAACTTAGACCAAACGAAACTCCATCAATGCGTTATGAGACATTATACGCGCTCTTTGCTGAACAGAAATACGAAGAGGTCTTGACCAAAGGAGACAGCCTCTTAGTTGTTTTTAGCGGGACACCTATGGCTTCAAAAGTTGCTCATTTAATGGCAAATGCAACGGGTCGTCTCGATGGAATTGAGGTTTGGAAAGAAAGACTAACCAGCTTGGTTAAGGACTATCCAAATTCTGAAGCTGCGCTTCAAGCCAACAAAACACTATTAACTTTAGAGGCTAACGCTCAAGACAATCTGGTTGAAAAGGTTTACTTAGACTATAAATTAATTTTTCCACTCCTAAAAGACAACAAAGATCAACTAACAGCACTCACTACTGCTGCAATAAAATCGCTTGAAAAGGCTAATGTTTCGTTCAAAAAAATAACCTTAGAAGTCTATAACAGAGACTATATTTTTCTAGTCATAAATGGATTAAAAGCAGAGACAAACATAATTTTTGATCTTCCTAAAGAAACAGAAATAGAACTTTCGGCTGCAATTTCAAATAAATTTGTAGTTTTGTCTTCCCAATATAAAGATATTCAACTGATTAAAAGCTGGAATGCGGCACAAAAATAAACATTATATGAAAAATAACGAACTCAACGGACAACCCAATCGAATTGAAAAAAGTACAGTAATAACAGGGGATATTGTTTCTGAAGCGGATTTTAGAATTGATGGAACTTTAGAAGGGTCAATCAAGACTTCAGGAAAAGTAGTCATTGGAGAAGACGGTATTATTAATGGGATTATTGTTTGCACATTTGCCGATATAGAGGGGAAATTTAACGGAAAACTAGAGGTTAAAGAAACCCTTTCTTTAAAGTCATCAAGTCAACTTGAAGGGGAAGCTGTTATTGGAAAACTTATTGTTGAGGCTGGAGCAATTTTTAACGCTACATGTTCCATGCGCTCTTCTTCGGATGTAAAATCAATAAACAAAGACATTGAAAAAACAGCCTAATCGGTGGCTTGTATTTTCTTCTCTAGCCATCCAAATCGCCTTAGTAGTTTATGCAGCTGTTAAAAGTGGTAATTGGTTAGACATTTATTTTGACACACAAAGCAATGTTTGGGCACTAATTCTTTCTGCCTTTGGGGTTGTTTTGGTTTTGGTTCTCATTCAAAAACAATCCACAAACCTAAACGACAGTTGAAATTTAAAACCGCATTTTTTTTTGTTAGCGCATTCGCCGTAGTTCTTCTAATTCATTTGGGAATTTTATCTGTACTTGAAACACCTCTTTGGGACAACAAATTACTTCTTAGCTATGGATCTAACTTTTGCTTGGCAGCTTTAATTTTATGGACTCTATTTAAGGTTTTTGAGAGAAATACAGAACATGTGGGGATGTTATTTATGGGGAGCAGCCTGCTTAAATTCATGCTTTTTTTTCTTGTCTTTTATCCCGCCTACAAAGCAGATGGTAACATCCAAAAATCTGAATCAATAACATTCTTCATACCCTATTTTACAGGCTTGTTTTTAGAAACAGGTATTTTAGTTAGAAAATTAAACAAAATATAAGAGTTAAGAGTTTTTCTTTTTAATGTAAAACATTACATTTGCATCGCATTTCGAAAAACAATGGGCAGAGCTAATATGTTGATTTTACTTAAAAGAAAAAGTTTATTTTTACTAGCATTACTCCTAACGGGGGTAGTGTCTGCGAAAGATAAGCAAGAGAACGCCGAGAACCTTTCTGCTAAAGAAACACAAAAAAAGGAAATTAAAGAATACATCATGCATCACTTGCAGGATTCTTACGATTTCAGTTTATTTTCTTATACTAACGACGCTGGAGAACATGTTTATTTTGAGTTTCCACTTCCAATTATTCTTTGGGATAACGGCCTTAAAGTTTTTTCTTCTTCCAAATTCCACCACGGAGACACAGTTGCTAAGGTTGACGGAAACTATTATGCCATAAGTCACAACAAAATATACAAGACTGACGCAGCCGGAACAATTACCCCCGATGAAGATGGTCATGCAACCAATATAGCTCCTTTAGATTTTTCTGTAACGAAAGGTGTGGTAAGCATTATGTTTACTTTTTTATTGATGTTTTTCTTATTCAAAAGCCTTGCAGATTCTTATGTTAAGAACGGAGGAATCGCTTCTGGAGTTGGTCGTTTTTTCGAACCAATTGTGCTTTATATTCGAGATGATATTGCCATTCCAAACATTGGAGAAAAAAAACACCGCAAGTACATGAGTTTCTTACTGACCGTATTTTTCTTCGTATGGTTTTTAAACATGTTAGGTTTAACGCCATTAGGAATTAACGTAACTGGAAATATTGCAGTTACTCTTTGTTTGGCATTAATTACGTTTTTATTGACAAACCTTACGGGAACAAAAGACTACTGGCTTCATATATTTGACCCTTTGGGATCAACAATGAAGTGGTATGCAAAAATCCCTTTATACATTATTTTAATCCCAATAGAAGTCTTGGGGATCTTTATTAAACCCTTTTCATTATTGATTCGTCTTTATGCAAACATGCAAGCCGGTCATATTGTATTGATGAGTTTAATAGGATTGATGTTTATATTTAAAAGTTGGCTGGGTAGCCCTTTATCGTTTGGGTTAGCCTTCGCAATTTCTTTGATTGAAGTTTTAGTAGCTTTGCTACAAGCCTATATATTTACGATGTTATCAGCACTTTACTTTGGCTTTGCCTCAGAAGAGCATGAGCATCACGACGAAATTGAAGCGCATTAAGCGTTTCTTTAATGAGAGTGTTTAATTTAATATTTACAATTATGGAAATTCCAGTAATGGTAGGAGCAGGATTGGTAGTTATCGGTGTCGGAATGGGTATCGGTAGAATTGGAGGATCAGCAATGGATGCGATCGCCCGCCAACCAGAAGCTTACGGAAAGATTCAAACAGCGATGCTAATTGCAGCTGCATTGATCGAAGGTATTGGTTTTGCTGCACTATTTGCAGTAAGCTAAAACAGTTTTAAAGCTGCAACGGTTGGTTGCAGCTTTATTTTTAAAGTATTGATTAAACCATAAATTTATAAAATGGAAAAATTATTAGAAGAATTTTCATTGGGGCTTTTTGTTTGGCAAACACTATTGTTTGTTGCCCTTTTATTATTACTCAAAAAATTTGCTTGGAAACCCATTTTAGACGCGGTTAACGAACGTGAAACTTCTATAAAAGAATCTTTGAGTGCTGCAGAAAAAGCACGCGATGACATGGAAGCGGTTCAAGCGGATAACAAACGTATCTTAAAAGAAGCACGTTCTGAACGTGACGCTCTTTTGGCTGAAGCAAAAACAGCGAGCATTAAAATCGTAAATCAAGCCAAAGAAGATGCAAAAGCTGAAGCAGATAAAATTACAGCTCAAGCACAAGAAACGATTCAAAACGAAAAGAAAGCAGCAATTAACGAACTGAAAAGTCAAGTGGCTTCTCTTTCTGTTGATATAGCAGCTAAGGTTTTACAAACGGAATTGAAAGATCAAGCCGCTCAAGAAAAGTTTGTTTCAGAGTTGGTTAAAGAAATCGAAGTGAAATAAGAACATGAAAAATAACCGTGCCGCATTACGTTACGCAAAAGCAGCTCTAAGCATTTCACTAGACCAGGGAACTGCTCCAGCACTTGAACAAGACATGGTAGAAGTTATTGATGTTTGCAATGCAAGCGAAGACTTAGTTGTCTTTTTGGATAATCCTGTACTTTCTATTGAAACAAAAAAGGAAACTATTTTCAAAGTGTTTGCTAGCCTTTCTGAAGGGAGTAAACGTCTTGTAGATTTATTAGCAACCAACAACCGAATCAATTTATTGGATCAAGTTGCAGAGCAATTTATTGAACTATACCAAGTACAGCAAGGTAAGCAAAAAGCGATTGTTACTACGGCAATCCCTTTAACAAATGCATTAGAAAAAATGATACTCAACAAGGCTAGAGAATTATCTTCGGCTAAATTAACTCTTACAAGTGTAGTAGATCCATCCATTATTGGCGGTTTTATTTTACGTATTGGAGATTTACAGTATAACACAAGTGTAGTTCAGAAATTAGACACACTTAAAAGAGAATTGACACAAACCAATTATAGCGCTTAAATAGATACTATGGCAGCAATTAAACCCGCTGAAGTTTCAGCAATTTTAAAAAACCAACTCGCAGGATTTGAGGCAGCAGCTTCTCTAGATGAAGTTGGAACCGTTCTTGAAGTAGGAGATGGAATCGCACGTGTATACGGGCTTTCTAATGCTCAATATGGAGAATTAGTCCGTTTTGACTCAGGATTAGAAGGAATGGTTTTGAACCTTGAAGAAGATAATGTTGGGGTGGTTCTATTAGGGCCTTCCAAAGAAATTTCTGAAGGGGACACCGTTAAGCGAACAGAACGTATCGCTTCGATTAAAGTAGGGGAAAGTATTGTTGGCCGTGTGGTTGATACACTTGGTAATCCTATTGATGGGAAAGGTGCTCTTGAAGGACAATTATTTGAAATGCCACTAGAGCGTAAAGCTCCAGGGGTAATTTATCGTCAACCGGTAAACGAACCAATGCAAACTGGAATCAAGTCAATTGACGCGATGATCCCAGTTGGTAGAGGACAACGTGAATTGGTTATTGGTGACCGTCAGACTGGTAAAACTACTGTTTGTATTGATACCATCTTGAACCAAAAAGAATTTTTTGACGCAGGTGAGCCTGTATATTGTATTTATGTAGCTATTGGCCAGAAAGCGTCGACAGTTGCAGGAATTGCAAAAGTGTTAGAAGACAAAGGAGCTTTAGCTTACACGACAATTGTAGCGGCTAACGCATCTGATCCTGCTCCAATGCAAGTATATGCACCTTTCGCAGGAGCAGCTATTGGAGAGTATTTTAGAGACACAGGTCGTCCAGCATTAATTATATATGATGATTTATCTAAGCAAGCAGTTGCTTACCGTGAGGTTTCTTTATTACTACGTCGCCCACCAGGACGTGAAGCTTACCCTGGAGATGTATTTTATCTTCACTCTCGTTTACTTGAACGTGCAGCAAAAGTTATTGCCGATGACGACATCGCAAAAGAGATGAACGATCTTCCAGACTCTTTAAAAGACAAAGTAAAAGGAGGAGGCTCTTTAACCGCACTTCCAATTATTGAAACTCAAGCAGGAGATGTTTCTGCATATATTCCAACCAACGTAATTTCGATTACAGATGGTCAAATTTTCTTAGAATCTGATTTATTTAACTCTGGAGTTCGTCCTGCAATTAACGTAGGGATTTCGGTTTCTCGTGTAGGAGGTTCAGCTCAAATCAAGTCGATGAAAAAGGTTTCAGGAACATTGAAACTAGATCAAGCTCAATTCCGTGAATTAGAAGCATTTGCTAAGTTTGGTTCTGACTTAGATGCAGCTACTTTAAATATCATTGAAAAAGGGAGACGTAATGTTGAGATTCTAAAGCAAGCTCAAAATGATCCTTTTACAGTAGAAGACCAAACGGCTATTATCTATGCAGGTTCAAAAAACTTGTTGCGATCTGTTCCCGTTAATCAAGTAAAAGCTTTTGAAAAAAGCTATATCGAGATATTGAACAGCAAACACCGTGGCGTTTTAGACACGATTAAAGCTGGAAAACTAACAGACGAAGTTCTAGACACCTTAAACAGTGTTGCCAAAGAAGTAGCAGCTCAATTCGAATAAACGATCAAGTAGTATGGCTAATTTAAAAGAGATACGTAATAGAATTGCATCGGTTTCATCGACCATGCAAATCACTTCTGCTATGAAAATGGTGTCGGCAGCGAAGCTTAAAAAAGCTCAAGATGCAATTACGGCAATGCGCCCTTATTCAGATAAACTTACCGAGTTGATTCAGAATTTAAGTGGTTCAATTGATGGCGATACGCAGAATCCATATACAGAACAGCGCCCTGTCCAAAAGGTTTTAGTCCTTGTGATTACTTCAAACAGAGGGCTTTGTGGTGGGTTTAATTCAAATGTAGTTAAGGCAGTAAGCAAGAACATAAGCACCATTTATGCAAACAAAAAGGTAAGTCTTATTACGCTTGGTAAAAAAGGAAACGACATTTTACAAAAGAGTTCTGAGATAGAAACAAACAACAACGAAATTTTTGACGAGCTAACGTTCTCAAATGCAAGCGCTATAGCAGACTCGTTTATGGCAGATTTTACAAGTAAAAACTACGACAAAATTGAAGTTGTTTATAACCGCTTCAAAAACGCCGCTACCCAAATTGTAACTACCGAAACATTGTTGCCTATTGTTTGTGAACAGGATGATCAAAATGCTGCGGTAGCAGATTACATTTTTGAACCTACCCAAGAAAATATTGTTCAGGAGTTATTGCCAAAAAGTATAAAAATGCAATTATTCAAAGCGCTACGCGATTCTTTCGCGAGTGAACATGGAGCGCGAATGACTGCGATGCATAAAGCAACAGACAATGCAACTGAGTTAAGAGACCAATTAAAACTGTCTTATAACCAAGCACGTCAAGCTGCAATTACAAACGAAATCCTTGAAATAGTAGGGGGAGCAGAAGCCCTTAGTTCATAGTTTTCTAGAGTAATATTTTGAATCAGCCCCTTTTTGAGGGGCTTTTTTCATGCCTTTTTTCAAAACCAGAGCAAGTTTAATTTTTCTTTAGTATTGACTTCAACTTAATGCGTAGCTTTTTTTGTATTTTTAGTGGGTATAAAAAAGAAAAATGATCACCGTACCAATTATTAACCAAAGCCCTTATGATCTTCCCAGTTTTGCAACTGTAAACTCAGCGGGAGCCGATCTACGAGCTCATCTAGAAAACCCAGTTAAACTTGGACCATTGGAGCGAGCAATTGTTGGAACAGGCCTTAAAATAGCCTTGCCCGAAGGTTTTGAAGCTCAAGTTAGACCCAGAAGTGGTTTAGCAGCTAAACACGGACTGACTGTGCTCAATTCTCCGGGAACAATTGACGCAGACTACCGTGGAGAAATTGGTGTAATTTTGGTAAACTTATCAAACGAAATATTTACTGTAAACCCAGGCGAGCGAATTGCCCAACTTGTTATTGCAAAGTATGAGCAAGCTTTATGGGAACCATCAGATTCGCTCGACGAAACAGAACGGGGAGCAGGTGGTTTTGGGAGTACTGGAAAAGAATAAAAACATGAAAATTATAGTCCCTATGGCTGGCCGAGGCTCTCGCCTTCGACCACATACCTTAACAATACCAAAACCCTTGATTCCAGTCGCTGGAGTTCCAATTGTTGAGCAATTGGTTCGCGACATAGCGGGCGTTGTAAACCAACCCATAGAAGAAGTCACTTTCATTATAGGAGACCCAGCTTTCTTTGGAGCCGAAATAGTTGAACAATTATTAAAAATTGCTTCTGACATTGGAGCAAAAGGAACTATTTATCGACAATTAAATCCCCAAGGAACAGGTCATGCAATTATGTGTGCTGAACCTTCACTATCTGGACCTGCTGTTGTTGCCTATGCCGATACATTAATCCGAGCCCAATTTAGTTTAGACCCCAAAGCAGACAGTATTATTTGGGTAAAAAAAGTCAAGCAACCCGAAGCATACGGGGTAGTTCAATTGAACGATCAGGGCGCTATTACCCAATTGGTAGAAAAACCAAAAGAGTTTGTTTCTAACTTAGCGGTAATTGGAATCTATTATTTTAAAGAAATAGGAAAATTAAAAGCAGCCTTGCAATCCGTTTTAGATGAAAAACTAACTCACGGCGGGGAGTATCAAATTAACGACGGAATTAAAAGGCTGATGGCGGCTGGGGATTTATTTTTACCAGGAGAAGTTGAAGCATGGATGGATTGTGGGAACAAGCAAATAACCCTTGAAACGAACGCCAAGATGTTGGGCTTTATGGAAGCAGAAGGGAAAGAACTAATTCACCCCACAGCAGTTATAGAAAACACGACGGTAATACCTCCATGTTATATTGGCCCCAAGGCATATCTCAAAAACGTTACTATTGGACCTGGAGTTTCTGTTGGTTCTGGTACAATTATTGAAAACACAACTATAAGCCATAGTTTAATCCAAAACAATAGTAATATTTCAAACGCAATTCTCGACCAAGCAATGATTGGGAATCACGTCACTTTTGACGGAAAATTTACACAAATAAGCATAGGCGATTATACCGAAATCAAATGAAAAACACTTTAAATTGTCGCACTACGATACTTATTCTGATTACAAGTATGCTTGTTTTTAGCTGTAAATCTGTAGCAGTTTTAACAACAAAGGAGCCTGTCAAAAATGCAGAAATCAAAATTCTAGCCAAAGAAATTGACAAAGCATCAACAAAAATAAAAACATTTAGAGCCCGAGTAAAAGTTGAATATACAGACGGAAAGCAGAAGCAGCAAGTTAGTCTAAACCTCAGAATGGAATCTAACAAGGCGCTTTGGGCGAGTGCTTCTATGTTGGTTCCAATTGCAAAAGTTTTAATTACCCCAACCCGAGTTGGATTTTATGAAAAATTTCAAAAAACCTATTACGAAGGCGATTTAAGCTTTATAAACGACCAATTAGGAACAAGTTTTAGTTTTAAGGATTTGGAAAATATTCTTCTAGGAAACCCCATTTCTGAAATGAGAACAAGTGATTTTGAACGCATAGAACACCCTCAATTTTATGTTTTAGTTCCTAAAACTAAGGGAGATCAATTTAGACCAACCTATTTTTTTGACCCTAATACTTTTCGCTTAAAAGAGCAACGGTTTATAATACCCGGCTCAGCTCAATCTCTGAGTATCAAATACCCTAAGTATCAAAAAACGGAAGGCAAAACACTTCCTAAAGAAATTGAAATATCGTTCTTCGATGGTTCCAACTTAATTCAAATAAAATTGGATTTTATAAGAACAGATTTTCCAAAAAACCTTTCCACACCTTTTATGATTCCAAAGGGGTATAAAAAAATAAGCCTATAATGAGATTGGTAACTGGTTTTTCGCATCAAGTTTTATTCGTTCTATTTGGACTAACAATTCTTATTCAAACCGCAAATGCGCAGGATCAAAGACAAAAAAATCTTGAAAACCAAAGAAAGCTATTACAAGAAGAAATTAAACAGATTAATAAGCTTTTGTTTTCAAATGAGAAGCAAAAAAAATCAGTACTTACAGAATTCGAAGACCTCAGTCTAAAAATAGATGTTCGAGGTAGACTTATTCGAGTTACCAACGAACAAGCCAATCGTCTTACCCAAAAGATTAGCGTAAACCAAAGAATAATTGGACAACAGCGAAAAGATCTAGAGAATTTAAAAAAGGATTATTCTGAAATGATCAGAAAGTCTTATCAGAGTGGCTCTGGTCAGAGCCGTATGATGTTTTTGTTCTCTTCAGAGAGCTTTTTACAGGCCTATAAACGTTCTCAGTACTTAAATCAGTATACCAGTTTTAGAAAAAAACAGGGAGAACTGATTGTCGAGAAAACAAAAACATTACAACAGCTAAACACAGATTTAGTGGCACAAAAGCTTAAAAAAGAAGAACTAGTAAAAGAGAATAAAACGGCGCAACAACAATATAAGAACGAGCAATCTAGTCAACAACAATTGATTAAAGCTTTAAAAAAGAAAGAAAAAAGTTTTGTTTCTCAAATCAAAAAGAAACAAAAAAAGGCAGCGGCTATTAATAAAGAAATTCAGCGCTTAATTAGAGAAGCTATTGCGGCTTCGAACAAAGCTGCTGGAAAGAATTTGAATGCAAAGGTATTTACCCTTACTCCCGAAGACCAATTAATCTCAGACAATATAATTGCAAACAAAGGAAAACTTCCATGGCCAGCAGAACAAGGCGTTGTGGTTCAAAAGTTCGGAAGGCAACCCCATCCCGTTGTCAAAACTACTATGATTCAAAGTAATGGCGTAACGATTGCAACTCCTCAAGGTTCAGAGGCACGTGCAGTATTTGAAGGGAAAGTGATGTCTATTATTGGGTTTAAGGGGAGTAATCCAACTGTATTAATACAACATGGAAATTACATTACAACCTATTCAAATCTAAGTGAAGTCTATGTTATTAAGGGACAAAAAGTAAAAGCCAAAGAAAAGATAGGCAAAGTATTTACCAATCCAGAAACTGGAAAAACGGAATTAAAATTTAGTGTTTTTAAAAACAGCAGCCCAACAAATCCAAAAAGCTGGATCTTCAGAATGTAAAAAAGTTTTACTCAGCTAAATACCAAGCTTCTTCTTCTAAGGTCTGCGTTAAAAAATAATACAATTGCATTGCTTTCCGTTTAGTTTCAAACCTTCCGTAAGCAACTCTGTACAAGCCATCAGGACTTTGTTTTGCTAATGTCGCCTCATCAAACCCCTCTTCCTTAAGCTTATCAAGCATTTTTAAAGCATTTGATTCTTCTCGAAAACTTCCCGCAATTACACTAAAGAAATCTCCAGCAACAATTTCAGAAACACTTTCATCCTCTAAATCTTTAGCAATAACATTAAGTTCTAAAGCAGCGATTTCACCAAGATCAAAAGAAGCTTCTTGTACTTTGGTTTTAATTTTTTCTTGAGCAAGTTCGGTAGACTTCAAGCGTTCGTCAGTCAAGTACTGATTACCAAGGAAGTAAGAAGCTGCAACCAAGCCAATTGCCAAAACACCAACTGCAGCGTATTTCAAGTAAGCAGGTTTCTGTTTTTTAGTTTCAGGAGTAAAAGCTAAATCTTCATTATTTGTATCTTCCATAACAATTGTTTTTTTAGTAATAGATTTTGTTGTTGTTGTTGTTGATTTTTCTGAAAGGGGTTTTTTCGAAAAAGAGTTTAAACCTATCGAGTTTTTATCAAAATTAATTTGATCAAAAGGTGTAAAGCCTATTTTTTTTTCTGAATTTAAGATTAATTCTCCTATTCCGCTAAGAATTACTGGGTATTGAAAATCTAAATTTGCTCTCCATTTTACAATCTCTTCATTTATTTCTTGAAGGGCGCTTTCGTAGGAAATCGATTTTCTAATCGCAATATAATTTGCGAGTAAGCCATCGTTATGAGTCAGTAATCCATTAAAAGACAGCACTTTACCAGGAGGGAAAAATATCCCTTTTTCTCTGTCAATTCGAACTGTAACCGGTTGAGTCAAAAAAGCACCCAGCCCAGGAATGATGACACATTCGTATTGATAAAGAAGTTCTTTTGTGTATTGTACCAAATTCATATTCAAATGTAATAAATTTAAAAACCCTTTCGACAATTTTTTTATTTTGTAGTCAGAAACCCTAAATCATCCTATACCTACGAACTTAACGTCTATTCAAGTGGATTTATTGTTGCAGCTTTTACCTGGAATTGATGACATCACCGCAAAAAAACTTGTTGAAAACTGTGGAAGCACCCAAGCAGTTCTTAAAGAAAAAAAAGTAACCTACTTGAAATTAAAGGCATAGGAACTTTTCACCTCAAAGGGATTGATAGACATGAGTCCTATTTTCCTGCCGTAAATCAGGAAGAAATATTTATAAAAAAAGAAGACATTACACCACTTATTTACCCATAAGCGGACTATCCTACAACTTTAGATTTTGTTCAAACGCACCTTTAGTTTTATTTAAAAAGGGGAATATATCATGGAAAAAAGAGCGTATAATAAGCATCGTAGACACGCGCAACCCAACTTGAATAGGCATAGATTTTTTAAGCAATTCGTTGAGGATCTTTCGGCCTATCAACCAATTATTGTTTCGGGCTTGGCAAAGGCATCGACATCACAGCCCACAAAGTAGGGTTAGAAAATGACCTAGACGCTATAGCTTGCCTAGGAAATGGTTTAAATCAAACCTACCCTAAGGAGCACAAAAGTTTTGAATCAGCTATATGCAAACAAGGTGGATTGCTTTCAGAATTTTGGAGCAACGCTTCATTTGAAAAATCAAATTTTCAAAAACGAAATAGAATCATTGAAGGAATCGCTCATGCTAAAGTTGTTATTGAGTCCGGAGTAAAAGGGGGAAGCTTAGTAACTTCATAGCATGCTCACCATTATAGGAGGGATGTTTTTGCTGTTCCGGGAAGAGTAAGACATGCTCAAAGACTTGGCTGTTTAAATTTAATTCGAACAGACAATGCACGAATGATTACCTCTGCAACTGATCTTGCTTATTGGAGGGGTTGGGAATTGACCTCTAAGCCTAAAGTAATTCAAAAAGAACTTTTTATTTCTTTAACAGAAGATGAAGAGGTGCTTTTAAGGCACTTGATGTTAAAATGAGCTAAGATGAAATTACTTTTAAATCTAAATTTCCAATCAGTAAAGTTGTTTCAATTAGAGATGAAAGGATGTGTAAGCCCTTTGGCGGGGAAACAGTTTGAACGAATTTAATACCCTATTTTAGTTCGAACGCGCATCAGAACTTCAGTAGCAATTTTTTGTGCTTTTTGAGCTCCCTTGGCTAGTGCAATAGAAACCTCAGCAGGATTTTTTTGGTAGTATTCGAATTTAGTTCTAACTTCATCAAAGGTGTCTAATATGAGTTCAAATAACAGTTGTTTTGCAAGGCCATACCCCATTCCGCCTGCAAGATATTGTTCTCGTAAGTTCAAAATCTGAGCTTCAGTTGCGAGCAATGAATAGAGAGCGAACACATTACAATTATCAGGGTCTTTGGAATCTTCCACAGGAGTTGAATCTGTTTGAATTCCCATAATCTGTTTGCGCAGTTTTTTTTCTGGCAAAAAAATATTGATTGTATTGTTTTTAGATTTACTCATTTTTTGTCCGTCTGTACCCGGAATTGTCTGAGTGTCTTCTTGAATTTGTGCTTTAGGTAAAACAAAGGTTTCTCCTTGTTGATTATTGAATCGAGCTGCGACGTATCGAGTAATTTCGAGGTGTTGTAACTGATCTTTTCCGACAGGAACAATTTCTGCGTCATAGAGTAAAATATCCGCAGCCATTAACATTGGATAACTAAATAGCCCAGCATTTACATCTGCTAAATGATCCGCTTTATCCTTAAAAGAGTGGGCTAAAGTGAGTCGCTGGTATGGGAAAAAACAACTGAGATACCAATTCAACTCGGTTACTTGACTTACATCACTTTGTTTATAGAATACGGTTTTATCAGTGTCTAGTCCACAAGCCAACCAAGCAGCAGCTGTATTGAAGGTGTGTTCTCTTAGAACAGCACCATCTTTAATTTGAGTTAAAGAATGCAGGTCAGCTATAAAAAGGAAGGACTCGTTTTCTGGTTGATCTGCCATTGCAATTGCAGGTAGAACAGCTCCTAAAAGGTTTCCTAAATGGGGGGTTCCTGTGCTTTGTACACCTGTAAGAATTCTAGCCATACCAATAATAATTTTAGTAAAGGTACTTTTTTCACCTCAAAAATTGTCTTGGACTGCCTAAGAAATTATTGAATTTTAGTAAAGAACATTAGAGTTATTGGTCATCCCCTTACAGCATTTTTGCTTTTAAAATTTTATAGGAGTATCTAAAAGCCTATTTTTGATTGATGCTACAAATAGTTCAAAAAACGGCATTGTTGCTTTGGAGGGGATGGTTTTACACTCTCGCAGCAATTCCGATTATAACGCTTTTTCCAATTTTATTTCTTGTTGCTAGTCATAAAAATGGATATCCGACTCTTTATTGGATTGCACGAAACATATGGAGCCCTTTTATTTTATTTGGGATGGGTTTTTACGTCAAAACAAAATTTGTCAAACCTCTCCCAGAGGGTAAATCTTATCTTTTGGTTGCAAATCATTCTAGCTATTTAGACCCTTTTGTTATGTTTCGCGTATCCAAAAACCCTTTTGTATTTGTTGGGAAAAAAGAATATATAAAAATTCCTCTTTTTGGAAGTATATATAAAAGAGCTGCGATTTTAGTAGATCGAAGCAGCTCTAAGAGTCGCTGGGGTGTGTATGGTCGCGCCAATAAGATAATCGAAAAAGGTAGAAGTGTTTGTATATTTCCAGAGGTAAATTATATTGACGATACGATTTTATTAAACTCTTTTAAAAGAGGCGCTTTTAAACTTGCCATAGAGCACCAAATTCCAATAGTTCCTATGACGTTTTTGGATTGTAAGCGAAAATTTCCCTGGAGGCCTAATTTTGGTTTCCCAGGAGTATTACGCGTCGAAACTTTTTCTGAAATCCAACCTGTAAAAACTATGGGCGACATAGAAAAACTGCAAGAAGAAACTCGAGATGTAATTCTCAAGGGATTAAAATCAGATCCTAAAAATAGGGGGCAAAAAGCAGTTGATTTGGAGATAATAATCGCTCAAAAGAAAAAGAAATAATAACTCATGGATCAAGCTTCAACACTATTTTTGGCGATATCAATCATGATTATTATGGCCGGAATGGGTCTTGGACTTACGCTTCAAGACTTTAAACGAGTTGCAGAAAACCCAAAACCAGTACTCATAGGTCTTTTCAATCAAATCATTTTACTTCCTCTTGTAGGATTTGGATTGTGTGTTTTATTCAAACCAGAGCCTTTTATCGCCATTGGATTAATGATGTTAGTTGCCTGTCCTGGCGGAACCAGTTCCAATATAATTGCTCTTTTAGCCAAAGGAGATTTGCCGCTTTCTATTTCTTTAACAGCAATAAACAGTTTAATTACTATTTTTACAATCCCCTTAATCATTAACTTTTCATTTGGATATTTTGGAAATGAAATAGGTAGTGTTGAACCTCCTGCGTTAGATGTTTTTAAATCTTTAATCGCAGTTATTGCCGTTCCATTAACTATTGGGATGCTAATAAAAAAGAAAGCTCCCGGCTTTGCAGATAAAATGGAAGCACCTGTGCGAAATGCATCAGCGATATTGTTGGCAATAGTGATTGTTGTTATCTTATTAAACGAATTTGATTTATTTATCGCCAACATAGGTGCCACACTAGGCATACTTGTTTCTTTGAGTACAATTACCATGGCTCTTGGTTTTTTAACTTCAAAATGGCTTAATCTAACCGCTAAACAAGCCCTTACAATAGCAATAGAATCCGGAATTCAAAACGGGACTTTAACAATAAGCTTAGCCGTAATTACCATAGCTAATTCAGATTTAGCAATAGTTGCTGCCATTTACGGCCCAATAATGTATATAATGGCAATACTACCGGTTTTAGCAGGGATTAAAAACGCTAAAAAATAAAACCCGCAAGAAGCGGGTTTTGATAAGTTTTGACAATAAAAAGCTTATTCAACAGCTTTTAGCAATTCTAGTATTTTTTGTTCTAACTCATCCATCAAGTCGGGATTGTCTTGTAAAAGGGTTTTAACAGATTCACGCCCTTGCCCTATTTTTGTGTCTCCGTAACTAAACCAAGAACCGGATTTTTTAATTATTTCGTAGTTAACACCTAGATCAATAATTTCTCCGATTTTAGAAATACCCTCTCCGTACATGATGTCAAATTCTGTAGTTCTAAAAGGTGGAGCAACTTTATTTTTCACCACTTTTACTCGTGTTTTATTTCCTAGTACTTTGGCGTCAGCATCTTTAATTTGAGTAGATCTTCGAATGTCCAAACGTACAGAGGCATAAAATTTTAATGCGTTTCCTCCCGTCGTAGTTTCGGGATTTCCGAACATCACTCCGATTTTTTCACGCAATTGATTTATAAAAAACACAGTACAGTTAGTTCTGCTAATTGAACCCGTAAGTTTTCTAAGAGCCTGGGACATTAAACGCGCATGAAGTCCCATTTTGGAATCTCCCATTTCCCCTTCGATTTCACTTTTTGGAGTCAATGCTGCTACAGAGTCAATTACTACAATGTCAACCGCACCCGATCGTATTAAGTTATCAGCAATTTCTAACGCTTGCTCTCCGTTATCAGGTTGAGAAATAATAAGTTCTTGAACGTCTACGCCTAAATTTTCGGCATAAAAACGGTCAAAAGCATGTTCTGCATCTATAAAGGCAGCAATACCACCTGCTTTTTGACATTCTGCAATTGCATGGAGCGTCAAGGTTGTTTTACCGGAAGATTCTGGACCGTAGATTTCAATGACCCTACCTTTAGGATATCCCCCCACACCCAATGCAATATCAAGACCTAATGACCCAGAAGAAATGGCTTCTACTTCTTCAATTGCCGAATCTCCAAGCCTCATTACAGAGCCCTTTCCGTATGTTTTATCTAGTTTGTCTAAGGTAAGCTGAAGCGCTTTTAGCTTCGCTGATTTGTCGTCTGCCATAGTTTTATTCTTTACTGCTAATGTACTATTTTCTTTATTTTGATTTACCTCAAACACCTAAGGGTTTATTAACAATATTTTATATTGACTCCTTTTTTTATGGTTACACCTCGAATGGTCTTTGGTGTTTGATTTAGTAAAGTGAATGAAGTTTTTATATCTTTGCATCATCATTCACCTTAAAAAAGTATAGCATGCAACTGTACAATAAATTAAGCGCGAAGGAACGGGCGGTAATGCTCGAAGAAGCCGGAACAGAACGGCTCACGTTATCCTTTTATCAATATGCCCAAATTGGCAATCCACAACTTTTTAGAGACCAACTGTTCTTCACATGGAACCCCATGGAAGTCTTGGGACGAATTTATGTTGCCTATGAAGGAATTAATGCTCAGTTGTCGGTTCCCGCTCCTCGGTTTGAGGAGTTCAAAGCCCATTTGGATCAAGTTCATTTTTTAAAAGACATCCGACTGAATATTGCTGTTGAGCAAGATCTAAAATCGTTTTTAAAATTAAAGGTTAAAGTGCGCGATAAGATTGTTGCAGACGGGCTCAACGATTCAACGTTTGATGTAAGTCTAAAAGGACAACATCTTAATGCAGAAGGTTTCAACGACATGCTCTCCGATCCAAATACTATTTGTGTGGACATGCGAAATCATTATGAAAGCGAAATAGGCCACTTTAAAGGCGCAGTTACTCCAGATGTGGACACGTTTAGAGATTCATTACCCATTATTGAGAAAGACCTCGAAGACCTTAAAGAAGAAAAAAATCTATTAATGTATTGTACTGGCGGAATTCGTTGCGAAAAGGCGAGTGCCTATTTTAAGCACAAAGGATTTAAGAATGTTTACCAACTAGAAGGCGGTATAATAGAATACACCAGACAAGTAAAAGACAACGATTTGGAAAATAAATTTGTTGGCAAAAATTTCGTGTTCGATGAACGACGGGGCGAGCGAATTACGGATGATGTTGTTGCCCATTGCCATCAATGTGGCGCTTTATGTGACACCCATGTAAATTGCGCAAACGAAGCTTGTCATTTGTTGTTTATACAATGCGAATCGTGTCAGGGAAAAATGCAAACCTGTTGTTCGGATGCATGTAACGAGATAATTCAGCTGCCTTTGGAGGACCAAAAAGTCTTAAGAAAAGGAGCGCATAACAGCAATAAAATATTTAAAAAAGGACGCTCAGAGGTTTTGAAATTTAAAAACCAATAATAAAAAGGAAGTGTTTTATTTTTATTAAATAACTGTATCTTTACCTTTCACGCTTTAACAAATTTTTACATATGAGTTGCGCTTCATGTTCTACATCAGACGATTCCCCTAGGGGCTGTAAAAGTAACGGTACTTGTGGAACGGACAGTTGTAATAAACTAACTGTTTTTGATTGGCTTTCTAACATGCAATTGCCAAACGGGCAAGAAGCTTGTAACATTGTTGAGGTTCGTTTTAAAAACAGCCGAAAGGCTTTTTATAGAAAAGGAGCAGATCTGAGTTTAAGTATTGGGGACTTAGTTGCTACAGAGGCACAAAGTGGTCATGACATTGGTCAGGTTACTTTAACTGGAGAGTTGGTTCGTTTTCAAATGAAAAAGAAAAGCGTTTTAGAAAAAAGCGAAGAAGTTTTAAAAATATACCGCAAGGCAAGTCAAAAAGATATTGATGTTTGGCAGGCAGCTCGTGATCGAGAGGAAACCATCCAGAAACGCGCTAGAGAAATGGCAATTTATTTACATTTAGAAATGAAAATTTCGGATGTAGAATTTCAGGGTGATGCCTCTAAGGCTACTTTTTATTATACAGCAGAAAAGCGAGTTGATTTCCGTCAACTTATAAAAGACATGGCACAAGCATTCAGCATTCGAGTAGATATGCGCCAGGTTGGTTTACGTCAAGAAGCTGCAAGATTAGGAGGAGTTGGCTCATGCGGAAGGGAGTTGTGTTGTTCTACATGGCTTACAGATTTTAGATCTGTTTCCACTTCTGCCGCCCGATACCAGCAACTTTCTTTGAACCCTCAAAAGCTTTCAGGGCAATGTGGAAAGTTGAAATGCTGCCTGAACTATGAATTAGACTCTTACCGAAATGCATTGAAGAAGTTTCCAAAAATAGAAACCAAACTTCAAACAGAAAAGGGAGTTGGAATTTGTCAAAAAATCGATATTTTCAAAGGATATTTATGGTATGCCTATAAAGGTGAATGGATGAATTGGCATTTGTTAACTCCTGATCAGGCCAATGAAATTATATCTTTAAACAAAGCTAAAAAACCAGTTTCTAGCTTAGAAGATTTCGCTCACGAAGATAAAGTAGAAGCCCCTGAAAAAGTATTTGAAAATGTAGTTGGGCAAGACAGCCTGAATCGATTCGATGGTCCTAAGCAGAAAAAAGGAAGAAACAAGTCTCGCTCCAAAAAAAACAATAATTCAAAGAAAAATGCGTAAAGCTGCCCTTCTCGTAGCTTTTATAGTTCTCGTTTCATGTAACTCGAGTGATCATTTTAGGTCTTATCATGAGCTTTCAAGCGGATGGCCTTCTACAGAAATGATTCAATTTACCATTCCAGAATCTCAAGTCGCATCTTCAGATGTATTCATACACATCCGAAATTCAAACGATTATCAATACGCAAACTTATTTTTGATAGCAGAGCTCAGAGATTCCATTCAGGTAATCGCTCGAGATACGCTAGAATATGCAATGGCTGATCCAAAAGGGAATTGGCTTGGAACTGGTTTTTTAGAAGTTAAGGAAAGTAAATTGAGCTGGAAAGAAAATTGGCTTCCACCTCACAAGGGTCCCTTTTTTGTTGAAATTTCTCAGCGAGTACGCAATAATGGATCAGTAGAAGGCGTTTCTATTTTAGATGGAATATTAAATGTTGGAATAGCAATTGAACCTCAAATGCAACCCCAAACACAACCCCTAAGACAACCCTAATGGCGTCTCAAAATAAAAGGAAATCAAAGTCTAAGAAAAAGGGAATAAACCCCTACAAAAACCTGCTTCGGCTTTTTTGGATTTCTTTTGTTACAGGAATTCTATCTGTTGTTGTTTTGTTTTCTAGTGCAGCCCTTGGATTTCTAGGTGAAATGCCAGACTTACAACAGCTCGAAAACCCAAAAACTAATTTAGCCACTCAAATTATTTCTAGTGACGGTGTTGTTCTAGGAAAATTTTATTTTAACGATAACCGAACACCAATTAGTTTTGATGCACTCCCAAAGAATTTAGTAAATGCTCTTATCGCCACAGAAGATGAACGGTTCTTTAGTCATTCAGGAATTGATCTCAAAGGAACACTTCGTGCGTTGTTTTATCTTGGAAAAAAAGGAGGAGCAAGCACGATCAGTCAACAATTGGCACGTCAACTTTTTGTCGGAGTACGCTCAAGAAATAAAGCTCAAGCAGTTCTTCAGAAATTTAAAGAATGGGTTTTAGCGGTTCAATTAGAACGGAGCTATACCAAAAAAGAAATCATAGCGATGTATCTCAACGTTTATGATTTTGGATACACCGCTGATGGAATTCAGTCGGCTGCAAAAATTTACTTTAATACAACTCCGGAAAAACTAACAATAGAGCAATCGGCCACTTTGGTTGGAATGCTAAAAAACTCTTCTCTATTTAATCCAATAAGGCGACCCGCTCGAGTAGAACAACGAAGAAATGTAGTACTTCAACAAATGAAACGAAACGGTTTTATTTCAGAGGGTGCGCAAGATTCTCTCAAATTAATGCCACTAGAAATTGACTTCACACCCGACTCACACCGAGAGGGATTGGCAACTTATTTTAGAGCTTATTTAAAAAAATTCATGCGTACTTGGACTAAGGAGAATCCAAAAGCTGACGGAACAAACTATGATATTTTTCGAGATGGCTTACGAATTTATACTACAATCGATTCCCGATTACAACAAATAGGAGAATCTTCTGTAGCGGCACACATGTCGAATTTGCAAAAAGAATTTTTTCTTCAAAACACACCTAAGTTAAACCCAACAGCTCCTTTTTTAGATTTACGTGAAGGAGAAATAGACACCTTACTCCAAAACACAGCCCGAAGATCGGAACGCTGGCGAAAGATGCGCGTGGCAGGGAAAGACGAAGAAACGATATGGGCTTCTTTTAAAAAGCCAGTTCCAATGGAAGTATTTAGCTGGAAGGGTGATCGAGACACCATTATGACTCCTTTGGATTCTATACGATACTATAAGCATTTCTTAAGGGCTTCTATGATGTCTATGAACCCATTAACAGGTCATGTTAAAGCTTGGGTTGGAGGGTTTAATTATAAGCATTTTCAGTTCGATCAAGTGTACCAAGGAAGAAGACAAATTGGCTCAACTTTCAAACCGTTTTTATATGCTACAGCAATTGACCAGTTGCGACTTTCACCATGTGATATTTTACCCGACGCTTTATTTTGTATAGAGCCAATGAAGCATGGAAATGTTGACGCTTGGTGTCCAAAAAATTCGGGAAATAAGTATGGACAAATGAGAACCCTAAAAAATGCATTGGCGAATTCTGTTAATACGGTAAGTGCTCGTTTAATGGACAAAGTAGGCCCTAGGCCAGTAATAAACTTAGCTCGAAAGATGGGCATTACCTCCTATTTGCCCAGAGTCCCCTCTATTGCTCTAGGAACGCCTGACATTAGCCTGTTTGAGATGGTTGGAGCATACAGTACTTTTGCAAATAAAGGTATTTATGTCAAGCCTATAATGATCTCTAGAATAGAAGATAAAAATGGAACAGTTCTTTTTGAAGTGGTTCCAGAAACAACGGATGTTTTGAGTGAAGAATCTGCTTATGTTACCATTGATTTACTTAAAGGGGTAACTGAGTCTGGATCTGGAATACGCTTACGCCATCAAGGGGCAGACGAAGCAAACTATGCATACAAAAATGTAGTGACCGGATATCCCTACCAATTTCAAAACCCTATTGCAGGAAAAACAGGTACAACTCAGAACCAAAGTGACGGATGGTTTATGGGGATGGTTCCTAATTTAGTTACAGGAGTTTGGGTAGGAGGAGACGATCGAGCAGTTCATTTCGAAGAGATTGCTTTTGGTCAGGGAGCTACTATGGCCTTACCTATATGGGCAATGTATATGCGTGGAGCCTATGAAATTGCAGAATTAGGAATTTCTTTAGAAGATTTTGAAGCACCAGAAAAACTGATGATCCCTATCGATTGTCAGCAAGAAACACCAATAAAAGGTTTGAATAAGGAAAACAAAAAAGAAGACCTAGAAGGGCTTGGATTTTAGTTATTGTCAAAAGCATGCCATTCGGCAAAAGAAGTTTCTGTTTCTCTCAATTTTAACGAATACAGGCTAATTCCCTCGGGCAGGCGACTTTTTATTTTTCCTGCAAAATCAATAACCATCATTTCACTAGTAGGCTGGTAGTTTACCTTCAAAACCTTGTGTCCTCTGGACTCCATTTCTTCTGCAAGCTCTTTGTGTGGAGAGCTTACATTCAAAACCGTGGCATGATCAAAAGGAAGCACAATTTCTTCGTTCACTATTTTTTTTAAATCGCTAAAGTCAATAACCATTCCGTTTTTGGTTTGGTTAGCATCTACAATAGGAGCTCCAATAACGGTAACCGCAAGCTTGTAACTATGTCCATGAACATTTTTACACAGCCCATCATAACCGTGAAGCGCATGACCAGTTTCAAAATTGAACTCTTTTGTAATTCTTATTTTATGTGCCATAATAAAAGTATACTCCGTTTATAAAAACTCAACATAAGCAACCTGCAAGTTCTGTAATTTTTCTGAATTTACTTCTACCTAAAGATAATCTTTAGGGTGCACTACTCAAAAAAGAGCTTTAAAAAAGCTTTTCGGTATAGAAAGCAAAATAAAAGACAGAATATTCTTTTACTCAATGCTTTACTAGTATTTTTGTGCTTTTAATAATCAATAACCCCAAATTATGAAAAATATCCTTGTCCCAATAGGTATTTCACCCAATGGAAAAAGCACATTAGCCTACGCGGTAGAATTAGCCAAACATTTCAAAGCCTCACTTTTTGTTATTGATTCTTATAATGCAGCATCGATACCAGCTCAAATTTCATCTGCAAAAGAAGTTATTAATTCACGGAATTTCAAACGCGTAAAAGAACTTGTGAAATCGGTTCAAACAGATTCTGTTGACATTAAAATGGTTAATTACAAAGGAGATTTGATAACTGGAATAGAATCCTTAGATAAGAAAATAGGCTTAGACCTAATTGTTGTAGGTCCAAAAAGCAACGACATCAATGAAAAGTTGTTTCTAGGTAAAGTATCAGGAAAAATCATCAAGAAAACATCAATCCCTGTTATGTTGGTACCGATTGATTATGAGTTTAGTATTCCTAAACAAGGATTATTTGCGTTTAAAAAAGGTAAGATTAAAGGCGAGCGATCCCTAGCTCCTCTGAAGGTTCTAATTAAAATATTCAAAACTAAAGTAAACCTCTTATTAGTTAAAACCCCTGGACATGAAGCAGCTCGTTTAGATATTGATCATGAGGTTGTAGAGCTTTCTGAAGGTTTAGTTTCGTCAGAAAACGCAACTGTTTATCAAGGCGTACTCGAACATTTTCAGTCCATTAAACCCGAAATTCTCATTGTTTTTGCCCGAAAGCGCGGCTTTTTCGAGAAACTCATGGAGTCTGATGTTGTTTACAAGAAAGACTTTTTATCTATAATTCCCCTCTTGGTTCTCAAAAACCGTTAGCGCTACATTTCATAATACCTTAACTTAGTAGCTTGATAAAGAAGCTTTTTAAATCGGGATACCTCTTGGTGTTTATTTTTATAACAACATCAAAGGCTGTTTATGCTCAAGAATATTTTAGCTTAAATATAGATAACGACCTCTTTTTTAAGTTGGATCGATATTATTCTAGTGGAATATTTTTACAATACGGAAAACAACTTCAACCCAAAGAGGCGTCTTCAGAAATCGACACAAAGAAGTTTTTACTTTGGGAATTGGGACAAGAACTATACACCCCTAACGATCGTTATACATCCGACACAAACTTATTCGATTATCCTTATGGAGGGTGGTCTTTTTTGAAGTTAACATTCCAAAAAGAGCATAGCTTAAACAAACAAACCCAATGGGGAATTCAATTGGGAGTAACAGGGTCGGCATCGGGAGCAAAGTGGATGCAAAACAATTACCATCGATTAATCTTGGGACTACCCGAACTCGTCTGGACTGATGAGGTTCCAGAAGCTTTTCATGTAAATTTCTTTACAGATTCTTATAAACGCTGGAATTTAAGGCAAAAAGTTGCGGTTCAGTCTCATGTTTTTACTACAATGGGCACTCAAAACATTTCTGCAGGAGGTGCTTTGGGTTTAGCTCTTGGAGAACAGACCGTTTTGACAAAGCAGGGAAATGTTTTGATTGACAACCAACAAGGTAAAGGGGTATATTTTGGTCTTCGGGTACAATTTATTGCACACGATTATATGCTTTCAGGAAGTTTCTTTAATGACAATGCTCGCTTTACGCTTCCAGTAAATCGACTCCGAGCTACTATTGAAGCTGGCTATGCCGTTCATAAAAACAACTGGCGATTAGCCTTAATCTATTTTAACAGAAGCCCGGACAACAAAACCCAACCACAAAAAGGACATCATTATCTAAACATTACAATAAGCCGGTTTTTTGACACGGTGGTTTCTAAATGAAGAGTATTTTTCTTTTTTAATTCGGATTGATTAACTTTACCCGAATATCATTAAAACTATTTCAGATGAAAAAAGGGTTGTTATTTTTAGCATTAAGCATTATCATGACTTCATGTCTTACCATCAAAATTTACAAGATGAGTCCTGAATCAAAAGTTGAACCCGAAAATCCAATTCGCAAAAAAACTGCTTTAATTTCTTCAGGAATGATTGCTTCATTGAAGGATGGAGATTCTGAAATCTTTTTCTTTGGTGAGGATCCGGAACTAAATTATTTTCAACATAAAAAAGAGGAAGACACATTGGTTCATTCATCAAAAAAGGTATTTATTTTTAAAGGGAATGATTCTGATGAAGCAATTCAATGGATTACGAAGCAGTCTGACACTTTGAATCCTGAAAAAATTCAAACATTTGAGTATAGCACTCAATCAAATCTAAAGGGAGAGGCTATTTTTATTTCCGACGACAATAAAGAAGTTAAAATCAATATTAGTTCAGACGAATTAAAACCTATTATCATAATAGACGGAAAAGAAATGGAACCCGGGTTTGATGTGTCTGCTATTTCGGTAGATTCTATTGAAAGCATCGATGTTCTTAAGGGTCCAAAAGCAATCGAAAAAATGGGTGAAAAAGGTAAGAATGGAGTTATTTTAATTAAGATGAAAAAAGAGGAATAGTAATGAGAAACTTTATTGCATTGGCTTTATTATCGATAGGCTTTGTTCAAGCACAACAAAATTTAAACATAAACGAAGGGATGTCTAAATATACTGGAAGTCAATTAGATGGAGCTTCGGGAGCGATTGATATGACGGGAGTTGAGGGGTCTGTTTTTTTTCATGATTCATATAAGTCTGGGCTAATTCAAAAATCTGTTTCAATAGAAACTACAAAGGAACTATCCTTGCGATATAATGGATATTCAGGATTTTTTGAATCAGAAGGCGGTAGAAATCTCAACGCCAATAACGGAATGCGAGTTACCCTTGGAGGTGATGAGGTATGGTATTATTTAGAAGGGAAGTGGCTTATGAGTTTAGACCCCAACATTAAAGTTTATTTGCACCCTAAAGTTATATTCAGACCAGGAGTAGAGGCAAAAACAGCAATGGGCGATAGCTATCCTTCAAAATTTAAGAGACAAGACGAATATTATTTTGATGAGGGAGACTCAAAACCATTGAAAAAAATATCTAAAAGGAAGTCAAAAAAACTACTAAAATAAGCAGCGCACTAACGCATCAGTTGGGAGAAATTTTATCCGACAGAAGCGTATAATGAATTCCAAGCAATAAGCCCGAGAAGGCACTTGTTTCTCTTTGAAGCGGGTTGGTGTTCTTTTTCTGAAATTGATACTGTAAAGAGGCGCTGAACCGGCTCCTGACCTTATAGTGAACAGCCGAAAGCATTCCAAAGCTGTCATTGAAAGTTCCCGAAGGATAAGAAACGGACTCATCTTCTAAATTGGCTGGTGGATCACCTTTTGCACTAAGAAAAAAATTATAGACAATACCTAATTCAATAACTACCTTTTTTACAGGATATAAGCGACCACTAAGCGGAACTGACAAAAATACAAGTTGGTCTTTAGAAGTGTCGGCTGCCAAGTCATAAGCATAGTTAATTCTGTGAAGCGTAACACCAGACCTCAACCCATAACTTTTCTTGAAATTGTATTGCACAGAAGCACCAACACTCATGCCTAATTTCCCTTTTGTTTCCCGATCAGAAGTATTGAATCGGTTAAGTAAAAGATGTGCATCATAATTCCATCTTCTTAAACCTATATTTTCTATATCGGCCTTGCCGTACTGCTGAATCAAAAGATCTCCACCTTGGCCACACGCTTTTTGTGAGCCAAGCAAACAGCCAAAAACCACTAGAACAGACATGAGGTATTTAAACATAATAAGGAAGTATATACAATCTTAAAATTACGGAACTGTATTGACTTTAAGTTTAATTTTTAACTCATTTCAGCGATTTAACACTTTAAATAAAAGCTTACCTTTACTCTAAATCATAAGAACGCTTAAAAACAAGAACCTATGTCAAGTAAATTTTTTGGAAACAGAACCGTAAAAAACGATGATAAGACAAGTGCCAAAAAAGTGCCAAAAGCCAAAGGTGGTTCTAAAAGCAGCTCGATAGTCCGTAAAGCAGGTCGCGGAAAGTAATTGGTTTCTTGAGGTGATGGAGCATTTAACTGTTCACTTCTGCTGTTATTCTGCTTAGACTTACTTTAGATTATTTTCCGCAGGCATAGATAATACTACTTGGTTTTGCTTTGCTTTCAAAACTTGTGTTTGGTTTGTTTTTTGCTTTGTTGGTGTTATTTATTCCCAGAATTCCTTCCAAAACTTCTCTGGATTCATCAGAATTAGAAAAAACAGTCATTCTTTCATCGTGAAGGAATCGTAAAGCTTCCTTATCTAAATCAGAAAAAACATCATTTACCCCAGGTCTATGATTAGGATGCATAATACTTGATTCTTCTGTTGTGTGTTTTAACCCTAAAATATGCCCTAACTCGTGTCTTATAGCCCATCTAATCACAACATTACTCGACACTGACTGGGAGTTAATAAAAACTTTTCCGGATTCTATATTACCGAAGTCATTAAACCACCATAGTGCATATCCATAATAATTTTCAAGCGGGATATCTTCAAATTCTGAATAAACACCTTTAAAAGTATGCGAATCAGTTCTCATCATATGAACATCAGAATCTGAAAGTTCTGTTACCTGATTAATTGAAAAGTCTTCATCATTGTTTAGTAAAAAATTTAATTCTCTTACGAAAAGTTCTAACTCTTCCTTAAACCCGGATGTTAAAGATCCATCTAAAAATAGATTCATTTGCCTCCATTTTAAAGTATACACTGGCCCATTATCTCCATTTCCAATAACAATTTGTTCAAATCGGGTAATTAAATCTTGTTTATTAATAAACTTGGCCGTAATAAAGGTGTTTGAGTTAACAGTAATTTCAATTGGATTTTCTCGGGATCCATTAGACCAACCAATAAAATAATGATTCTCATTAGCTACTGCAGAGATGTTGACTATTTCCCCGTCAGAAAAAACCCCGTCGGTTGAATTGTCATAATTTACAGTTCCTCCCTCATAAGATGATACCGACAAAGTAAATTCTAAAGCTGATCGTGATTCATCAACCGTAATATCCTTAGAACAGGATAAAAGAATAAAATAAATAAATACGCTCAGTTTTTTCATTATTGTCAGGAATCTCTCAAATATATTCAATATATAGTTAACATGAGAATTAAACGTTCTGACAAAAAAAATAACAGCTTTAGCATCGTCGGACAACCTATCTTTTTCAACATATTGCAGAGTGTAATTGACGAAAGAATTAAAGCAAGAATAATGATATTCATAAAAATTAAATACAGCCAAAATACAGCCATATGAGCAAAGACAATCCAATTAAAAAACATCAATATAAAAGTGGTGAATCAGGCAATCCAACTGGACGACCTAAAGGTTCTTTAAATAGAAAAACAGTAGCAAGGGAATACCTGGCTTTCCTTCAAGAAGAAGTCAATCCTTTGACGGGCATTAAAGAGCTTCTAAGCAATGAAGACATTATAACGTTGCTCTTATTCATAAGGCAAAGAAAGGCGATGTAAACGCTTATAAAGCGCTCATGGATTCAGCTTATGGAGCAGTAAAACAAAATGTAGAAATAACAGAAGCAGAAACCCCGATATTTAAGCAATTGGATATTGACGTTATTGATTAAACAAGGGTCAAGTGGTATTGATGCTTTGTAGCCCTCACTTTAGCTTGTTGCTTTGGTTTTTTTTACTAAGGACAAGTTCCCCAGACTGGTTTATTAGCGTTTGTAAGTGCCGAAGATGTTGCGAAATTAGTTGGTTCTGATGAAATATTTGACACACACCATCCACTTAAATCTTGATTAAAATTTGTTGCCAATTGAAACATCTGATTCATATTACTACTAGTAACATTTGCAGTGTTCCATTTGTTAGTATTTTTTGTTAAAGGTTGATTAAAAGATGCTGCTCCCCTGAACATATTAGTCATATCAGTGACACTTAAAGTATTCCAATCTCCGATGGGTTGATTAAAAGAGGTATTACCTTCAAACATCCCCCACATTGAGGTCACAAGTGAAGTATTCCAAGAATTAATGTTTTGATTAAAAGGGCACTGTCTCAGCATACCTCTCATATCTTCTACACTAGAAACGTCCCAATTCGTTAAACTACCATTAAATAAATTTGCTCCATTAAACATAAATGACATATCTGTAACACTGGAGACATCCCAGTTAGTTAAATCTTGATTAAATGCATTAGCATTAAAAAACATATTAGACATGTTACTAACACTAGAAGTGTTCCAAGAAGAAGAAGGTGTGCTTATGTCATGATTAAAGGAATTTGCCTCATAAAACATAAATTGCATATCAGTCACACTAGAGGTATCCCATCCACTTATATCTTGATTAAAGGAGCAAGCTCTTGAAAACATGAAAGACATAGTAGTTGCACTTGAGGTATTCCAACTTCCAATATCCTGATTAAATGGGTGACAATTACTCACATTTTCAGCAAACATTCCCTCAAAAGTTGTCACTTGAGACACATTCCAATTTCCAATATTTTGATTAAAGTCTGATAAACTAAACATTTCTCGCATATTAGTAACTTTAGAAACATCCCATGACGAACCAGATGTACTTATATCTTGATTGAAATCTGACTGTCTAAACATTCTCATCATATTATTTACACTAGATGTATCCCAACTTCCTATGTTTTGATTGAATACTGTTGCTTGTTGAAACATACTTTGCATAGTGGTCACACTAGAAGTATTCCAACTACCAATATCTTGATTGAATGCTGTTGCTTGTTGAAACATACGCTCCATATTAGTCACACTAGATGTATCCCAAAAACCAATATCAGTGTTAAATGCGGTGTTATTTAAAAATAAATTACTCATATTATTCACCTGCGTGGTACATAGATTATAATTAGCTGCTGCAACCTGAGTTGTTATTGATGTGTTATCCACTACTGTATAAGTTACACTTCCAATCACCTCTGTATCTCCTATTGTTGCTAAGGGACATTTACAAGCACCATTTTCAAAATAGATTAATGGTGCTGCACTTATAGTAACTGATCTAGTTACTAAGGCACTATTCCCAGCCGCATCAGAAACAGAATAGGTTATTGAATATGTTCCAATCGTAGAGGTGTCAACCGAGCCAGAGGTTATTATTGAGGAGGTAAGGTTGCCATCTTCATTATCTGACGCAGTAGCTCCAGGGTCGGTGAAAGTGCCTCCTACGTATAGGTTTATAGTTGAACCTGTTAATGCAATTACTGGCGCAGTAGTGTCTGGAGGTGTATTTACTATTGTGGTTCTAGTTACTGATGCTGAATTGTCTCCACTATCCATAACTGAATATACAATAGTATAGGTTCCAGCTATTGAAGAGTCAATAGTTCCTGAGGTTGTTATTGAAGAAGTAATATCTCCATCTATATTGTCAGTGGCAGTTGCACCAGGATCTGTAAAGGCAGTTCCAAATTCAATAGTAATTGTTGCGTCTCCTATTAATGATATTACAGGAGCTATTGTGTCGTCAACCGTTATGGTTCTAGTTGCAGAAGCAGAGTTGTCTGAAGAGTCTAAGACAGTATATACAATGGTATATGTTCCTTCTATTGAAGTATCAACTGTACCTGAGGTTGTTATCGAAGAGGTAATATCTCCATCTTCATCATCCTCAGCAGTAGCTCCGGGATCTGTAAAGGTGACTCCTGCTTCAAGATAGATTGTAGATGATCCCGTTAATGTAATTATTGGAGCTGTGGTGTCTTGGTATACAACAACTGTTCTAGTTACTGAGGCGCTATTGCCAGTAGCATCTGAAATACTGTAGTCTATAGTATAAGAACCTGTAGATGAAGTGTCAACAGTCCCTGAGGTTATTATTGAAGATGTTATATCTCCATCTATATTGTCTGTTGCAGTAGCGCCAGGATCAGTGAAAGTATTATCTAATTTAATATTAATTGTAGACGAACCTACTAACGAAATAGTGGGCGGTATTATGTCTATTAAACCAAATGAGGCTGTAATAACTTGGTCTGAACTAACTAGTATGGTTAGAGAGCTTGTAGATGTACCATCAGACCATCCTGAAAAAAAATAATCAGAATTAGGGGTGGCAGTAAACGTTACCGTTTCTCCTGAATAGTAAATCCCTCCTGATGAGCTTACCGATCCACCTGTTTCAGCTGAAACCTCTAGGGTGTATTTAATGATTATGTCTTCTAATGAGTCGTGATTAAAACAACCGTTAAATAACAATAACGCTAAAAGGGGTAATAATCTCTTCATTGATAAACAATACTAAAACCCGTTAATAAGCCTCCGTGTTTGAATGTGTACCCTATTTCAGGGACTATACCAAATCTTTTATAAACTGTTATAGGGTAGTTAATGGATAGAGAATAATCAGTTTCACTAAAACCATTAAGTGAATCGGATGTGTTAAAAATGATTAGAGGGTTTTCATAATCAAAATTTTCAGCAACCTCAGAAGCTTTACGACTTCGATTTGTAAGTGGTTGTTTTGATCCACTTCTAAAACCAATTCCTAACTTCAAATTAATATTATTGATGACATTATATCCAAGGGTAAGCCAATACGATCTTGTTAAAGAAGAATAACTACCGTTAAACCCTCTGGGTTTCCAAGCAGCACCATTATCAAACTTTTCTAAGTATAGAAATTCATCTGATAGTTGAAAACCAAAAACGAATTTTTTATAATAAACATTAACTGTAAAATGATAAGATCCATCGTCAAATAATCCTCCAACATTAGGACCATAATATGGGTTAGGATATTTAGTTTGACCCTCGAAAAGTAATCCTATGGAAATACCTTTGAAACCTTCACTTGTATTACTGACTAATTCACTCTCTTGAGAAAACAAGAAAAGAGGCAGAAGCATTAACAACAAAAAAAAGCTTCTCATTTAGGATTAATATTTTAATAAAAGTAGTTATAAAAAATTTATTAAATATCAGAAACTTAAATATCATTAGAAGGTTCTTCATTATCATTAGTTCAGGAAACCATAGGAACTAACAGTAAAAAAAGAAGTAGCTTTTTGATAATATCTATTTATCAATACAATGTACAAAGCTGTTTTAAAGCCTGTTTTCAGTATCTTGTATTTCAATCTAAATATATTTATTATGAAAAACATTAAAGATACATTTTTAAATTTATTTTTAAGATTAGTTACTGGAGGCATGATGTTTTATTATCATGGATTTGATAAAATTACAGCAGGCACTGATCGATGGGATAGACTAGGGGGAAGATTAAGTGAACTGATTGGATTGGATTTTTTAAGCACCCCCCTAGGGTTTATGGCTAGCTTTTCTGAGTCAATTGTAGCATTATTTATTATGATTGGTTTATTCACTAGACCTTCTGCCTTTCTTTTATTATTTACCATGTTAATTGCTTCTTTAAGTAATATAATTACTAAAGGAATTGATGGAAGCGAATTATCTCTTATTTATTTATTTTTAACTCTGATAATTTTTATTAAAGGTTCTGACAGATTTAGCTTGGATAGTGTTTTATTTTCCGGAAAAAAACATACATTCTAATTAGCTTGTTTCATTCCTAGTTAAAGTGTATTGTAAAGTAGAACTTACTGAAGAGGATATGCCAGTTATTGATTAGATAAAGGTCAAGTGGTAATGACTCTTTGCGGCCCTCAATTTAGCCTGTCGCTTAGGTGGAGTTTTTTATGAGTTTAATAAAACATACCTCTAGGATTTATTGTGATTACCCCAGTATCAAGAAAACTTTCATGAAAAAAAATCACATCTCTTAAAGAATGTTTTAATAAACCTTTACTATCTTGTTTTAAAAAGAATACATGAAAAAATGTATAATAGTATTTTTATCAATTCCATCTTTGCTGTTTGCACAAAATAAAGACAATGAGGTTATTGTTATTAAATCAGATAAACAAATTGAAGAATTTACAAGTTCATTAGGACAAAATGAGCTAAGATTAGATTTTTTAGATCTTTTAGTTTTTCCAGCACTATCTGTTGGATTTGAAAAAATAAATGATTCATCTTCTGGGTATGGAGCTACTCTTTTTTTGAATCTAGGTGGTGAAGATACAATAGGAGAAGGGTACAATGATAAGTTTGCTTTAACACCATATTACAGATTCTATTTTTTTAAAATCTGAAAATTATGGTGGTTACGGGTTATTTGCAGAAATTTTTACAAAATTTTCTTTTGGTAAATATGAAAAATTCAATGATTTTTGGGGTCAAAATCAAAATAATGAAACTTTAAGTTATTATGATATTGCACCAGGACTAGCTGTGGGTAGAAAATGGATCAATAGAAAAGGGTTTACTTTTGAATTACTATTTGGCGTTGGAAGGAACTTATTATATAAGTCAAAAGATGATGATTCAATTAGCAGAACTGCTGGAATAGTTAGGTCTGGTATTTCAGTTGGAAAGAGGTTTTAAAACTAATAATTACAAGACTCTCTTGTTTTCAAAGCTAATTAGCTGAAATATTTATACGCCTTAGCCAGAATAAATATAATAAGGGCAATAACAATAGGAACTCACCAACCTTTCTTTTTGTTTTATTCTTCTGTCCATTTCGTTCAACTCTTTTTCATATATCTAATTTATCAATACAATGTACAAAACTGTTTTTAAAGCTTGTTTTCATTATCAGAACTTACTGATCTTCTAGGTCAGGGAAGACTGATTTCAATGTTTCTTGAAGTTCTGTCTTATACATTCTATTAAAATTGTCCAAAAGAAACCACAGGAACTAATAGGAAAACAAGAAATAGCTTTTTCATAGTATATAATTTGTAAATATGATATACAAAACTGGTTAAAAAGTTTGCTATGATTACCGTGCATTTAATTAACTTTGACAATGAAAAAAATTATAGTAATAGGTAGCGGGTTTGCTGGATTAAGCTCAGCAGCATATCTTTCAAAAGAAGGCTTTGATGTTACTGTTGTGGAAAAAAATAAGCAAATTGGTGGACGAGCTAGAAATTTCAAAGCTATGGGTTATACATTTGATATGGGGCCAAGCTGGTATTGGATGCCTGAAATTTTTGATAATTTCTTTCATAGTTTTAATTGCAAAGCAAAGGATTTTTATAAATTAATAAAACTAGATCCTGGCTTTAAAATTGTATTCGATAATTCCGAGATGATCCTTCCTGCAAATTGGAATGAAATATGTGATTTATTTGATAGCTACGAAGACAACGGAGCAAAGAAATTAAATAAGTTCATGGAAGATGCAGAAAAAAAATATAGTATAGGTCTTCGGTTTTTATATAATTCGCCTGGACTTTCTGTCACTGAATTACTGAAAAAAGATGTGTTATTTAATGCAAATAAATTACAATTACTTACTTCGTATAGAAAACATATTAAAAGACATTTTAAAGACCCAATATTAATTAGCTTGTTAGAGTTTCCAGTACTTTTTTTAGGTACATCAGCCGAGAGTGCTCCAGCGCTGTACAGTCTCATGGCATATTCTGGCATTAAACAAGGTACATTTTATCCAATAGGAGGCTTTGCTAAAGTGATAGATAGTATGGCAGAAGTCTGTAAAAATAATGGAGTAAAATTTTTGCTAGAAGAGCAAGTAACTAAAATTAACGTCTCCAACAAAACAGTAGAATCTGTTAGTACTAAAACTCAAGAATTACCAGCTGATTTTGTTGTCGGGGCAGCAGATTATGCGCATATTGAATCCAAATTACTTGACACAAAATACCAAAACTATCATTCTTCATATTGGGAGAGTAGAGAATTTTCACCATCAGCACTTTTATTTTATCTTGGAGTAAGTAAAAAATTAAAAAGCCTTGAACATCATACATTGTTTTTTGATGAAGACATGGAAAAGGTCTCTCAAGAAATTTATGAAACCAAGGTTTGGCCTAAAAAACCTCTTTTCTATGCATGCTGTCCTGCTAAATCAGAAGAAACTTTAGCTCCCAAGGGTAAAGAAAACCTTTTCATATTAATGCCTATTTCTGCTGGGCTTGAAGATACCGAAGAGCTCCGTGAAAAGTATTTCCAAATTATTCTTAAAAGACTTGAACATTACTGCAAACAAGACATAATATCTAATATTGAATATAAGAAAAGCTATTGCATAAAGAACTTCGAAGAAGATTATTTCGCCTACAAAGGAAATGCATATGGTCTAGCAAATACATTATTACAAACAGCAAACCTAAAGCCAAGAATTAAAAATAATAAGGTTAATAATCTTTATTATTGTGGCCAATTAACAGTTCCAGGGCCTGGAGTTCCACCTTCAATAATCTCAGGGAAACTAGTCGCAGAAGAAATTATTAAAAGAAATAAATAAAAATAAAGGCAGGTCTTTAAACACGTCTACTTCCTATTTCATTCTTGGTAAAATATATTATGAGGCAATTAATTTGGTTTAATTGAATAAATAAAGGTTAAGTGATATTGATGATTTAAAACCTTTAGTTTCTGGCTAGAGAGTTTTTATGGTTAATAGCTTTAAATTTACATCAAGTTCAAAGTAATTATTAATCATCCTATCTTTCAGGTTACCAAAAAAAGATGTAGATCCATGGAGAATATTAAATAACGTTCGGTCAATTATTACTTTAGCTGTTGCTTCTAAATAATTTAATTGTAATTCAAAGTTAGCAGGATTTGTTTTTCCTTTGATTGTAAAATCACCGGTAACGTTATATAATCCCCCATCTTGACTAACAACAGAAGTAAACACTAGTTTTGCTTGTGGATGATTTTCTGCGTCAAACCATTCCTCTGATTTTAAGGATCCTTCAAGCTTTTTAGCAGATTCACCTTTAAGATCTGTAGATGCAATGGAATTAATATCTGCAACAAAATCACCCCCAGTAAGTAATCCATTTTCCATAATTAAACTTCCAGATAATAGGTTGATGTTCCCTTCGTGTTGCCCAGTTATTTTTTTACCTAACCAGTGAATAGAACTTTCAGATGCACTAATAGATAACATAACAGTAGTTTTTTGAGCACTTAGATCAG
>Ga0307986_10000082_pt1 | contig 62425 bp, 64 predicted proteins | sample EllFjometageno82_FD_203170 | JGI IMG/M metagenome (GOLD analysis project Ga0307986, IMG submission 203170) | Marine microbial communities from Ellis Fjord, Antarctic Ocean - #82 | ecosystem: Environmental > Aquatic > Marine > Unclassified | place: Southern Ocean | collected 2014-10-09 | reverse complement strand
TAATGCCTTTCTATCCATGCCTATGGTACCATTGCCAATTTTAATAGCAGACCTTAACTTGGCAGACCTTGATCTTGGGTTGGATACAATTTCTTGCTCAGATGGTTTTAAGGCCCTGTTGTTAACTCTTTGAATGAACGTCTCTTTTTTTTTCTGATGAATGGTTGGAATGTATCGAGAGGGATTTTGATCTGAATCTTTACTGATATTAAAAATTTTTTTTACAATCCTGTCTTCAAGGGAGTGAAAAGTTACTGCAGTTATTGCGGTGTTTGAATTGCAAATTTTAATAGCTTTCGTTAGTGAATTGAATATTTCTGAAAGCTCCTGATTAACAATCATTCTAATAGCCTGAAATGTTTTGGTAGATGGGTTTTTTTTGAAATACTTATTTCCTTTGGCTTTTAAAATTGCATTACATAAATCTTGGGTTGAATGAATTGGCTTTATATCTCTTATCCTTACAATTTCTTTTGCAATTTTTTTGTGATCTTTATCCTCTCCAAATATCTTAATGATACTATTCAGATCTTCTAGAGGAGCTTCATTTAATAGCTCATAAGCACTAATTTTATTTTTGCCCATTCTCATATCCAACTTTATGTCAGAATTAAAAGAAAAGCCCCTATCATGATTATCTAATTGAAAAGAAGATATTCCAAAATCAAACACAAAAGACCCAATCTCATCTCTGTATTTATTAATAATTTCTTCAAGGTTGCTAAACTTGTCGTTAATAAAGGAAAATCTATTTTTAAATTTTTTTTCTAGAATAGTTGCAAATTCTTGTACAGTTGGATCTCTATCTATTCCAATGACTTTACAGTCAGGATAGGTCTCTAATATTTTTTGGCTATACCCACCGCAACCAAAGGTGCAATCTATAATGGTTGTTTTATTTTTCGATTGTAAGGAGGTGATGACTTCGTTTAACATCACTGGATAGTGGGGGTTCATATCCAGTGACATTAATTTTCACCAATGATTAGTTTGTCTGTCTTCTTAAAAAAGCAGGTATTTCTAAATCATTTTTATCTTCAGAGTTTAATTCAGAAAAATTCTCATTCATTAATTGCTCTGAAGATTCTGAATTTGGTGCTTCTTCTGTCGAGATTGAATTGTTTATTTCTTGGTCGCTTGTAAAAAGCTGAGTTTCCTCTTCAGCTCTTTCAATACTTTCTTCCACAAACTCGATGGGAGCCTCCTCATTAAAAAGAGATTCTTCTCCCATGTTCATTTCTGAATGTTCTGGCTCTATGTCTTGAGGGCTAATTTCAGTTTGAACATCTTCATGAATTGCTTGTTGATTGTTCATTTGAGATTCGGAAGTTACCGGTATCTCTTGATTTGAATAGCTATTCATGTCCAATGCAGTCGCACCCTCGGTTGCCATCTGAGCAGTAGTTCCATTTGTTACTGCATTCGTTGAGGATGTTTGGAGAGAGGAATAGCTTCCAGAAAAGGTAGATGGTCTTGAATAACCATTATTTCTGTTTTGTATGTGTCTAATCATACTAACTACTGGCTTGCCAGAAGCAACTTCTCCGTTAAGACCAGTTGCAACAATAGATACTCTTAATTTACCTGCAAGATTTTCGTCAAAAGTTGTTCCAACCAAAATCTCAGCTGATGGATCAACCTCAGCTCTAATTTTGTTAGCAGCTTCATCAACTTCAAATAAAGTAATATCATTTCCACCTGTAATGTTGATTAAAAGTCCTCTTGCTCCTTTTAGAGAGTACTCATCAATTAATGGATTTGCGACTGCTGCTTCTGCAGCTTCTACGGCTCTTTTTTCTCCCTCTGCCTCTCCCATTCCCATCATCGCTTTACCCATGCTACTCATTACTGTCTCAATATCCGCAAAGTCTAAATTAATTAGACCTGGCTTTACAATTAAGTCTGTTATTCCTTTTACACCTTGCATCAAAACATTGTCTGCCATTCTGAAAGCGTCTGGAAAAGTAGTTTTTTCATTTGCGACTTTAAAAAGATTTTGATTTGGAATTACAATCATAGTGTCACAATACTTTCTTAGTTCTTCTAAGCCTTTTTCTGCAACTCTAATTCTTCCAGGCCCTTCAAACATAAAAGGTTTTGTAACAACACCAACTGTCAAAATATTTAAATCTTTTGCAGCCTTAGCAATTACAGGGGCAGCTCCAGTTCCAGTTCCACCTCCCATACCGGCGGTTACAAAAACCATATTTGCACCTTGTAATAAATTTATAATTTCATTCATTGACTCGTCTGCTGCAGCCTGTCCAATGTCTGCCTTTGCACCAGCTCCTAGACCACGAGTCAAATTTGCTCCAAGTTGTATTTTACATTCTGCAAAATTATTCTTTAAAGCTTGAGCATCTGTATTGGCTGCAAAAAATTCTACTCCTTCTATTTGCGCATCAAGCATATTGTTAATTGCATTTCCACCTGCTCCACCAACTCCCAAAACTACGATTCTTGGCTTAAGCTCTCTTAATTCTGGCGCTGTTATATTGATTGTCATATTTTTATCTCCCTTGGTTTAATTATTTTGATTCCATTTCAAGCTAGATCTTTCAGATTTTGCTTTTTTTCTAGCTTCATCGCTAAACTTTTTAAATTGCAAAGGTTCCCACATCTGAAAAGTTTTTCCCTGACCTACAAATAAAACTTTTTCCTTTACATCGGTATGTTTGATTAATTTTTCTGTTAACGTAACTCTTCCTTCAGTATCAAAATTTAATTGATGACTATTTGCTAAAATAGAAGTTGAGAAAACATCTCTATTTTCTTCAAAAGGATTTAGAGTATCAATAGTTTCTATAATTTTTTCAATTCTACTTTGGGGACAAAATTCAATAGAAGAATTTGTAAAGGATGGATAACAAACCACACCGTTATAACCCAAGCTTGATAAATGAGATCTAAATGTTGCAGGCACGGATACTCTTCCTTTCTTGTCCAATCTGTTTTCGAATGTAGAAATAAACATTTTTAAATTTCATTTTTGATTCCCATATGGGATATAATGGGTTTATATGGACTTTAAAAAATAGTCAATTGTATTAATTCAATTATAAGTTGTTCTATTTTTGTTCTTTATTTGAGTAAATGCTGAATTTTTGCTAGTTGGTCTGTAAGCTGGGTTTTGTCGTTTAAAATGATAATTTCTCTAGGCTACTTGTCACCAAGTAGCTCAAGCAACCAACCCGAGTAGCTAATTTAGGAAATTCGGTTAATAAATTAACCATGCTACTCCTATTTGGTCTTGCTCCAAGTAGGGTTTTCCATGCGTTTTTTATTACTAAAAAACCGGTAAGCTCTTACCTCACCTTTTCACCCTTGCCTTGATTAGGCGGTTTATTTTCTGTGGCACTATCCCTAAGATCACTCTTGCCAGGAATTACCTGGTACTTTTTCCTATGGAGCCCAGACTTTCCTCTTTTAACCTAAGTTAAAAGCTATCATTCAACCAACTAGCAACCGTTATATAATCAAAAAGACTAATAAATTCAATAATTATTAGATAAATTTTGGTTGGCCAACTTTTTCCAAGGGAAATGAATGCCTGGATCAGCCTTTCTCCCTGGGGCAATGTGGTAATGTCCAAGAACGTATTTTTTTTGAATTTTATGCTTATTTTTTAGGTATTTTATGAGCATGCATAAACTTTTTATCTGCAAAAATGGGAATTTTTCATCTCCCTTATTAACCAACTCAATTCCTATGGAGCTTAAATTCAGGTTTTTATCATTCCCCCATCTTGATTTTCCAGCATGCCAAGCTACGTGCTGATCTTTAACCATCTGGTAGATAACTCCTCTTTTAGATATCAAGTAATGAGTGCTCACTTTTGCAACTCTTGATTGCAATCTTTTGATAGCTACTTTCTGAGACTTCATTCCGGTGTAATGAATAATTATATACTTCAAAGGCCTTTCCTGCATTTTATCAAAATTATGAGATGGAACTTTTATAAATTTCATTATAATTTATATGTTTAAATTTTTTAATATATAGCTATACATTTAAAAAAATATAAGAAAAAATGAAATTATTAATTAAAATAGTATTGTCAGCTTTTATTCTAACATCTGCAACTGCTTCATTTGCAGAAACTAAAGATTGTTTTGAAAAAATCAATAGGGCTGTTTTTTCTCTTAATCAGGGATTAGACAGGGCGATATTTAGACCAATTGCAAAAGGATACTCCCACCTTCCGAATACAATTCAAAAAGGGGTAAGAAATGTAACATCTAATGTTTCTCATACTGTAACTATTCCAAATCACTTATTGCAGGGAAATTTTAAAGATTTCTACAATGACAGTGGGAGGTTCTTAATAAATACGACGTTTGGAATTCTTGGAATATTTGACCCAGCTGAAAAATTAGGATTTAAAAAAATTGAAAAAGAAGACTATGGTCAAACCTTGGGCTTCTGGGGAGTGGGGAGTGGTTGCTATCTAATGCTTCCTTTGTTTGGGCCAACAACAACCAGGGATGCTGTGGGAAAAGTTGCAAACACCTTATTAGATCCTTTTTATCTAACAACGGTTGGAGACCGAACAGTTTTAGATAATAATTTTGGAGATAGTACTTATTACGCGGAAAGAGGATTTGATAGTGTTGACTTTAGAGCGAAAAATTTAAAAAATTTTGAAAGCTTAGAAAAAAATTCTGTAGATTTGTATTCTACTGTTAGAAGTTTATATTTGCAAAAAAGAGAAAATCTTATTTCCAATTCATCCGGATCAGAAGACGAGTGGAAAAACTTTAAATAAAAACTAATTTAAATATATGATAAAAAAAATAGTATTATCATTTACATTAATTTTATTTTTCTCAAACATCGGTTTTGCTTTTGAAAAGAATGCTGAAAATTTTATTTTAGAAACAACCCAAAATGCAAAAAAAATCATTCTTAATAAGGCTATTGGCGATAAAGATAAAAAAAAACAGTTAGAAAAATTAGCTCTCAGTGCAGTTGATGTGGTAGGTCTAGCAAAATACACACTTGGGCAGGAGAGAAAAAATCTTTCTGATAAGCAAATTTCTGAATTTGTCTCTATTTTTAAAGTTTTTTTTGCCAAAAACCTATCCAATAAACTAAAAGATTACTCAGACCAAGAAGTGCAAGTAACGGGTTCTAAAAAAATTAGCGATAACTACGTTCTGGTTAATTCTAAAATTGTATCTTTAGAAGATAAGCAGGAAATTGCCGTTGATTGGAGAGTTTTTTTAGTGGATGGTAATTTAACTATACGAGACTTAGTTGTGGAAGGATTGAGCTTAGCCAGAACCCAAAGGGAAGAGTTTGCTTCCATCATTGCTAATAAAAAATTTGAAGGACTGATTCAAAGTCTAAATGAATATATTGCCAATAACTAAGACTTAGTTTTTTTATATCCTTTTTGCAAAATAAAAAGGCCCACAATCAAAAATATTAATGAGATTGCCATGCTTGGGTAAAATGCTTCTTTTAAAAAAAGATAACTAAAAAAAACACCAAAAATTGGTAGTAGTAATGAGACTTGAGACGTGAATACTAATCCATTATTAATAATTAGTTTTGCTCTTATGTAAAAAGCAATCGCAGTTGAAACAATACCCAGATAAATTAAGCTATAAAAACTCTCTATATTAAACGTCATTTCAATTAGATTGGGGTTAAAATAAAAAGTAAGCGGAGCTAATAATAAAGTTGCCCATATCATGGAGAAGCAAGTTATGGTTTCATTGTTATATCTGGTAATAATTTTTTTTATGATCAGGCCTCCAATAATGTAAAAAAATGATGCACCCATCACAAACAAAACAGAAATTAAATCAGTATTTTCAGTAATATAGATTTGATCATAAACTAAAATTGAAACACTCAAAAAACCAATACAAGTTCCTATAAATTTAAATCTATTAAATTTATCATCAGTAAGAAAATGGGACAGGATGATCGCGTAAAAAGGTCCAGCCGACATAAGCAATGCAGCCAATCCACTGCTCATTTTATCAATACCAATTGCAATAAACATAAATGGAATAGCGTAGTTTATTAGCCCAATTAACAAGAACCAATAAAAATCTCTGGAATAAAAATCTTTTAATTTTACAGAACTTAAGAAAAATACTGAAATAGCAATGGAAAATATACTGGCAAAAAACAATCTTCCAGAAGCCAATGTAAAAATATCAAAACTTCTTAGGACAATTTTGTAGTTAAAAAAAGCTGATCCCCATATAGCGGCAAGAATAAAAAGTAACAAGTAGCTTTGAAAATTAGGTTTCTTCATGAATTTTGGTGGGCCCGCAGGGATTTGAACCCCGGACAACCCCGTTATGAGCGGGGGGCTCTAACCAACTGAGCTACAGGCCCTTAAATTTTTTATACCACCTCTTAAAAAAAAGAAAAACAGATTAATTGTCTAAAAAACTTTTTAACTGTCTTGATCTGCTTGGATGCTTAAGTTTTCTGAGAGCTTTAGCTTCGATTTGTCTAATTCGCTCTCGGGTAACAGAGAATTGCTGCCCAACCTCTTCCAAGGTGTGGTCAGTATTCATTCCAATACCAAATCTCATTCTCAATACCCTCTCTTCTCTTGGTGTAAGAGAAGCCAAAACTTTTGTAGTTGAATTTTTTAATCCTGTTTGAATTGCTGCGTCTACAGGAATTAAAGCATTAGTATCTTCAATAAAGTCTCCCAAACTACTGTCATCCTCATCTCCAACTGGAGTCTCTAATGAAATTGGTTCTTTTGCAATTTTAAGAACTTTTCTAACTTTTTCTAAAGGCATGGCTAATTTTTTAGATAGCTCTTCAGGTGTAGGCTCTCTTCCGTACTCACTCATCATTTGTCTAGAAGTCCTTACAATCTTATTAATTGTTTCTATCATGTGAACTGGAATTCTAATCGTTCGTGCCTGATCAGCAATTGACCTTGTTATTGCTTGTCTAATCCACCAAGTTGCGTAAGTTGAAAATTTATACCCCCTTCTATACTCAAATTTATCAACGGCTTTCATTAAACCAATATTTCCTTCTTGAATTAAGTCTAGAAATTGAAGTCCTCGATTAGTGTATTTTTTTGCAATAGAAATCACCAATCTCAAATTGGCTTCGATCATTTCTTTCTTTGCAATTCTCGACTCTCTTTCACCTTTTTTAATTTTATTTACTAAAATTTTAAAATCTGAAATAGAAATTCCAATATTTTTACTTAACTCAGTAAGCTTTTCTCTTGAAATCTTAAATAATTTTTGTTCATTCTTAAAAAATTTAGACCAATTTTTATCTCCACTTAAAAAAGATTCAAAATTAGGGTTTAACTCGTTCCCAACATAAAATTTAATAAAATCATCTCTTGAGATTCCATATTTAAGAGCCGCACGCATTAAATCCCCATCTAGATTGATTGCTTTTTTGTTTTCATTGTAATTCAAAGCGACCAGATCTTCTTGCGTTACTTGATTGAATTGCAAACCAAGCATCTCTTCCATAATTTCTTTTTTAATTTTTTCGTAATTTTTCTTTTTGCTTTCGGAAAACTTTTGACCGCTTAATATGCATTGCAAGCTCTCTTCTTGATAGGCTATTAATTTTCTATAGTTTTTTGAGATATTTTTAAAAGTTTCTAAGATCTTTGGCTTTAGTTCAATCTCCAAAGAAGCTAAGGAAATATTGAACTCGTCATCATCATCTACAATATCAGCTGTCGTAGTATTGGTTTCTTCACCCTTTTCCTTAGATTCTTTTTTCTTTAATTTCTCTTCTTTTTCTTTTTTTTCCTTAATTGATTTTTTTAATTTATCATCATCGAGAAAATTGGTATCAAGATCAATAATATCCCTAACTAACATCTCGCTATTGATTAGTCTTTCTTCCCATTCAAATATTTTTTTAGCTGTAACTGGACTTTCTGATAAAGAGCTTACCATTACATATTTTCCAGACTCTATTCTTTTTGCAATTGCAATCTCACCCTCTCTGGACAATAACTCCACTCCACCCATTTCACGAAGATACATTCTAATAGGGTCATCGCTTCTATCTTGATTTTTTGGCTGCTTGGATGTTTCGGATTCTAATTTTTTAACTTTAAAGTCAGATTTTTTCTTAACAAAGCAAATTGCTTGGTCAAATATATGCAAAACAGACTTTTCTAAACTTTCAACATTTGCATTTCTTTTACCTAAGGATTTTTGCAATTCCTCATAGGTAATAAAGCCCCTGCTAAGGCCTTTTTCCATTAGTCGTTCAAATGATTTGGATATTAATTTTTCCACGTTTTTCCTTTGGGAACTTATATTTTTTTTTCAAAATTTGAAAAGATAAATCTATAAATTATTGCTGTTTTTAAGTGAAATTAGCTCATCTAAAGCCTGTTCGCTCATATTGGAAGAAAATGATTTTTCCAACTCCTCTATTTTCTTATCTTTTTGAATTTTCCTCAATTGTTGCTCGTAGTCTTCAATCAAGCTTACAAATGTATCAGCATCAACATTGGTCATAAAGGAGTTTACATCCGCAAATTTCAAAAAAGTGCCTATATTTTGAATATTGGCACCAAGCAAAATTTCTTTCATTTTTTCATAATTGCAATTATCTCCATTAAGAGAAGTATCCAGAAGAGCGGTACGGATTTTTTTACTAAGCTCTAGGCTGAGATCTATTTCTGATACTCTTTCTATATTTTTTTCCAACAATGTGGGAAATTTAATTAATAACTGACATAAAGAAAATTCCTTTACTTCCAGTTCAGACATTTCTAATCTATCAATATCAAACTTGCTAGAGATCTGAAACTTATTGAGCTTGTTTTTATTTTTTTTAATTAAATTTTCAAAAATTTTATTTTTGAAAAAGCCTTTATAGTACTTTTTGATAATCACATCCTCAATTGTATCTGCAATATCCATTAGTCTTTTTTCTAAATCTGCAAGTGAGGAGGCGCTATAATCTTGTAGCTGTTTAGTAGCATATTCAAATACAAATTCTGTAATGTCTTTTTTTTTCTTAACTAAACTGGTAAAGCCATCTTTTCCAAACTTACTAACATAGTCATCTGGATCTAGACCTTGGGGCATGATCATAAATGAAACTGTATGGTTTGCTTTTGATATTTTAATAAGCTTTTCTGCTGCGCGGTACGCAGCAGCAAAACCGCTCTTATCTCCATCAAAGCAAATAATTATATTTTTAAAGTTTCTCCATGCTAGGTTTATCTGGTTGTCAGTAATGGCAGTTCCCAAGGATGCACACACATTTTTGATATCATGATTGTATAGACTAACTACATCCATATATCCTTCGACGATTAAAAGATAATCTGTATTTTTATTTTCACTTTTGGCATTATTAAAATTGTATAGGTTATTTCCTTTTTTAAAAAAAATAGTTTCTGGAGAATTGATATATTTTGCTGGAACTGAAGACAGCACTGTTCTTCCACCGCAACCAATAAACTCTCCAAATAAATTCTTGATAGGAAAAATAATTCTATTTTTAAACCTTGGAATTAAAATATTTTTTTGCTCGTGTAAATAAAATAACCCTGTCTCAATCAATTCCTTTTCGTGATATCCAAGTTTTAAAAAATGATTACTTGCACGACTGCCATCATCACAAAAACCTAATTGAAAATTTTCTATAGTAGCTTTTTTTAAAGATCTATTTAATAGATAATCTAAATGATTTTTGTTTTCTTCTGTAAAAATATTTTTGTGGCAATAATTAAAAAATAATTGAAAAATTTTTTCAGATCGTTTTACTTTTTTTTCAGTTTCCACATCTAATTTTGAAAATTTATATTCTGACATTCCTGCTTTGGAAGCCAATCTTCTGACTGCGTCACCAAAAGTAAGTTTTTCAATTTTTGTTAAAAAATCAAAAATACCTCCATGTTCACCACTGCTGAAACAATGATAAAAACCTTTTTCATCATTAACTGTGAAGGAAGGTGTTTTTTCATTGGTGAACGGAGACAATCCTACAAATTCCTTGCCTCTCTTCGTGAGCTTAACTGTAGACCCAACAACATCTGATACTTTTAGTCTTTGTCTAATTTCTTCAAGATATGATTTTGGATACTTCATTATCCTTGTAGCTGTTCTTTTAAAATCTTTCCTGCTTTTGCAAAGTCCATTTTTCCTAAATACTTACTTTTCAAAACCTGCATTACTTTTCCCATGTCTCTTATGCTTTGAGCGGAAGATTCTGCAATGGCTTCTTTGCAAACTTTTATAACTTCGTCATCACCCATTTGCTCAGGTAAAAATTCTTCTATAATTGCAATTTCTGATTTTTCTTTTTCTATTAGATCCTTCCTTGCTCCCTTTTCATACATTTCAATAGATTCTTTTCTTTGCTTCATCATCTTATTTAGAATATTTGTTATATCCGCATCTGAAACTTCTTTTTGATCTCCTGTTCTAAGCTCAATTTCTTTGTCTTTTTTTTGAGACACTATGGATCTTAATGTTAAAACTCGATCAGAATTTTTTGCTTTAATTGCATCGTTGAGAGATAGGTTTATTTTTTTAAATATTTCTGACATTGGAATTTTTTTATACACTATTCTACTTTACTTGCTTGACGAGTTTAAGTCTTTTTCATATGTTCCGCCCAAGTTTTTTTTATACGAATGATTCTTTAACCTATGAGTTGTATTTTTGTTAAATAAAGAAATAACGGCAGAATCAGAATATTTATATAATCAACAATCTACAGGTATTTTAATTTTAGAAGACGGAACCTCTTTTCAAGGTTTTGGACTGGGTACGGAGTCGTATGCTGTGGGTGAGGTTTGTTTTAACACCTCCATGACAGGCTACCAAGAAATTATTACAGACCCCTCTTATTCAGATCAAATTATTAATTTTACCTTCCCTCATATTGGTAATGTTGGCACCAACTTGGAAGATACCGAGTCTAATAAAATATGGTTAAAGGGCGTAATTTTTGGAAAAGAAGTTACCGATCCGTCTAACTACCGCTCTTTAGAAAATTTAAATGAATGGCTTAAAAAAAATAATACTGTTGGAATTACAGGAATAGATACTAGGGCATTAACTAATTTGATTAGAAAAAAAGGCTCCTTAAAAGGAACTATTGTACATGACAAAGCCAATACCAAAACTAAAGATTTTTATTTAGAACAATGCAAGCAATGGGGGGGTCTAAAAGGTTTGGATTTAACGCTGAAGGTTTGCTGTAAAAAAACCTATCAATGGGAAGATGTGGCTCTTTGGGATAAAAAATTAGGATACAAAAAAAATAACCAGCATTCGATTCATATTGTAGCCATTGATTATGGAATTAAAAAAAACATCTTAAGAAATTTTTCTAATTTAGAATGTAAAGTAACAGTTGTTCCTGCTGATAGTTCTTTTGAGACAATTTTAGAACTTAGCCCAGATGGTATTTTTTTATCAAATGGTCCAGGTGACCCTGCTGCAACATCTAATTTTGCAAAAATTTGCATACAAAAAATATTAGATAAAAAGATTCCTCTTTTTGGAATATGCTTGGGACATCAGTTGCTTGGTCACGCACTAGGTTGTACGACTAAAAAAATGCATCAAGGACATCGAGGTGCAAATCATCCAGTCAAAAATTTACTTACTGAAAAAGTAGAAATCACCTCTCAAAACCATGGTTTTGAAATTGACAAATCTACCTTACCTAAAGACATCGACATAACTCATGTATCTTTATTTGACGGTAGTATTGAAGGGATTTCTTCTAGCGACAAATCTGCTTTCTCTGTGCAATATCATCCAGAGGCAAGCCCAGGTCCTCACGATAGCAATTATTTATTTAAACAATTTATAGAAATAATAAAATCCAATGCCAAAAAGAACTGACATTAAAACTATATTAATTATTGGTGCTGGTCCTATTGTTATTGGGCAGGCTTGCGAATTTGATTACTCTGGAACTCAAGCCTGTAAAGCGCTGAAGGAAGAGGGTTATAAAGTTATTTTAATTAATTCTAATCCAGCAACTATTATGACCGACCCTAATGTTGCTGATAAAACCTACATTGAGCCAATTACATCTGAAATTTTAGAAGAGATTATCAAGATAGAAAAGCCAGATGCAATTCTGCCAACTATGGGTGGTCAGACAGGTTTGAATGCAGCCATGCTGCTTCACAAAAACGGCATATTAAAAAAATACAATATAGAGCTCATTGGAGCCAATGCGGAGGCAATTGATAAAGCAGAGGATAGACAAAAATTTAAAAAACACATGAATGAAATAGGCTTGGAATCTGCAAGATCTTTGATTTGCACCTCCATTGATCAGGCCAAAAAAATATTAGAAGAAATAAATCTCCCCGTAATTATCAGACCTTCATTTACTTTGGGTGGGACTGGTGGAGGAGTTGCAAATACAGAGGAAGAATATTTAAAAATATTAAAAAATGGCCTGTCTCTATCCCCTACACACGAAGTCCTCGTAGAAGAGTCCCTGGTGGGTTGGAAAGAGTTTGAGATGGAAGTGGTTCGAGATAAAAAAGATAATTGTATTATCATTTGTAGTATTGAAAATGTAGACCCGATGGGCATTCACACTGGGGACTCCATGACAGTCGCTCCCGCTTTAACTTTAACCGATAAAGAATATCAAGTGATGCGAAACGCATCTATTGATTGCTTGAGAAAAATAGGTGTTGAAACAGGTGGTTCTAATGTTCAGTTTGCAATCAACCCTAAGGACGGGAGAATGATTGTTATTGAAATGAACCCAAGAGTGTCTCGATCTTCGGCATTGGCATCTAAAGCTACTGGTTTTCCAATAGCAAAAGTGGCCGCAAAGCTGGCTATAGGTTATACGCTAGATGAAATTACAAATGATATTACTGGAAATACTCCTGCATCATTTGAGCCAACTATTGATTATGTTGTAACCAAAATACCAAGATTTGCTTTTGAAAAATTTCAAAAATCAAAAGCAGTGCTTGGCACTGCCATGAAGTCAGTTGGTGAAACAATGGCTATTGGAAGAAATTTTAAAGAATCTTTACAAAAAGCATTAGTCTCTCTGGAGGTAGGGTTGGATGGCCTAGATTCAATTTCTATCAATAAAGAGGAGTTGAAAAAAAAGCTTAGTGAAAACATCCCTCAAAAAATACTTTATGTAGCAGAAGCTTTTAGAATGAATTTTTCACTAGAAGAGTTATGCAAAATAACTAAAATTGATCCTTGGTTTTTAAAGCAGGTTAAGGAAATCACTGATATTGAAAAAGAAATAGTCAAAGCCGATGCTTTAGAAAATAAGGGTTTTTTTAAATTTATTAAATCATCTGGATTTAGTGATAAGCAAATATCTACATTAACGAATAAGCCGCTATCTGAAATTACTTTAAAAAGGAATGCGTTAGAAATTGTTCCTGTCTATAAAAAAGTTGATACGTGCGCTGCTGAATTTGATTCTCAAACTCCCTATATGTATTCAACATACGACACTGGAATTGACGATGCCAACGATTGTGAATCTAATCCTACTACAAAAGAAAAAGTAGTAATTATTGGAGGCGGTCCTAACAGAATAGGGCAAGGAATTGAATTTGATTACTGTTGTTGTCAGGCAAGTTATGCATTGAGTGAATTAGATTACGAAACCATTATGATCAATTGTAATCCCGAAACTGTATCTACAGATTATGATACAAGTGACAGGCTTTATTTTGAGCCATTGATTGAAGAGTTTGTTTTAGAAATTTTAAAGAAAGAAAGTTTAAAGGGAAAATTAAAAGGAGTAATTGTTCAGTTTGGCGGCCAGACACCTTTAAAGTTGGCAAAAGCTATTCATGATAATGGCTACCCAATCCTTGGAACGCCTCTAGATTCTATTGATCTAACTGAGGATAGGGAAAGATTTAGTAATTTAATAAACGAGCTTGGCTTAAAACAAGCTGAGAATGGTTTGGCTAGATCTAAGGAGGAAGCTTTTGAGATTGCAAAAAAAATTAAATATCCTCTCGTTATTAGGCCCTCATACGTTCTTGGCGGTAGAGCTATGGAAATTATTCATGACGATGAACAGCTCACAAGATACATACAAGAAGCCGTGAAAGTTTCTGGAAATAATCCAGTTTTATTAGACCGTTTTTTGAATGATGCAATTGAAGTGGATGTGGATGCTATTTGCGATGGAGAGAATGTTTTTGTTTCAGGTGTCATGGAGCATATAGAAGAAGCAGGTATTCATTCTGGAGATTCTGCTTGCTGTATACCGCCCTACTCTCTCTCTGAAGAAATAATTAATGAAGTAAAAAAACAAACTAAAAAATTAGCTACTAGCATTGGAGTTGTGGGGTTAATCAACATACAATTTGCCATACAGGATAAGAATATTTATGTTTTAGAAGTAAACCCAAGAGCTAGTAGAACCGTTCCTTTTGTTTCGAAAGCTTCTAATATTTCCGTAGCAAAAATAGCAACTAAAGTAATGTCAGGTTTGCAGCTTAAGGACCTAAACATACCAAATAAACAATTGAAAACTTTTTCTGTAAAAGAAGCAGTCTTCCCTTTTAATAAATTTCCAGAGGTTGACACAATCTTGGGTCCTGAAATGAAATCAACAGGAGAATCTATGGGAATAGACACTGACTTTGGTATGGCTTATGCCAAAAGCCAGATCTCTGCAGGTAATACACTACCAAAAGAAGGGACGGTGTTTATATCTGTAAATGACAAAGACAAACCTCACATTAAAAATTTTGCAAAAAAATTATTAGATCTTGGATTCAACCTACTGGCAACCAGTAGCACTGCTGAGATTTTAAATTCTGAAAGCATCACTTGTAAAAAAATCAACAAAGCCACTCAAGGCTCTCCTCACGTAGTGGAATATTTAGATGATAAAAAAATATCAATTGTGATCAATACAACTTCCGGAAAAAAATCTATAGAGGATTCAAAGTCTTTGAGAAGATCTGCATTGAATAATGGCATTCCTTACTTCACCACATTAGCAGGAGCGATTGCTTGTACTGAGGCGATTATATCAATGAAAAATAAAAAAATGGGAGTTATGCCCATTCAGGATTTGTAGGCCTACAAAACAGGCCAATCAGTTTTAAAAGTAACGTAATTTATTTGTATACATCTTCTATCTTTTTGAATCACTTTTTTTTCCATGCCATGCCAACTATTTTTGTCACTACTAAAAAAGTAACCATAGTTATTTTTGTAAGGAACCGTTTTAATTAATTCTAATTTAGAATTATAAAAGTCTGTTCCAAGATCTTCAGACTCACCAAAACGATTTACAAAAAGGAGGCAAGAAAGCAGTTTTTCCTTGATGTCACAATGGGGTTTTAGCCAAAAACCTTTTCGATCACAAATTACCTCGATTCTTACATGGGATTTTGACAAATCCTTGCCAATTAAAGAACCGATATGCTCATGTGTTTTTTTGGATTGTAACTCCTGAACTAGACTGAACAACTCTGGAAATTCTTGGGTGTTATGTTTTTCTAAAAAACATCTAAATTTTAATGCCTTTCCACCATCGGAAATTCCTTCCCTAAAATTTCCATCTCCTCCATCTATAGCTCTGGTTCCATCATAGTTAATTTCATATCTAGCAGGATCGTCTATTTCGGTATTGTAAATTTCATCAATCATCTTTTCAGTAAGGGGGTTGTTAAATTCCCAGTGAACAAAAGGATCACTCAATTTGTTTGATTGATTTTTAACAGAATTTAAAAAGCTCATTACAATATAATTTTATTTTTTAATAATTTGGCAATTCTTTTAGTCTCACAAAGCTTATCATAAGTCCAGCTATCTTCATTTGTTTCTAAATCTTTAATTATATTGAGTTTTTTAAATGATTCTAAAAAACTATTGAAACGATGATCATTTTTATAGGATTTTAATTTAGCTAAATAAATCGGCACTCCTGTAGTGGCTGCCTCGGATAGCATAGAAATAGAATCGGAAGTGACAATAATTTTTTTAGCCTGGGCAAGGGCTTCGATATAGTTTTTTCTAGAAAGTGAAAAATCTACAATAACTTTCGAATTATCTTTATACCTATCTCGTAAAAAACTTACTATTGATTCTGGTGTTCTTCTTGAGGAAATAATTTTAATTTCTTGAACCTTGTTAAGAAAAAGTAATTCTATTTTATGAAATAATTGTTTTAATTCCTCTAATGAAAAAGAATAATACTTATTTGGGCCACCAAGAATTACAGTTAAAACATTTTTACTTAATGCCAGAGCTTTAGCGCCCTGAATTTCTTCGTCTGTAATATAATGAATAGCCCCCTTAGATTTAATAACATTCTCTCCTTCTAATCGATCGTGTTCAGGAACAACAATAAAATTAAAATTATTAATTTGTACTTTTGGATCTTGAATATGAATATTATAAACTTCCATATTATTTTTTGTATGTAAATAATTTTTAAGTACTATAGATGGAATAACACTTTTTCTTCCGCATGAAATCAAAAGGGTTGGCCTTTTGTTCGCTGAATTGTACTCAATAATATTAGAAAAATTAAAAGTATTCCTGCTTGTGGGGGATATTGAAGGTGGAATCAAACTCCAGAAAGAGTTGTAAACTATTTTTTTATGAATAAAATTTACGTTGAGCGCTTTTGCCAATCCTTCAACTTGACTGATCATGCCATGGGCACCCTCTGTTAATAACCAAGCATTAATATTTTTCATCAAGATATATATACCTAAATTAATTTTACTGATAATAAACTTAATAAATGAGTCAAAATAAAGAATCACATTCAAAAGTATTAATTATAGGGTCGGGTCCAGCTGGATATACTGCTGCAATATATGCTGCTAGAGCCATGCTTAAACCAACTCTTATTTCTGGAATGGAGCCCGGAGGTCAGCTAACTACTACTACTGATGTAGAAAACTATCCTGGATTTTCTGATGTAATACAAGGTCCTTGGTTAATGGAGGAAATGCAAAAACAAGCAGAAGCTGTGGGTACGATTTTTGAAAATGATATGATCAAAGAGGTAAATTTTACCAGCAATCCATTTATATTAATTGGAGAAAGTGGAACTACCTATACAGCCGATTCTGTTATCATATCTACAGGGGCACAAGCTCGCTGGCTTAATTTAGAAAGTGAAACTAAGTTTAGAGGATTTGGAGTTTCCGCGTGTGCTACTTGCGATGGTTTTTTTTACAAAGATAAAGAAGTAATGGTTGTGGGTGGTGGTAATGCAGCAGTTGAAGAGGCTTTATTTTTAACTAAATTTGCATCGAAGGTAACGCTAGTTCATCGACGAGACACCCTAAGAGCAGAAAAGCTTTTGCAACAAAAGATTCTTTCCCATCCGAAAATTAATATTATTTGGGATAGTACAGTAAAAGAAATAATTGGAACTGATAACCCAAAGGGAGTTACCGGAGTATTGTTAGAAAACACAAAAGACAAAACTACCAAACAATTAAATACTCATGGTGTTTTTGTGGCAATTGGTCATGATCCAGCAACTAAAATTTTTAGAGATCAAATTAAAATGGATACCGAAGGATATATTCTCACAGATCCCGACTCTACCAAAACAAATATAAAGGGAATTTTTGCAGCTGGGGATGTAAAAGATAAAACGTTTCGACAGGCGGTGACTGCAGCAGGTATGGGATGCATGGCAGCCTTGGAAGCTGAAAAATTACTATCTGAAAAAAACTAAGAAAGTTTCTTACAATACTCTTCGATTTTATCTAAAGCCTCAGAAAGGTTCTTCATAGAAGTAGCATAAGAAATTCTAAAATACCCCTCTTTTCCAAAGGCAGATCCTTGAACAACAGCCACACCTGTGTTTTCCAATAACGAAGTGACAAAATCTGTATCATTTGCAATTTCTTTTTTATTAACGTCTTTTTTCCCAATGCAGTCTTTACAACTAGGAAAAACATAAAATGCACCTTCTGGCTTTTTGCAAGAAAGACTTTCTATAGAATTAAGTTTTTTTACAACAAAGTCCCTCCTCTCTTTAAATGCATCTGATCTTTTTTTTATAAAGTCCTGCGTTCCATTCAAAGCTTCTTCTGCAGCTGCTTGGCTAATGGATGAAGTATTGGTTGTGGATTGAGATTGAATCTTTGCGATACCTTGAATGATATTTTCTGGTCCACCTGCATAGCCAACTCTCCATCCTGTCATGGCGTATGATTTGCTCAATCCGTTAATGGTAAGTGTTCTAGAAAACAATTCTGGGATTTGGGCAATGGTAAAAAATTTATTTTTCGTATAAAGAACATGCTCATAAATATCATCGGACATAATATAAACATTTGGAAATTTTTTTAAAACCTCCCCAATATCTTTAAGCTCTTGTTCCGAATAAACAGAGCCGGTTGGATTGGAAGGCGAATTTAAAATAATCCATTTGGTATTTTTGGTAACATTCTTTTCTATTTGTTCTGGTAGAATCTTAAAGTCAGCGCTTTCCTCGCACTCAACTATTACAGGAGTGCCTCCGGCCAACAATACAATATCCGGATAGGACACCCAGTAAGGAGCCGGTATCAAAACCTCATCTCCTGGATTGATAGTTGCTAAAATTGCGTTAAAAATAACATGTTTTCCACCAACTCCTACAGTCACCTGCTTTTCATTGTAAATTAAGTTATTTTCTCTTTTAAATTTTCCAATTACAGCTCTTTTGAGCTCGATAGTGCCATCTACCACTGTGTATTTTGTTTTTCCATCTTTGATGGCCTGAATAGCAGCCTGCTTAATATTTTCAGGAGTATCAAAATCTGGCTCTCCTGCTCCTAATGATATTATGTCTTTTCCAGCAGATCTTAACTCTGTGGCTTTTTTAACCACAGCCATAGTAGGAGATGGTTTTATTCTAGATAAAGATTCTGATAGTATGCTCATTAAAATATTTTATATAAATGTCTAAATTATCAACTGTTAATACTCCAGAAGCGAACAACAAAAAAGAAAATTTTTTAAAAAAATTAGAAGGTGGAAAAAAATTCAAACTAACTTCGTCGTTCACTCCCGCTGGTGATCAGCCCACAGCAATAAAACAACTTCGTGAAGGCTTACTCACTAACCAAAAAGATCAGGTTTTGCTTGGAGTGACTGGGTCAGGAAAAACCTTCACTATGGCAAAGATTATTGAAGAACTAAATAGGCCAGCAATAATTTTAGCTCCCAACAAAACATTAGCTGCTCAACTGTATGGTGAGATGAAAAGTTTTTTTAATGAAAATGCAGTTGAATATTTCGTCTCTTATTATGATTATTATACTCCCGAAGCATATGTACCAAGATCCGATACATTTATTGAAAAAGAATCTGCTATCAACGAACAAATAGATAGAATGAGACATTCAGCTACTAGATCCTTATTTGAAAAAGATGACGTTATAATTGTAGCAAGTGTTTCTTGTATCTATGGTTTGGGATCTCCTGATTCTTACTCAAAAATGACGTTTACGTTTGAAAAAAATAATTCTTATAATAGGGAAAAAATAATCAAAGGTCTTGTTGAATTGCAATACAAAAGAAATGATCAAAATTTTTACAGAGGATCATTTAGAGTGCGTGGAGAAAATATAGAAATTTTTCCATCTCATTTAGAAGATAGAGCATGGCGAATTTCATTAGATGATGAAAAGATAGTAAGCTTAAAAGAGTTTGACCCTTTGACAGGAGATAAGACGGAAGATTTAAATATTATAAAAATTTATGCTAATAGTCACTATATCACTCCCAGACCAACCGTACAGCAAGCTATAAAAGAGATTAAGGCAGAACTTGTTACAACTTTAAAAAAGTTCAGAAAAGAAAATAAATTACTCGAAGCACAAAGAATAGATGAAAGAACAAGATTTGATTTAGAAATGATTGAAGCTACTGGAACATGTGCAGGTATTGAAAATTATTCAAGATTTCTATCAGGTAGAAATCCTGGTGAGCCTCCACCAACATTATTTGAATATTTGCCTGACAATGCAATTATTTTTGTAGATGAAAGTCATGTAACCGTACCTCAACTTAACGGAATGTATAAAGGTGATCATACAAGAAAAAAAACTCTTTCTGACTATGGATTTAGATTACCTTCCTGCATGGATAACAGGCCTTTAAAATTTGAAGAGTGGGACATGATGAGGTCTGAAACTATATTTGTTTCAGCCACTCCTGGAAACTGGGAGCTAGATCAGTCCAAGGGTGTATTTGCAGAACAAATTATAAGACCAACAGGATTAACAGACCCAGATATTTTTATTCGTTCTGCAAAAAATCAAGTGGATGACCTACTTTCAGAATGTTTAAAAATTGTTAAAAAAAAACAAAGAGTTTTAGCAACTACATTAACTAAAAAAATGGCTGAAGATCTTACTGAATATTTAGATGAAAATGGAATTAAGGTAAGATACATGCATTCAGAAATTGACACTCTGGAAAGAATCGAGATTATTAGAGACCTGAGACTAGGAGTTTTTGATGTTCTGGTAGGTATAAATCTTTTACGAGAAGGCTTAGACATTCCAGAATGTGCATTAGTAGCAATTCTAGATGCGGATAAAGAAGGCTTTCTGAGATCGGAAACATCGTTAATACAAACAATTGGTAGAGCAGCAAGAAATGTGGAGGGGAAAGTTATTTTATATGCTGATAAGGAAACCAAAAGTATAAAAAAAGCAATTGAAGAAACTGATAGAAGAAGGTCAAGGCAGGAACTTTTTAATAAAAAAAACAATATTACAGCTCAAAGCATTCAGAAGGAAATTGGAGATATTCTCGAAAGCGTTTATGAAAAAGATTACCTCAATGCTGAAAAAAATATAGAAATTGGTGGTAATTTAAAAAAGCACTTAAAATCTCTGAAAAAAGACATGCATATTTCAGCGGATAACCTAGAATTTGAAAAAGCTGCAAAAATAAGAGATGAAATAAAAAAATTAGAAAATTCGGATTTGGGATTGGCTATTAACTCAAGTATACAAAAATATGGACCCAATAACTCATTATATGGAAGGTCAACTCAGGGCAAAGCAGGTTCAAAAGTAAAGAAAAAAAGATAAATGAAAAAAAATATTTTAATTACTGGAGGGGCACAAAGAATTGGAAAGAAAATCTCTTTTTTTTTTGCAAAAAAAGGATGGAATATAGTAATCCATTTTCACAAATCTAAAAAAGAGGCAACTGCTCTTAAAAAGAAAATTATTTCTATGGGGGTGTTGTGTATGATTGTGCAGGGAGACCTGTCAAAGTTCAGTGAGACAAGATCCATATTAAAAGTAGCAAAGAAAAAAATGGGAACAATAGATTGCCTTGTCAATTGTGCTTCAATTTTTGAAAATGACGATATCTTAAATTTTAACAATCAAAAGTGGCAGTCACACTTTGATGTTAACTTAAAAGCACCCGCTATACTTTCTGGTGAATTCGCGAAGCAAAAAAAAAATATTCAGGGCAATATTATTAATATTATAGATCAAAGAGTCTTCAAGCTAACTCCCTATTTTTTATCTTATACTCTTAGTAAAGCTGGCTTGGAAACACTAACCAAGACGCTTGCTATGAAATTTGCTCCAAAAATTAGGGTCAATGCAATAGCCCCCGGCCCTGTGATGAAAAATAAAAGACAGTCCCAAAAACATTTTGAAAAACAATTTAAAAACACAATTTTAAAAAAACAAACAAAAGTCATAAATATTTGCAAAACAATAGAATTTATTTTGGAAAATGATTCTATTACTGGATTAACCATTCCAGTAGATAGTGGTCAAAATCTTGCTTGGAAAACTCCGGACCTTATTAATATAAAAGAATAGAAAATGAAAAATCTCAAAAACAGTAGTGTAATGCAAATTATTGAAAAACCTACCTCTTCAAAACTTGTAAAAAAAATTATTATTAAAAATCTTATTATAAGTACAATTTTTGGATACTACCCTAAAGAAAAAGTCCAAAAACAAAAATTAAAATTTAATATTAAGCTAGAGATTGATCATAAAATAAAATTTAATGATAAAAATCTAAATACAATAGTGGACTACGATGACATCATGAGAATTATAAATAAAATTCTAGATAAAAAAATTAATTTTTTAGAAACTTTAGGAGAACTAATAGTCAAAAATATTCTTAATAAAAAAAAAATTACTGCTATTGAGCTGGAAATAGAAAAATTAGATATTTTAAAAAAAGGGGCTTCAGTAGGATTTCAAATCAGTAAGCGTAAAAAGTAATGGATCTATTAGAAAGTGGTAAATTATTAGTTAAATCAAAGATCAAAAATATTCCTAATAGTCCAGGTATCTATAAATTTTTAGATAATAAAAATAAAATTATTTATATTGGTAAAGCCAAAAATCTGCCAAAGAGACTTCAAAACTATACATCTAGTTCTGGATTAGCGATTAGAACTCAAAGGCTTATTTCCTCTATTAAAGAGTTAGAAATAATAACTACTAGCAATGAGTCGGAGGCTTTGCTCCTCGAAGCTAACTTAATTAAAAAATTTAAACCAAGGTATAATGTCCTATTAAAGGATGACAAATCCTTTCCCTATATACAAATACGCATGAGCGATTCCTGGCCACAACTGACAAAATTTAGAGGTAAGCATAACGATCAAGACTTATATTTTGGCCCCTTTGCCTCTGTTGCTTCAGCCAATTGGACTATTAAAATGCTCCAAAAGGTTTTTCAAATAAGAGTTTGTGATGATCACACTTTTAAAAACAGGACACGCCCCTGTATGTTATATCAAATTAAAAGATGTTCAGCTCCCTGTACGAATGAAATTGAAAAAATAAATTACAAAAAATCTGTTCAAGACTGTATTGATTTTTTAAATGGAAAATCAAGGTCTATACAGCAAAAATTTTCAAAAGAAATGGAAGTAGCTAGCAAAAATCTTGATTTTGAAAAAGCAGCGATATTTAGAGATAGAATTAAATCCTTAACTTACATTCAATCTTCCCAACAAATTAATAAAGATAATTTTATAGATGCTGATGTTGTGGTTTCTTACAGAAGTTCTAATATTTCATGCATTGTAGTTTTTTTTTATAGATCAAAACAAAACTGGGGTAATCAATGTTTTTTTCCCAAACACGATTCGGAAAATAGCGAATCTGAAGTAATGGATGCTTTTTTAGCTCAATTTTATGAGAACAAAATACCACCCAGGCAAATTGTATTAAATATCAAGCCTAAGAATTTAGACCTTCTGCAAAAAGCCCTAGAGATAAAAAATAAAAAAAAAATAAGTTTTAAAATACCGAAAAAAAAAAGTGAATTAGCCATTATCAATATGGCAGTTAAAAATGCTAAAGAAAGTTTGCAAAGAAAAATATTTGACTCAGACCAAAATAATAATTCGTTAACACTACTTGGAGACAAGTTTAGTTTAGGTTTTACTCCGACTCTAATTGAAATTTATGACAACAGCCATACCCAAGGAACGAATGCTATTGGAAGTTTTGTAAGTTTTGGAAAAGAGGGGTTTTTAAAAAATAGATATAGAAAATTTGATATAAAAAATAAAAATATTAATCCTGGTGATGACTACGGCATGATGAATGAGGTAATAGAAAGAAGATTTTCCAAACTACTAAAACAATCTGAGGGTGACAATGTCCCTGACCTTCTTCTAATTGATGGGGGTAAGGGTCAATATTCCGTAGTAAGACGCAAACTAGATCAATTAGGTTTTCATCAGTTACCAATTATTGCAATTGCTAAAGGTAAAAATAGAAATGATGGAAATGAAACATTTATCTACAATAATAAAATAATTAAATTAGAAAAAACCAATTCGCTACTTTTTTTTATGCAAAGACTCAGAGATGAGGCGCATAGATTTGCAATATTCACTCATAGGAAAAAAAGGAAAAAATCTTTTTTAGTATCTCCATTGGATGAGATACCCGGAATCGGACGTAATAGGAAAAAAACATTACTAAATCATTTTGGTTCGGCAAAAACTATCGAAGGAGCTAGCCTTGAAGATTTAAAGAAGGTGGACGGAATTAGTGAATTAATTGCAAAAAAAATATATAATTACTTTCATCTTAATAAGAATTTTTTATGATTTTTAAAATACCTAATATTCTCACTATTGGACGGTTAATTTTAGTTCCTTTTCTAGTATTCGCATTTTTTCTTCCTGGTAGTTTAGGTAATTGGCTCTCTTTTTCAATTTTTGTACTTGCAAGTTTTACCGATTTTTTAGATGGCTTTTTTGCAAGATTACTAAAACAACAATCTAAACTTGGAGAATTGCTAGATCCTATTGCAGATAAAATTATTGTTGTTACTGCCCTTGTGCTTCTGGTTTCAAGCAAACAAATAGAAGGACAGGAGGTAATTGCTGCAATAATCATAGTTTCTAGAGAAATTTTAGTATCTGGTTTAAGGGAGTACTTAGCAAAATTTAGATTAAAAATGCCAGTATCTAATATGGCAAAAATAAAAACTTTTTTTCAGATGTTCGCTATTTCTATTCTGCTTGCCGGATCCTCGGGAGATAAATTGCTTTTTAACTATGGATCTGAAATAGGAATTGCGTTACTTTGGTTCTCAGCTTTTCTAACTTTAATTACTGGATATTCGTATATTAAAAAAGGAATAAATCACGCAATTGATTAAATAACTATTTTTTTCTCACTAGCAATTGATACTCATCTGACAATTTTCCAATTATGTCCAAAACCTTAAAGGAATATATTCCTATTTGCGACACAGGCGTTACCTCCGCTGCAGATCCAGTTAAAAAACAACCTGTATAATTTTTTAAATCATCTGGCTTAATTTTTTTTTCAGTAATTTTTAATTTTAGTTTTTTTGCTATTTCAATAACTGTTCTTCTTGTAATCCCATCTAAAAAGCTATCAGCAATAGGTGTATAAATTTCTGTTTGTTCCTGATTAACGAAAAAAACATTTGCTCCAGTGGCTTCAGCAATATTTCCCTGGTAATCAAGCATCATAGAATCGTTAAATCCATTTTTTTCAGCCTCATGTTTGGATAGTGTGTTGATCATATAATTTCCTGCAGCTTTAGCATCCCATGGTATGGAATCTGGAGCTGGCTTTTTCCATTTAGAAATATCCAATTTGATGCCGTTCAATTTAATTTTTGGATCAAAATAAGATCCCCATACCCACGCTGCTATAGCAAAATGAATAGTGTTATTTTGTGCCGACACTGCCATCATTTCACTACCTCTCCATGCAATGGGTCTTACATATCCATTTTCTATTTTTTGAACTTTAACAACTTCTCTGCAAAATGAATTAATTTCCTCAATTGAATAAGGTATTTCAAAACCTAGTCTACTTGCGGAATAAATGAGTCTTTCGCTGTGTTCTGTTAATTTAAATATCTCACCATCGTATACGCGCTCTCCTTCAAAAACCGAGCTTGCATAGTGAAGGCCATGGGTTAGGACGTGCAGTTTTGCCTGCTCCCAGTCAACAAGACTTCCGTCAAGCCATATTTTTCCAGTCATTTGATCGTAAGGAATACTGCTCATGTATAAATTGTTTTCAATTAAATTTAATTCTAATATAATATATGTCAGTAATGCTGACTACATAAATAAAATTATGAATGATTTTTTATATTTAAGAGAAAACAACATCAAGGAAATTATTGAATTGATGTTAGAAGCTTACACAGAATCTTACTCGGATCCTTATGAAATTTTGAAGAAAAATTCCTTTGGTAGAGCCCACCATAGACTCATTTGTACTGTGAATGCCAATCCTGGGATAAAAGTTGCTGATTTAATCAAAAAATTAAAGATTACAAAACAAAGCTTAAGTCGTGTGTTACAAGAGCTTATTAAAGTCAAAGTTATTTCACAGTCCAAAGGTGAGATTGATGGTAGACAAAGATTGCTTTATCTTACAGGAAAAGGAGAGAAAATTAGTGAAGAAATATTTAATATTCAAAAAGAGAGGATACTCAAGGCGTTTAAAGAATGTGATACTCAAGAGGTGCTTAACTTTAAAAAAGTATTAAAAAAAATTATTAATAATTAAATGAAAATAGATGAGAAAAAGCATATTTTAATTGTAGATGATGATGACAGGATAAGAGAACTTACAAAAGAATATCTTCAAAGTAACAATTTTTACACAACGACTGCCAAAAACTCTGAAGATGCAAAAAATAAAATAAAATTAATTAAATTTGATTTAATTATTTTAGATATTATGATGCCAGGTCAAAACGGGCTAGAGCTAACAAAGGAAATTAAAATAAGCAGTGATCAGCCCATCATCCTACTTACTGCAATGGGAGGAACTTCCGATAGGATTTATGGACTAGAGACAGGTGCTGATGATTACTTGCCCAAACCATTTGAGCCCAAAGAGCTTCTTTTAAGAATAAAAAATATACTCAAGAGAGTTCAGAAAAATAAACATTTAAACCCTATACTAAAATTTGGAGATATAAGAGTTGATTTAGAAAAAATGTCAATCAAATCAAAGTCTGGTGAGACAAAACTAAATGCTGCAGAAAAATCTCTTTTAGAAAATATGATTCTATCAGTGGGACAGATTTTTCATAGAGAACAAATATCTAAAATAGTTCATTTAACCAAAGAAAGAGCTGTCGATGTTATGGTTACAAGATTAAGACAAAAAATAGAGCCAGATCCAAAAAATCCAAAGTATTTACAAACTGTTCGGGGCAATGGCTATATTCTTTGGACTGATTAAAAATGTTAAAAAAATTTTTACCTAAAACTATTTTTTTTCGATATTTATTTATTATAATCACTCCCATCGCGCTATTGCAGCTCATTCTAATTGTAGTTTTTTTTGACAGTCTATGGATTAAAACTAATAAAGAGCTAGTAAGAACTTTGGCTGGTGAAATTAATGCAATAACGGAGGTTTATATAGATCCGGAAACAAGAAAGGATTTTAATTTCATAAAAAAAGTTTTAGAAAAAAAATTGATTTTAAAAATTAATGTTAAAAAAAATCATAAACTTCCTGAATTTAAAAATGCATTTACATATAGCTTGCATGATCAGCTTCTAGAAGAGCGGCTAAGTAAAGATCTGCGAGTACCATTTTGGTATGACACAAAAAGCAAAAAAGATGTCGTTGATATTAGAATTAGTACTAACAAAGACGTAATTCAATTTATTGTTTTAAAATCTAGAATTAGAAACTCTTCTGCAAGAATTTTTATCTTATGGATCACTATTCCATCTTTCTTTTTGCTCTTAATATCCATCTTGTTTTTAAGAAACCAAGTAAGACCTTTTTCTATTCTTGCAGATTCTGCTGAAAAGTTTGGTAAAGGCCAATATGTTCCTGAATTAAAACCAACGGGAGCAATTGAGGTAAGGAAAGCAATCATTGAATTTGAAAAAATGAAAAGAAGAATTTTACGACACATCAGTCAAAGAACAGCCATGCTTTCAGGTATTAGTCATGACCTAAAGACACCCTTAACTAGATTGAAATTACAAATTGAAATTTTAAATAAAAATAATTCTTTAGATAAAATTAAAGATGACATTCTAGAAATGGAAAAAATGATCTCTGAATATTTGGACTTTTCGACTACTCAAGAATCTGTCAATTCGATACAATTTAATCTTTCAAATTTAATGACTGAAATTATTCACAAATATTCCAATAAATCTCTTACGCTACAGTGTAATGAAAAAATATTTATGACTGGGAGGCAGCACTTAATAAAAAGATGTATATATAATCTAATCGACAACTCTTTAAAATATGCTGGTAATGCTGATGTTGGAATAAAAAAAACAAAATCACAAATAGAAATTGCAGTTGAAGATAAGGGGCCGGGTATACCTGAGAATGAAAGAGAAAGAGTATTAAGACCCTTCTATAGATTGGATAAAAGTAGACACATGTCCGAAGGAAGTGTTGGCTTGGGCTTATCAATAGTTCAAGATATAGTTAACTCTCATGGAGGAACTATTAAATTTACCGAAGGTAAAAATAAATCAGGTCTAAGAGTGACCCTAACATTTCCCGCCTAATGATTGTTCATAATTTTGATCCTGTCTTAATAAACTTGGGGTTTCTTTCTATACGATGGTATTCGCTAGCATATATTTTTGGAATTTTTTTTGGTGTTTATTGGGGAAAATACTTAATTAAAAAAAACTTTTCAAATGCGAATTTATCTGAACAAAATCTTGATGATTACGTCGTGTGGGCGGTCTTGGGAATCATCTTTGGTGGTAGGCTTGGATATGTTTTCTTTTATGATTTTAGTTTTTATTTATCAAATTTAATAGAGATAGCAAAAGTCTGGAATGGTGGAATGTCATTTCATGGAGGTTTAATCGGCATAATAATATCATCTTTTATATTTTCTAAAAAAAATAAAATCTCATTCTGGTCATTAACTGATGTATTGGCATGCATATCTCCCATTGGTATTTTTTTAGGAAGAGTTTCAAATTTTATTAATGGGGAGCTAGTAGGAAAAGTAACGGATGTTTCTTGGTCATTTATTTTTCCAAAATACGATCAAATAGCAAGACACCCATCTCAACTATATGAGGCATTGCTAGAAGGGCTATTGTTGTTTTTAATTATGAATTCTTTGGTTAAGAGGTTAAGTGAAAAAAATGGCTACCTATCTATTGTTTTTTTAATGAGCTATTCTTTTTTTAGAATCATTGCGGAAGTTTTCCGAGAACCAGATCAGCATTTGGGCTATTTGCACTTTGGACTTAGCATGGGAACACTACTGAGTCTTTTGACAATCTTTTTCGGAAGCTTTTTTATAATCTGGAAGTTAAAAAATGATTTTAGAAAAAATTAAAAAAAAAAAAATTCTTCCTCTAGATCAATATATAGATTTTTGTCTCTACAAATTTAAAGCAAGCTATTATCAAAAAAAAACCAAATTTGGACATGATGGAGATTTTGTAACTTCCCCACATGTATCTAGTATATTTTCTGAAATGATAGCTATTTGGATTGTTCTTTTTTGGAATAAAATTAAGAAACCAAAAACTCTCAATATCGTAGAGCTAGGCCCTGGAGACGGAACTATGGGAAAGGATATAATTTCTAGTTTATGTAAAATAAATTTCTTTAAATCTAAGGTTAATTATTATTTTTTAGAAAAGAGCAAAAGTTTAAAAAAAATTCAAAAAGAGAAACTTAAAAATGAAAAAAATATTTACTGGGTTGATAATCTTAAAGACTTTAAAAAAAAAGATAACTTAATTATTCTTGGCAATGAGTTTTTTGATGCCCTGCCCGTTAAACAGTTTAGCAAAAGCGGACATTCCTGGTTTGAAAAATATGTTTTTTTTAATAAAAAAAAACAGCTTAGCTTCGTATTTAAAAAAGCAAAGCTAGAATCTATTAGAAAAATTGAAAAAATTTACAATTTAAAAATAAACAAATTTATTGAATTTCCTCTAATTTTAGAAAAGCTTATAAAAAATATTTCCAATCTCTTAAAAATTAAAAATTCTATTTTCTTAACCATTGACTACGGGGAAGACTCTAGAATTTGCAATGATACTGTTCAAGCTATTTACAAAAATAACAAATCTAATATTTTACAAAATGTGGGAGAGAGTGATATTACATATCAGGTAAATTTTTTTCACTTAATAAAATTATTTAAAAAAAATAAATTACATCTAGTTGAATTTACCACCCAATCTGACTTCTTGCAAAAGCTAGGGATTAAAGAAAGGGCTGTCAGCGCAAAAAAAACACTAAAAAAAAATCAACAGTTGCTTTTGAACACTGCATTAAAAAGACTGTTGCACCCCTTAGAGATGGGAAGTCTATTTAAAGTTTTGATAATATCCAATAAATACAATACTGACTTTAAATATGATATTTAAATCAAATTCATTTTCTAAAAACAGTAATATGCATCATGCTTTTTTTTCTAGAAAAAATGGAGCTTCCAAAGGTATTTATGGGTCATTAAATTGTGGATTGGGATCTAAAGATAAAAAAAAATACGTTTATCAAAATATTGAAATTGTCAAAAAAAAAATTAAAACAAAATTTTTATTCTTACTTCATCAACAACATGGCAATAAAATAATAACTCTTAAGAAAATACCGTCAAAAAATAAAATAAAAATTGGATATGCCGATGGCATATTTACTAATCTTAAAAAAGTTACGATAGGAATTCTTACGGCTGACTGCGCTCCTATTCTGTTGTCAGATAAAACAAATAAGTATATTTGTTGCGTCCACGCTGGCTGGAAGGGAGCTTTTAGCGGTATTATTAAAAATGCCTCAACACTATTTAAAAAAAACAAGATTAAGGCAAAAGATATTAAAGTGTGCGTAGGTCCCTGCATTTCTAAAGAGAAATATGAAGTTCAGATAGATTTTTATAATAAATTTATTTCTGATAATAAAAAATACCACGATCATTTTTCCTTCAAAAGAAATAAAATTTTTTTTGATTTAAGATCTTTTATAATTGACCAAATATTAAAAGCCAGAATACCAAAATCAAATATTTCTCATATTAAGAAGGATACCTTCGCAAATAAATCTTTATTTTTTAGCCACAGAAGATCTGTTGCAAAATTAGAGAAGGACTATGGTAGAAACTTATCCATAATCACAAAATCTAATTGAACGAACTGAACAATAAGTGTATAAAAAAACTAATGAAAATTGTATCAGGAACTAACAACCCTATTTTAAGCAAAGAAATTTCAAAACACCTTAAAACTAAACTTGTTAATACTAATATTAGGAGGTTTGCCGATTCAGAAGTCTATATTGAAATCAATGAAAATATGAGAGGTTCTGAAGTATTTGTCATTCAAGGAACTTCTTGTCCAGCGAATGACAACATCATGGAATTGCTTGTTTGTATAGATGCGCTAAGAAGAGCTTCTGCAAAAAACATAACTGCTGTCCTACCCTACTTTGGATACGCAAGACAAGACCGAAAAGTAACACCGCGATCTCCCATTAGTGCAAAACTTGTTGCGAATTTAATTACAAATGCAGGAGCCCATAGAGTCTTAACTCTCGATCTTCATGCAAACCAAATACAAGGTTTTTTTGACATTCCAGTAGATAATCTATTTGCAGCTCCTATTTTTGTTAAAGATATAAAAAAAAATATTAAATCTAAAAACCTGGTGTGTGTAGCTCCAGATGTTGGAGGTGTAGAGAGAGCAAGGGCTTTGGGTAAAAGACTGAATGCAGAACTTGCAATTATAGATAAAAGAAGGTCTGGACCAGGAAAGTCTCAAGTTATGAATGTTATAGGAGAAGTAAAGGGCAAAACTTGCATTATCATAGACGATCTTGTTGATAGCGGAGGTACAATTTGTAATGCAGCTACGGCTCTAATAGAAAAGGGGGCAAAGGAAGTGTATGCCTACGTTGTTCATGCGGTTTTAAGTGGAGATGCAGTTAAAAAAATACAAAAATCAAAAATAAAGCAATTTATAGTTACAAATTCTATTGATAATAAGCAAAAAACAAAGGGCTCTAAAATCAAGATTATAAGTGTTGCCTCACTATTAGGAGAGGCTATCAACAGAATATCTGAATCCAAGTCTGTTTCCAAGTTATTTAAATAATATAAAAGACAATATTTGAATAAACAAATCTTGAGTTTTTTCCCCCATTGTTATACAACCTGTTTTCTTATGGAAAACAATTTAACCAGTCTCGAAGCTAATATTAGAGAAACAAAAACAAAATCTGATATAAAAAAATTAAGAATTGGTGGCTTTGTACCTGGAGTTCTTTATGGGGATGTTGAAAAAAATTTAAAATTAACGGTTAAAAAAAATGCTTTAGAAAAGTTATTAAAAATAGGTAACTTTATGAGTACAGTTATTGACGTTAAAGTAGCTGGTAAGGAATACAAAGTTTTGCCGAGGGATATAGAATTTAATAAATTGACCAATCAGCCTATTCATGTAGATTTTCAAAAAATATCTGCTGGAACAAAAGTTGTTGTTTGGATACCAGTAAAATTTATAAATGAGAGTATTTGCCCAGGTCTAAAAATGGGTGGTGTTCTAAATATAGTAAGAAGAAAAGTTGAATTAAATTGTCCAGCAGATCAGATTCCTGCAGAACTAGTTTGCGATCTTGGGGAAAAACAACTTAATGAAAGTATTCATATTTCATCCATCAAACTACCAGAAAATGTAAAGCCAACAATCTTAGATAGAGATTTCACAATTGCAACTGTAGCCGCTCCTACGGTTGTTAAAGAACCTGAACCAGCAGCAGCAGCAGCAGAAGGTGAGGCAGTGACTGAAGGTGAGGCAGCGGCGGCTGAAGGTACTGCTGAAAATAAAGATGCGAAACCCGAAGAAGACAAAGCAAAAGCACCTGCCGACAAAAAGAAGTAGTAGATGTTCTTATTTGTAGGTCTAGGAAATCCTGATCCCAAGCACAAAAACAATCGTCACAATATTGGCTTTATAATTATCGACAGCTTAAACAAAAGATTCAATCTCTCTAAACAAAAACCAAAGTTTAAAGGCCTGCTAACAAATGGTGAAATAAATAATCAAAAATTAATTTTAGTAAAGCCATTAACTTTTATGAACAATTCAGGAACCTGCATCCGCGAGATTCAAGATTACTACAAAATTATTCCAAAAAATGTTTTTGTATTTCATGACGATTTAGATTTAGAAATTGGAAAAATAAGATGTAAAGTTGGAGGTTCGAGTGGTGGGCACAATGGTATTAAATCTATTGAAGATGCCATAGGTCCTAATTTTTATAGAATTAGATTGGGCATTGGACATCCAGGTGAAAAAAAATTAGTGGATAGTCATGTTCTTAACGATTTTACTGGTGAAGAAACTGAAGTTATTGATATATCTGTTCAAAAACTTTTAGATAATGTGCATCTCTTAATTGAAAGAGATCTAGATAACTTTTCGAGCAAAAGTAATATTTAATGAGTTTTAAAGTTGGCATCGTAGGTCTTCCAAATGTTGGAAAGTCAACCATGTTTAATGCTCTTACTAAATCAAAAAATGCAGAGGCTGCAAACTTTCCTTTTTGTACAATAGAACCAAATGTTGGAGTGGTTTCTGTCCCTGATGAGCGTATTGAAAAAATAAGCAAAATTGCAATCTCTAAAAAAACTATACCAACACTTATTACCTTTGTTGATATTGCAGGGTTAGTAGCTGGCGCCTCTAAAGGCGAGGGTCTAGGTAATAAATTTTTATCTCATATTAGGGAAGTGGATGCCATAGTTCATCTTCTACGTTGCTTTGAATCAGATGAAATTCAAAATGTTAATAAAACAGTAGATCCTGTGAGGGATTTTGAAATTATTGAAACAGAATTAATGTTGGCAGATTTAGAATCTTTAGAAAAAAGGATTGGAAAGAAAAATAAAAACGTTGTTGAAAATGAAGATCTTAATAAATTGCTTGAACAAGCTTATGTATTGCTAAAAGACGGAAAAAATCCCTATAGCCTAAGGAATGATTTTGACTCTAAAATTATTAATAGCGCTTCCATCTTAACCCTAAAACCAAAAATAATTGTTTGTAACACTGGAGAAGAGAGTATTGTAAGTGGAAATCAATATACAAAATTAATTGAAGAACATTTTAAAGGAGAGCAAATTGTCAATATATCTGCAGAGATTGAACAACAAATCACCGAGCTTGGAGATTCGGAAGCATCAGAATTTATGAAAGAGTTAAATATTCAAGAAACAGGATTGGATCGAGTAATTAGATCAAGCTATAAAGCTCTCGACCTAAGTACCTATTTTACTGCGGGACCAGAAGAAACTCGTGCGTGGACCATTCCTACTGTCTGCAAAGCTCCTGATGCTGCTGAAGTTATACATACCGATTTTAAAAAAGGTTTTATTAAAGTAGAAACTATTGGCTATGAAGATTTTATACAATGTAATGGAGAATCTGGGGCTAGAGATAAAGGTAAATTAAGAATTGAAGGAAAAGACTACTTGGTTAAAGATGGAGATGTTTTACACTTTAGGTTCAATACGTAACCAAATCTTCTTTTTAATTAAATAAACTAAAATAGTTAAAATTAATAAATAAATTACGGATTTAAATCCCAATTCTTTTCTTGCTTCCAAATGTGGTTCCGCTGCCCAGGTAAGAAAACTAACAACATCTTTTGCCATTTGTTCTTGGCTAGCTTTAGTCCCATCAGTATACTCAATAACGCCCTCGCTTAAGGGGCTTGCCATTCGTATTTTGTTACCTGTCATGTATTTATTATAATACACGCCCTCTTCTAGCTTGATATTTTCTGGAGTTTTTTCTTCATAGCCCATTAATACAGAGTAGATATAATCAGACCCTCCTGGTCTAGCTTTTACTAAAACAGACATGTCCGGTGGATATGCACCGCCATTAGCAGCTCGGGAAGCATTCTGATTAGGATAAGGACTTACGAACCTATCAGATGGCTTTCCAGATCTTTGGAACATTTCTCCATCATTGTTTGGGCCGTCTGTAACTTCAAATTGTGAGGCAACAGCTTTTACCTCTTCTACTGTAAACTCTGGACCACCTCCTTCTGCCAAATTTCTATAACTCAACAGACTCATTGAGTGACAAGAGGCACAGACTTCTTTGTAGACTTGATAACCTCTTTGAAGGGAAGCTCTGTCAAATTTTCCAAAAAAACCATCGAACGACCAGTTAGGCTTTAAAAGTTGAACATTAGACTCTTTAGAAAAAGAAATATTTGTAGTTAAAACGAAAATTGCAATAAAAACAATTGACTTAAATTTTAAGCAAAATAATTTCATAAGCTATTTATTGAATAATTTAATAGTTTTTATCTTTCCCTGCCTCTTCCACTCTTCAAACTCATGAATACTGTCTGGCATTGGCAAAGGTTTTTCTATTAGGGAAACAAGGGGTGCTAATATTAAAAAGAATGCAAACCAAAAAGCAGTTCCTATTCTTCCTATAACTAAATAAATTCCATCTGCTGGCGCTCCCCCAATATACATAAGGACAAAAAAATCTAGAACAAACAAAAATACACACTGTTTCCATATGGGTCTAAAAACACTAGATCTAACTTTGCTAAAATCTAACCATGGTAATAATCCTAGTATTGCAATGCTACTCACCATCGCAATAACTCCCATCAGCTTGTCAGGTATACTTCTTAAAATTGCATAAAAAGGTAGAAAATACCATTCTGGTACAATGTGGGCTGGAGTCACCAATGGATTGGCGGGTATATAATTGTCTGGATGGCCTAAATAATTTGGTGCGTACATCATGACTGCAACAAATATTAATAAAAACACTAGCATTCCAACTAGATCCTTGCTCGTCGTAAATGGAGAAAAAGAAACGGTATCTCTTGTGTCCTTCGGTTCTATTCCTGATGGATTGTTAGAACCAACAATGTGAAGAGCAATTACATGAAAGACAACTATACCAACTATTAAAAATGCGATTAACCAATGTAGCACATAAAATCTATTTAATGCAGCGTCTCCAACAGAGTAGTCTCCCCATAACCACGTGACTACTGACTCACCTACCAGAGGAATTGCGGAGAAAAGGTTTGTTATAACGGTAGCCCCCCAATAACTCATTTGTCCCCACGGCAAAGTATATCCAAGAAAAGCTGTCGCCATCATTAAAAAAAATATGACAATTCCAATTAACCACATTAGCTGGCGTGGCTCTTTATAAGATCCGTAGTACAATCCTCTAAAAATATGAAGATACAAAGCGATAAAGACAAAGGAAGCTAGGTTCATGTGGGCATAACGAATTAGCCATCCGAAATTTACATCTCTCATTATCTTTTCTACAGAATCAAAGGCATATTTTGCATCGGGCTTATAATGCATTCCCAAACTTAAACCCGTCACTATCAAAAGTATTAAACAAATCGTTAGAATACCACCGAAACTCCAAAAATAACTCAAGGATTTTGGAACTTGGAAATCTAAATATTCGTGCTTAAACATTCTAATGATAGGAAGTCTATTGTCTATCCAGCCTGTAACACCAGTATAGGGTGAACCACCAACTTTGTTCGTATGAACCGGCTTGTATTGTTGATTTGGTTTTTCAGAGCTCATTAAAAAAGTATTAACCTATTTTTATCTTATTGTTACTAACAAATTCGTATTTAGGAATTTCTAAATTGGTCGGAGCGGGGCCTTTTCTAATTCTTCCTGAGGTATCGTAATGCGATCCATGGCATGGACAGAACCATCCATCATACTCTCCTTTGCCTCCAATAGGAACACACCCAAGGTGCGTGCACACCCCAACAACAACTAACCACTCTGACTTTTTAACTCTATCTTTATCTTCTTGAGGATCCATTAAATCCTTCATACTTGTTTGTTCAGCTTTTTGAATTTCCTCTTTGGTTCTTCTCTTAATAAATACTGGCTTTCCTCTCCAAAGGACTGTTATTTCTTTACCCTCTTGTATATTTGAAATATCAACTTCTATAGAGGCGAGTGCCTTCACAGAAGAGTCTGGATTCATTTGAGATATAATAGGCAGCACAGCAGCCCCTACTCCCACCGCCCCAACAGTTGCGGTTACAGTTGTTAAAAAATCTCTTCTTGTAGACTTATCTTTGTTGTTATTATTGCTCATTTTTAAATAGTATAATTCATGTATATATGAAAAATTAACAATATAGTTCTACAGCCACGATGACGCATAATAACAAAAATAATGATTAATATTGCTCTTTATCAACCAGATATACCACAAAATACTGCTGCGATCATCCGAATCTGCGCTTGTTTTGATATCAATCTAGAAATTATAAAACCGTGTGGCTATTTTTTTGACAAAAAAAAACTAGATAGAATTTATTTAGATTATTTGGATATTTGCAACCTACGATTTTATGAATCGTATGATGATTTTTTTTCAAAAAAAAAGGATACTAGGTTAATTTTATTAACAACCAAATCTGATAGCAATTATACAAAATTTTTATATAAAAAAAACGATACGTTGGTTTTTGGAAAAGAAAGTGCTGGAGTTCCAGAGGAAATACATAATAGTATTCAAAATAAACTTACAATAAAAATGAATAAAAAAACAAGATCATTTAATATAGCGTCATCTGTTGCAATTGTAGCCTCAGAAGCTTTAAGGCAAATTAATTTATAAAAATGAACTCTATTCATTTAAGAAAAAAAAATACCTCCAAATGGTTTAGGGACTTGAGAAATTTAATTTGCAAAGATTTTGAATATTTTGAAAATAACAATTCAAAAAAGAAAGTGAAATTTACTAGGTCTAAATGGAATAAATCTAAGACCAAATCCGAGGGTGGGGGGGAAATATCAATACTCAGAAATGGAAAAATTTTTGAAAAAGTGGGTGTTAATATTTCTGCAGTTAATGGTCGCTTTGATAAAAATTTTAAAAACAGAATTCCAGGAACTAAAAAAAGTTCTAAATTTTGGGCGTCGGGAATTTCGGTTGTTGCCCATTTTCAAAATCCCAAAATACCTTCTTTACATTTTAACACTCGTTACATTATTACATCTAAAGAATGGTTTGGGGGAGGTATGGATGTTACACCATGCATAAAAGACGATAAGCAAAAAAAATATTTTCATCAAGAATTAAAAAAAATGTGCTCCAATCATAATAAGAATTATTACAAACTTCATAAACTAAATTGTGACAAATACTTTTTTTTACCTCACAGAAATGAGCCTAGAGGTGACGGTGGAATTTTTTACGATTATCTAAATTCTGACTGGGAAAAAGATTTTCTATATACAAAAGATGTAGGTGAGGTTTTTTTAAAAATAGCCAAGAATATTATTAAAAAGAAAATGAAACAAAAATGGACAAAGAAAGACAGGGAAAAACAGCTTGTAAAAAGAGCAAGATACGCAGAATTTAATTTGTTGAACGACCGTGGCACAAAATTTGGTTTGTCTACGGGTGGAAACATTGAGGCTATATTTATGTCTTTACCGCCTCTAGCTTCGTGGTAATAATTAGATACAATGGAAAAAGAACCTATTACCATACAAGGACTTGAAAAGATTAAGTCTGAACTTGATGACAGAAAGCACACGACTAGATCTAAAATAGTTATGGCAATTTCAGAAGCAAGATCTCACGGAGATTTAAAAGAAAATGCTGAGTATCATGCTGCAAAAGAAGAGCAAGGTTTAAATGAAAAAAGAATTCAAGAATTGGAAACTTCGATTGCTATGGCTGAAGTCATAGATATTAGAAAAATTCCAAATGATAATAAGGTTATTTTTTCCAGTACAATCATAGTCAAAGATTTAGATGCTGATAAAAAAAATACCTACAAGATAGTTGGTAGAGATGAGGCCGATGTAAAAAATGGTCTAATCTATTACAAGTCTCCTCTTGGTCGTGGCTTTATAGGAAAAAATAAAGAAGATTTTGTTGTTATAGAAACCCCTTCTGGTGAAAAAAACTTTGAAATTTTGGATGTTAAATATATTTAATTATTTTGAGAATTTTTTATTCCACTCTTAACCATTTAAATTCGCAATGCTGTTAAAGTCTGGATAAATGTATGAAAAAAAATCCTTAATCAGTAAGTTTTTTTCAATTTTTAACTTTGGATTGATTATAATTATTTTTTTTAATTCAGTTTTTAATCTATTTTGGGATAAATTTTTAATATTATTTTTATTTTCAAAAATCTGCTCCAAGACATAAGGATCATGTTCGTAATTAGAGTAGGAATAAAAAAACCTCAAATATCTTAAGGCCCTGACATAATCTTCATTGATACTAGTTTTGGCATTTTTTATAAATTTAATTTTACCATTTATTAAATCTTCTTTCCCATTATGTGGATCGAATAATTGGAAACTTTCGTTGCTTTTTGTATTTAATTCACAATAAATAGCATTTATTGTGAAATCTCTTCGTTGAGAATCCAACTTCCAGTCTTTGATGAATTCTATTTTAGCATATCTTCCATCTTGCAAGAAATCTTTTCTAAGAGTCGTAATTTCAAATAAATAATTATTAATATAGGCAGTTACAACTCCAAAATTAATTGCTTTAATATTAATTTTAATGTTTTCATTTTCTAATATCTTAACAATTTTTTGAGGTGGGAAACTGGTTGCTAAGTCTATGTCTTTTATTTTATGACCTAAAATTAAATCGCGCACACATCCACCGACAAACTTTGTGGGAGTATTTTCTTCGCTACCCAATGGATTTAGGAGTTTGTAAATTTTAACTGCTTCTGGAATGTTGCTTATAATATTTAGCATACAAAATGGCTGGGGCTCCAGGGATCGAACCTGGGATGGCGGTATCAAAAACCGCTGCCTTACCGCTTGGCTAAGCCCCAATATATCTAGTTATGTAATTGTTTTCGTCTTTGCTGTCCAATAACTTCTGTAATGGGTTTTAACCAATTTTTCACATTTTAAAAGGGTTTTTTTACTCTTGAAAATAGCAAAACAACAAGACCCGCTACCTGTCATTTGCACAAAATCACATATTTTTTGTTTTTTTAAATATTCAATTACATGTCCTATTCTAGGATTAATTTTTTTGGCAGCATGCACAAGATCATTGTTTGCAGTATGAAAATATTCATGAATATTTTTTTTAATTGTTTGTTGAGTTTTTTTAATACTCAATGTTTTGCTAAATGATTTATTTTTTTGATAAATAATTTTTGTAAAATTAGGTTTGTTTGGATAGATCAATAAAACGTTCAACCTAAATTTGTGTTTAAAAATATTTATTCTCTCACCATAATGTGAAATAAATTTAGGATATTTATTTAAAAATATACTAGAATCAAATCCTATTTTATTTAGAATTTCTAATAAATTTTTTTTTTTAATATTTAAATTAAATTTTTTTATCAGAAATAATAGTACAGTAACAGCATTGGACGAGCCCCCGCCCAGTCCAGATCCTACGGGAATATTTTTTTTCACCTTAATAATAAAATTTTTATTTCTTATTTTTTCATTAATATTTTGCAATGATGATAAGGCGGTAACTATTGAATTATCATGTGAAGTTATTGTTTTAGAAAATTTTCCCAAAAAAGTTATTTTTGTTTTTTTAGCCAAGGTTTCGTTAATAGTAATTTCGTCATATAGACCAATCAATGAAATAAGGCTTTCAATTAAATGGTATTTATTTGGCACTTTTTTAAGAACTCTGAGATGAAGATTTATTTTAGCAGGAGATTTTAGTGTGGTTTTTTTAATTAATGCCATTTAATATTTTTTCTTTTATTTTAACCTTTCTGTCTTTTTCAAGAGACTGCAATTTAAGGGCATTGCTCCAGACATACTTTGCTTGTATTTTTTTATTATTCTTCCAGAGTACATCTCCATAATGATCATAAACTTCGGCTTCATTGGGGGCTTTCGTATAAGCCAATTCCAATAACGACTCTGCTTTTTCAAAATTATTTAGTAAATAATGAGCCCAACCCAAAGAGTCTATTACATATCCATGCTCCCATTTACTTACATCAACAGCTTCTTCTAATAGTTGAAGCGCCTTGTTATAATAAATGCCTCTTTCCAGCCAGCTGTATGCCATATAATTCATTACACGATATTCTTTTGGTGACTGCTTTAAAGCTAAGATAAAATCTTTGTCTGCAAGAGACCATTGCTTCAAGCGTTCCTTGCAAATACCTCTTGAGTAATAAAACCTCCAATTCAAATCTTTTTGGCTTGCATACTTTTCTGCTTGATCATAATAACTAATGGCTTGGTTATAATCCTTGATTGATCGGTAGTAGTCTCCCATATTCATTAACTTAGAAAAATGAAAGTACTTATTTTCAGACAAGTATTTTATTAAATTTTTAAGTACAGGCTCATTTTTTTCTGTCAAATTATCCTGGTCAAAAGATAATTTATTAAAATTTACATACCAATAAAATTCTCCACCCAAATTAGAAATGCTTTGAGAAAGCTTTTCATCAAAGCCTAAGCTCTGCTTTGAAATAAGCTGATTTTCAAAAATTAACAATTTGTTTGAAATAAAAGATGGGTTTAAATAATTAGATAAAGAAAAAAATAATTTAGACAGGTTTGTTCGATCCTGCTGTTGAAATAAATTTGAAAATAAATACAAAAGTTCAGAAATTCCATGGTTAATATTTACCGATTCATAAGAACCTTTGAAAAAAGACAAATTGTTGTCTGTTAAGGCCATATAACTCTGCTTGGTTAATAAATTATTGGGATTAATTTTTAATTGATTTTCAATTACTCGCTTAGCTTCATCAGTTTTATTTTTTTCTACAAGATAAATGACATGAAAAAAATGATAACGGCCTAACTGGTTTTTGCTTAGAATTTCTTTGCTTGCTTTTAAATACAAGTCATTGTTTTGAACATGCCCATACAGAAGTAAGCTTTGAATTAGCTTTATATTTGGAAATGATGTCTCAAAACTATTAATTTTTTTTTCTTGATCAGTTTCATTGGATAGTGACACATTAAGCCATAACTGGACATAGTTCTTCAGCTCTTTAAATAAAACATTATTTGTTTTAATTGATTTAAATTTTTTTTTAGCGAGAAAATAATTTCTATTATTAATTAAATGAACACCTTCTATAAATTGAAATAAAAAAGTTTCTTTTTGCGAAGGATCGAGTCTAGCAATCAATTTATTGGCGCTGTCTATTTTTCCATCAGCAACCAGAGAAAAGATGTATTGTGAATTATAGTCTGCATGCACTGCAGAAAGTGATTGAGCTTTAGAAAAGTGTTTATTAGCCTCGCTAAATTTGTCACTATTTAGCATTATCGATCCTTTTAAGTAGGACGAAATTTTATCATTCGTTATATACCCACTTGTAGCAGAATATATTGATGCATTAAGAGAAGTAGGGTTAAATACAATACAAATTATTAAAAATATGAATAAATTATTTAATCTATAAGTCATGTCTAACAAAAATTCAAAAAACTACTCTAACGAAAGTGTTAAAGAATATTACCACTCAACAGGACTGTATGACAGTATAATTTATAAAAAAAATACAACCAATCAAAACCTATCAAAAGAGGAGGTAATTGAAAGCCTTCTACTCAAAAATAAAAAGCTTTCTAATAAAGTTACCGGAACTAATAAAAAAATTATTTTATCAAATAAAAATTACAAATCTAAAATCATGGTTTTGGGGGACATGCCTAGCCAGAAAGATATAGATAATAATGAATTATTTTCTGACGATTCTGGAGAACTTCTTACAAAAATGTTAGGTGCAATTTCTATTGATTCCAGTCAAGTATATTTAGCAAATATCATTCCTTTTTACTTAACAAAAGAAGAAGGTAAAAATATAAAAAAATACAATTCTCTTTTAAAAAAAATTGTACATGAACATATTTCTACCATTAACCCTGGAACGATATTGTTGCTTGGCTCATTCGCTCTACAAACTTTATTTGGAGAAGAGTATTCTATTGCAAAAAATCGTGGCCAGTGGCTTTCTTACTCTGCTGCAAATAATTCTATTAACATCATTCCTTCGTTTCATCCTACTTTTTTACTTAAACAACCAAGTCAAAAGAAAAAATCCTGGGAGGATTTGCAGAAGCTTCAAAAAAAATTAAATAATGCTTAATTTTAAAAGAGAGCTTCAAATTTCTAATAATATTATAGGAGTAGATGAAGTTGGGAGAGGTCCATTGGCTGGTCCTGTGGTTGCCGCAGCTGTAATACTTAACCCAAATATTTGCTTAAAAGAAATTAACGATTCAAAAAAAATTTCAAAGAAAAAAAGAAATAATGTATTTTTTAAAATAATAAATCATTCAAAATTTGCGATAGGGTTTTCTAGTGTTGAAGAAATTGAAAAATATAATATTTTACAAGCATCTTTAACGGCAATGAAAAGAGCTGTGACTAGTTTGGGTGCATTGAAATCAACTATATTGGTAGATGGTATTCATAGCTTTGATAAGAAAAATAAAAAAATTCTAACATTTGTAAAAGGAGATGAGCAATTTCCATCTATTGCAGCAGCATCAATTTTGGCAAAAGTGCTCAGAGATAACTATATGTGCATTCTTGCAAAAAAATACAAAGGGTATGGATGGGAAAAAAACTCAGGATACGGAACTTCAGAACACATGGGGGCCATGAAAAAATTTGGTCTTACACCACTTCATAGAAAAAATTTTGCACCTGTCCACAAGATGTTGTTAAATAAATAAAAAAGACACTAATTGTACCCATTAGCAAATTGACTTTATTTGGACTTTGGAGTCTATTCTACTTATAGTTGAATATGAAAAACTCAAAAAATCCATACAAAAACAAGATTCTTCAAGGAAATTCTATTGAAATCCTCAAAAAAATTCCAGATGAAACTTTTGATTTAGTTTTTGCAGACCCTCCGTACAATCTCCAGTTAGATAAAAGCCTTGAAAGACCTGATAACAGCAAAGTAGATGCTGTGGACGATCAATGGGATCAGTTTTCATCCTTCAAAGCTTACGACCTATTTACCAATCAGTGGCTAAAAGAATGCAGAAGAGTATTAAAAAAAAATGGAACTATCTGGGTCATAGGAAGTTATCATAATATTTTTAGGGTGGGGAAAGAAATTCAGGATTTAAACTTTTGGGTTTTAAATGATGTCGTTTGGAATAAAAGAAACCCAATGCCAAATTTTAAAGGAACACGTTTTACTAATGCCCATGAAACATTAATTTGGGCAGCAAAAGAACAAAAGTCAAAATATACTTTTAATTACAATTCTTTAAAATGTTTTAATGACGATAAGCAACTTCGTTCTGATTGGGAATTGGCTATATGCAGTGGAAATGAAAGGTGTAAAAAAAACGGAACTAAAGCACACAGTACTCAAAAACCTGAAGCATTGCTCTACCGTGTAATACTCTCCACAACAAATAAAGATGATTTAATTTTAGATCCTTTTTTTGGCACTGGAACTACAGGCGCTGTAGCGAAGAAATTGGGAAGAAATTTTTTAGGAATAGAAAAAGAAAAAAAATACATTGAAGTAGCTAAAAAAAGAATTGATAAAATTAGACCTATAGAAGATGAGTACCTAAAAACAATTCAAAAAAAGCGGAACGAAAAAAGAATTCCTTTTGGAATGCTAGTTGAAAGTGGAATTATAGAACCTGGTATTAGTCTCTATGATAACAAAAAAAAATACACAGCAAAAGTTATGGCCGATGGAAGCATCGGCTGTAAAAATATTACTGGTTCCATTCATAAAGTGGGGGCAGAATTGGAAGGCGCACCATCATGTAACGGCTGGTCTTACTGGCATTTTAATATTGAAGGAAAGCTTCAACCAATCGATTTATTGAGACAGAAAATTAGATCAAAAGCTAATTTTTAAATTTGTAATTATAAATTTTTCCAAAATAAAATTTACTTAACATTGGGTACTTGCAAATAATTTTAATTAAAATATTTCTCACTGTCTTTAAAAAAGAATTGCTTAAGTGATAAATAAATAAATTTCTGTAGGATTTGGATGAAATCATTTCTACCCTGCTAGCTCTAATAGATTTAAAATGGCTAATGTTTAAAATGTTTTTTTCAAACATTTGAGCAAGGCAAAAAGAGTCTTCTATAGCTTGGGCTGCACCCTGCGCTTGAAAGGGAGGCATAGCATGAGAGGCATCCCCTATTATAAAAACCTGGTCTTGTCCGAAGTTAATAGTTGGACGATGGTAAATGGGCCATTTATAAACATTACTTGCAGAAGAAATTATTTTCTTTATTTCGTCATTTGCATTGTTAGAGATGCTCAAAAGCTCTTCCGAACTAGAAGCGGAGCTGTAATCAGCAGATAAAGAATTGGAATTACTTGCAAATATTGAAGTAAAACTAAAATCACCACTTTTGTTAATAGGATAAAAAACAAAATGCTTATTGTTTCCTAAAAAAAGATCAACATTTGTAGTTCTGCCTGAGTCGTACCCCTTAATAACACCACGATAAGCTAGTGCATTTATTTTTTTTAATGAGCTCTCCCATACCTTATTTCCAAATCTTGAAAAAATACCATCCGCAACTATGATAACATCAAACTTTTCATCTAACTTATTTGCACAATGAATTGTATTGTTTTGTATTGAAATAACCTCTTCATAACATACTTCTATTTTTTCCTTCAACTCACTTAATAAAAAAGTAATTAGATAGTTTCTATCCAGGGAAACATATTCTTCTTTATCCTTGTTAAAATAGTTTATATTTAGTTCAGCAATTTTGTTTTTGTTTTCATACTGAAAAATATTTACTTTGTGCACTTCGCTGAACTGCCCTGCATCTATCTGGTTGAAGTTAATTTTATTCAAAATTCTTCTTGCATTATTAGAAATCTGAATGCCTGTTACAGGCCTGATGATGAATTCTTTTTTTTCGAAAATTTTTATTTTAAATTTACTGCTATCTTTTAAAAAGTTAGCAAAAACTAATCCTGCAATTCCTCCACCAATAATTCCAATTGTAATTTTATTTTTCATGATTGCTAGATACTTGTAAAAGTTTTTTAGCTAAAGTGGAAATAGTAAATTTTTTAATATCTTTCTGCCCCAACCAAAAATACTTTGTTTTATTAAAAATAACATTACTCAATGAAATAACTTTTATATGCATTAAAAAATTAGACATTTTATACTTCACCAAAGGTACCGATGATGAGCCGATCAGGGCTTTTTTAAAAACTTTATTTATAGTAACATTATGCTTGTTTGTAGCAACTTCCACCAAGGGTAAGTTCACAAGTCCTTGAAGAAAATTAAATTTTTTATTGAATGAAAATAAAATTTTATTGTTTTTGGTAATAAAAAAAGCATTAAAATATTTTATTTGATAAGATTTTTTTTTAGCCCGATCCTTAAATGTATTTTTTTTAAAAGATATGCAATGTGATTTAATTGGACATTTTGTGCAACCTGGCCTTATAGGAAGACACAATAATGCGCCCAACTCCATAATTCCTTGCATTAATTCACTAGAACCCCTTTTTACCTTCATTGAGTTTAATTTTTTTTCAATACTAAGAAGCAATTTTTTATTGTGCTTCAAATTAAAAACTCTAGAAATAACCCTTTTTACATTCCCATCTATTCCAATAAAAGGTTGGTCTTTTGCTATTGAAAGAATAGCGGACGCTGTGTAATCCCCTATCCCTGGCAAATTCTTTAGATCTAAAAAAGAATCTGGCAGCTTGCCATTATGTTTTTGGAGCACTAATTTTGCAGTTTGGTGTAAATTTCTCGCTCTACGATAATAACCAAGGCCCTCCCATAACTTCAGCACACTCGTAATACGAGATTTTGAAAGAGCCCTAATAGTTCTAAATTTTTTATAGAACTTATTAAAATAGGGTACGACTGTGGATACTTTGGTTTGTTGAAGCATAAACTCGCTCAACAACACCTTATAATCCCTATCTGAACTGCTAGTATAGCTTCTCCAAGGTAGGCTTCTTTGGTGTTTTTTATACCAAGTGATAATTTTTTTTGATATTGTTTGGCCCATATCCATTCATGAATAAATTTAATCAATACAAAGTATATCAAGGATTAAAGCCAATCAAATCGCTTCTTCCAAAAGATGTTCGTAAATTAATTTCTTCTCACCAAAATTCTTTTGATGATCTTAAGTCAAAATGGAATACCATTGTTGGCAATGAAATAGCCCTGCTTTGCAAGCCTGATAAATTAAAGCAAAGTTCTATAAACAATGAAAAGGTCTTATTTTTAAACGTTCCAAAAGAGCATATTATAGAAATTGACTATTCTAGAGACTATATTGTTGAAAAAACTAATTCATATTTTGGCTATAGCTTTATTAACAAGGTAATTATTAACTCTTTTAAGGTTAGTAAAGCAAAAAATGATACTGTAAACAAAGCCCCTATCTTAAATGAAGAATTGTCAAAAAAAATAAAATTAATAAAAAATGAAAAACTTCAAAATGCGTTTAATGAATTTTTTAAAAATGATAAATAAATTACTCAAAATTGCATTGGTTTTGTTTGCTTTTTCAAGTCCCGTATTAGCGAAACAAGATTCTGGTCATGTAATTGGGGAAACAAACGCCAATATAACAATTGAAATATTTGCATCAATGACATGCCCGCATTGTGCAAAAGTACATTTGGAGGTTCTTCCGGGTATCATTGACAATTTTACTAAGAATGGAAAAGCCAAAGTTATTTTGAAAGATTTTCCACTAGATATTGCTGCTTTAAATGCCGCCAAAATATCAAAATGCATTGCAACTGATAGCGTGCTTAAATTTCATGATGATATTTATTCTAAGCAATCAGAATGGATGCGCGGTAATAACATCGATGAAGTTAATCTGAAAATAAAAAAAATTGCTTCTAGTTTTGGAATTGACGACAAGCAATTTGATTCTTGTTTGGCCGATAAAGATAATGAGGAAATGGTTTTAAAAAGTCGAATTGAAGCAAAAAATCTTCACGACATTGATTCAACTCCAACTATTATAATTAATAATAAAAAATACACTGGAAATTTCTCTGTTAAAGATATTTCCAAATATATAAATAAAATAAAATAAAAAGATGAAATTTAAACAGCTCGAGGTGGTAGGTTTTAAGTCTTTTGCGGATAAAACTTCTTTTTACTTTGAGGATGGTCTAACCGGAATAGTAGGACCAAATGGTTGTGGAAAATCAAATATAGTTGAGGCTTTAAGGTGGTGCATGGGAGAAACTTCCGCAAAGAGTTTGCGAGGTTCTGGTATGGAAGATGTCATCTTCTCTGGAACTACTTCTAGGCCATCTAAAAACTTGAGTGAAGTAGCTTTAAAACTAGAAAATGACAATAGACTTCCTCAATTTAAAGATATGCCCGAAATTGAGGTCAGGAGAAAAATAGAAAAAGACAAGGGTTCGAAATATTTTTTGAACGGAAGAGAGGTTAGGGCAAAAGACGTGCAAATTCTTTTTGCAGATCTTTCAACAGGGCCCCACTCTCCTTCCATGGTTAGTCAAGGAAGAGTTGGCTCCTTGGTTACAGCAAAGCCAACAGATCGAAGAGCAATTTTAGAGGAGGCTGCTGGAATCGGTGGTCTGCATGTCAGAAGGCATGAGGCAGAGCTTAGGCTTACTGCAGCAGAAAATAATTTAAAAAAAGCTGATGACATTATGAAGCAAATTGAAAACCAGCTTAAGAACTTATTAAAACAAGCTGAGGAGGCTACCAAATATAAGGATATGTCCAATAATATTCAAAGTCTGGAAGCAAAATTAGTTTATTTTCAATTCCGGGAAATAGAAAGTTCAATTCTCAGCGCTCAAGAAGAGCTGAGTGAAGTGGAAGATGAAATCAGTGCTGTTAATATTGATAAAAACTTTAATGAAAATGCCCTTAAAGAAGAGGGTAAAGAAATTAAGCCTCTGCGAGATGAAAATGCTGAACTTAATTCAAAACTTCAAAGACTAAATTTGGAGTTTGAACAAATTAGTGAAGAGGAAAACAGGGCTAAAAATGAAATAGAGAAAATTAAGAAAGAAATTAAGCAGATTAATATTGATATTGATAGAGAAAAACAAATTGTAAATGACGCGACCTCTAATGAAAAAAGATTGTCGGCTGAGAAAAATGACATCTTGGAGATGAATCAAAATTCTTCTGAAATAGAGGAGAAAGCAAATAACTCCTATCAAGAATCTTTAAAAGAGCTTAACCAAGAGCAAGATCTTTTAAACAAGCTGTCAGATAAAATTTTTTCCCAAATTGGTGGGTTTGATTTTAACCTTATTAAAAACAAAACAGATCAACTTTCCTCTTCCATTAAAGAGGTGGCCCTAAGATTGAAAAAGCTATCAGGAGAAAATGACGAGTTAGATTCTGGGGCGATAAAAAATCGTATTGATGAAATTCAAAATGAATTTATAAAAATGGAGGATTTGGCAGATAAAATTAATTTTGATCTTGAGGCAGCAGCTCCACAAGCTAACTTGAATTCAGACACAACAAATGCTCTTAAAAATGAATTTATTGAAAAAATAAAAACTATTTCTGAGCTGCAGGAAAAGTATGCTTCTAGATTAAGCAAGTACGAATCTATTAAGCAAGAGGTAACAAAAAGAAAAGAACGACTAAGCATTATTGAAAGTGAAATAAAAAACTGGATTGACCTAAAAGAAAACTCTGAAAAAAAATTTTTAGAATTAAATGAACGATTTAAAGAAAATGAAAATGCCCTAAGTCAGGAAGAGGCAAAGCCAGGAAGTATTGCTGAAAAAAAAGGTACCTACGTTCAGAATATTAAAAACATTGAAGAAGATGTTCTACAAATAAATGAAAAGCTGACTTCTAAAGAAGATTCTGTTCAATCTATTAATCAAAATTTATATGATATCAATACTACTGTCCTAGGAATTACGGAAAGAAAAGTTAGAGCTCAAACAATTATTGAGGGGCTTAAGGAAAAGAAAAAAGAAATAGAGCTAAAATCTTTAACTGATTTTAAACACCCAATTGCAGAACTGTCTACTTTTGCGGAGATTGACGTCGATGAGCAAGTCAAAACTAGCGAAATTGAGAATCAAATTCAAAAGTTAAAAGATCGAAGAGAAAGGATGGGCGCTGTTAATCTAAGAGCTGACAATGAGACACAAGAACTACAAGATCAAATAGATAGAATGATGAACGACCGAAAAGATTTAGTTCAAGGTATTCAAAAACTCAAGAGCTCTATTAATGACTTAAATGAAAAAGGAAGAGAAAGATTGTTAGATGCTTTTGAAAAAGTAAGCAGGAAATTTAACGATGTGTATACAAAGCTTTTTGCTGGAGGAAATGCAAGATTGGAGTTAATAGAATCTGACGATCCTTTAGAAGCTGGCTTGGAGTTACTTGTGAGCCCTCCCGGTAAAAAGTTACAGTCTATCACGTTGCTTTCTGGAGGAGAGCAAGCACTTACTGCAATGGCTTTAATATTTGCTGTTTTCTTAATTAACCCTTCTCCAATTTGTATTTTAGATGAGGTAGATGCTCCATTGGATGATGCAAACGTAACTAGATTCTGTTCTCTTCTAGACGAGCTATCAAGTGTTACTGATACAAAGTTTGTAGTAATCACTCACCACGCTCTTACAATGTCTAGGATGAATAGATTGTACGGTGTTACTATGGCTGAAAGAGGCGTAAGCCAATTAGTAGCTGTGGATCTTGAAAAAGCAGAAGGAATGGTAGCTTAGGCCATTCAATGGCTTTTAAGATGAAAGACATCAAAGAGTTAGATTCAAAAATTAAAGACTTGAGCGAAAAAACAAGAAAAGCTGAATCTGAGCCATCCTCCAACTCTTCTCTTGGTATGGCAATGAAATTAAGTAGTGAAATGGTTGCTGCTGTTTTTGTCGCAAGTTTAATTGGTTATTACTTGGACAAATGGCTAGAAACAGAGCCATTTTTCTTAATTTTTCTTTTTTTTCTAGGTGCAGTTACTGGAATTTTAAATGTTGTACGAACTTCTAAAATGATTAATAAGGAGTAAATTTTTTATATTTATGGCCGCAAACCCAATGAGCCAATTTGAAGTTTATTCAATTGGTCCCAAAATTCAAATAGGAAGCTTTGATCTTTCTTTTACTAATTCAAGCCTATTTATGGTCCTCACCGTAACAGTCATATCTCTGTTTTTCATCGTGGCTACTCAAAAAAAATCCTTGGTACCAAATAAAATGCAGCTTATTGCAGAGATGGCATTTGAGTTTGTTTCCAAAATGATAAGCGAAACCGCTGGAAAAGATGCCAGACCATACTTTCCTTTCATTTTAAGTTTGTTTTTATTTGTTTTGGTTGCAAATTTGCTAGGAATGCTACCCTACTCTTTTACTGTAACAAGTCACATTATAGTAACTTTTGCTTTAGCTTTTTTTATTTTCATAGGAGTGACAGCAGTTGGATTTGCAAAACATGGGATTTCCTACTTGAAACTTTTTGTACCTTCTGGAGTTCCTATTTTTTTACTACCACTGATTATAGTGATCGAAGTAATTTCGTATCTAAGTAGACCAGTGAGTTTATCCGTTCGATTGTTTGCAAACATGATGGCAGGCCATACCATGCTTAAAGTGTTTGGAGGGTTTGTTGTTAGCTTAGGTATTCTTGGTGGCTGGTTGCCACTAGGTTTTGCGGTTGCTTTAACTGGCTTGGAATTACTAGTTGCGTTTATTCAAGCTTATGTTTTTGCAATATTAACGTGCATTTATTTAAATGATGCACTCAATTTACATCATTAACAAAGGAGGAAACAATGGAAGTAGAAGCAGCAAAAATGATCGGGGCAGGAATAGCCTGCATAGCATTGGCGGGAGCTGGATTGGGTATCGGAAATATTTTTGGTAGCTATCTATCTGCGGCAATGAGAAACCCATCTGCAGCACAAAAACAATTCCCTAATTTATTATTGGGATTTGCACTTGCTGAAGCAACTGGCCTATTTGGTTTGGTTGTTGCATTAATTATACTTTTCGCTTTTTAATTTTAGAAAATGGTTAAATTTTTATTATCATTATCTATTTTTTTTACCTCTGCTGCACAAGCAGCAGAGAAAGCGGGAATGCCTCAATTGGATCCTACAACTTGGTTTCCGCAAGTTTTTTGGCTACTTATAACTTTTGGTTTTTTGTATTTGATTGTAGAAAAAATAGTGTTTCCAAGACTATCTGATAGCATTGAACAAAGAAATGATCATGTAAGTGACAATATTGATGAAGCAAATTCTATAAAAGATCAGGCAGAAAAAAAATACCAAGAATACCTAAGCCTCATATCTAATTCCAAAAGAGAAGCTCAAAACTTAATTAACGCCAATAAACAAAATTTACAAAACAATTTTGAAAATAAAAAAAAAGAAATTGATAAAAAATTAGAAGAAAAAATGAAGCAAGTGGGTAAAGAAATTGAGGACTTTAAAGAGAGCGCTGCCAGCAAGATGGGTAGTATTTCAACACAAGTTGCAAAAGAATTGGTTAAAACAGTTTCTAAAATTGATACCAACAATGCTAGCGCAAGTAGCATAGTAGAAGAGGTATCTAAAAAATACTTGAAAGGCTTAAACTAATGGATTCAACATTTTGGGTAGGTATATCTTTTTGTTTATTTGTACTTTTGTTAGTTTATAAAAAAGTACCAGGAATTATCAACAATGTCCTCGAAGGCAAAATTAAGGAAATCAAAAATAAAATAGAAGATGCCGAAAATTTAAAAAAAGAAAGCAATCATCTTCTTGGGAAGTACCAAAAACAATTAGACGAATCAAAAAAAGAATGTGAAGAAATTTTACAAAGGGCATCAAAGATTAATGAGAATGAGAACTCCGCAATGGAAGAAAAAATGAGTTCTATGATGGCTTTAAAAGAAAAAAATATTAATGAAAAAGTTAATCAAGCAAAAAATGGGGCAATTAAAGAAATGAAAAAAATAGCTACTATAATAGCTGTGGAGAGTGCTAAAAAAATTATCACTCAAACTATCGATAAGGAAAAAATAGACTCCATAAACTACACAAGCATTCAGGAAAATTTAGAAAGTTTAAAAAAAGATATTTAACGACTTAATTGTGAGATCCGTCGCAAAAAGGTGAATTTTTAGTTTTTTTGCAATTACATAAATAGTACTCTTTTGTTTCCTTGACTTCAAAATGATGGGGTTTAAATTCGTTGGAAATCTTATGCGCTCCATCACAAAATGGTTGGTTCCCGGAAAGACCGCAGGTACACCAAAAATATTTTTTGTCTTTTTCTAAAGATACTTTTTCCGGAGAATTTTTTGTTGTTTTTACTTGATTCATAGTAAAAGTGTTTACTTTAAATTAAGAAAAAAATGAAGAAAAAATTAATTGTTATAGGTTCTGGGTTTGGAGGAATGGCTGCTGCACTCAGAATGCGCTCTAAAGGATACGAAGTAACCTTGCTTGAAAAACATCCCGATCTAGGTGGTCGAGCTAGAGTGTTTAAAAAGGGTGATTTTATTTACGATGCTGGACCAACCGTTATAACAGCGCCCTATCTATTTGAGGAACTATTTTCTTTATTTAACAAAGACATTGCTAACTATGTAAAAATTGTTCCTTTGAATTTGTGGTATCGGTTTGTTTTTGAAGATGGTTCAACTTTTGATTACTCAGGTAGTGCAAATAAAATGGAATCGGAAATTAAAAAATTTTCTAACAAAGATTTTTTAGGGTACACAAAGCTAGTTAAATTTACTGAAAAAATTTTTGATAAAGGCTTTACTGACCTTGCGGCAAAACCATTCCATAGTATTCTTTTCATGATAAGGCAAATACCTGCTTTATTCAAACTGAAGAGTTATCAATCTGTATATAGCTTAGTGTGCAATTATATCTCAAATGAAAAACTAAGAAGAGTGTTTAGTATGCACCCGCTGTTGGTTGGTGGCAATCCATTTTCCACAACTTCAATTTACGCTTTAATTCTATTCCTAGAAAAAAAATGGGGCATTCACTATGCTATGGGGGGAACTGGAAATGTAGTGAAGGCTCTTGAAAAATTAATGAAAGAAGAAGGTGTCCAGATTATAAAGGATGCAGAAGTTATTGAGTTTCTAAGTGAACATTCAAAAATTACAGGCGTAAAATTAAAAAATGGATCCATAATTAATTCTGACTATGTAATTTGCAATTCAGACCCTCCTAACGTTTATAAAAATTTAATTAAAACAAAGAAAAAATTTGGTTTTTTATTTAATCAAAAAGTTAAGCGTATGAATTATTCTATGGGTTTGTTTGTTTATTATTTTGGGTCTAAAAAAAAATATGAGACAGTTGCCCATCATACGATTTCATTTGGAAAATCATACGAAGAGCATCTAAATAAGATTTTTGAAGAAAAAACACTATCTGATGATATCAGTTATTATTTGCATAGACCTTCAGCGACTGATCCATCCATGGCCCCAAAAGACCACGATGCATTTTATGTGCTAGTCCCAGTTCCAAATAATTTATCTGGAATTGACTGGTCCAAAGAAGGAAACCGATTTAGAGATCTTGTCATTGATAACATGGAGAAGACTACCTTACCTGGCTTAAGGGAAAATATAGTAAATGATTTTTATCTAACTCCTGATTACTTTGAGAAAGAACTATCGACATTGCACGGATCTGGTTTTTCTATCCAACCAAAATTTACTCAATCTGCGTATTTTCGTTTTCATAACCAATCAGAAATTTTTGAGAATCTTTACTTTGTAGGAGCGGGAACTCATCCTGGGGCTGGTATGCCTGGAGTGTTGTCTTCTGCAAAAGTACTAGATGAGCTTTTATAATCATGAGAAAAGATAGTTTACTATCTAAGCACGCAAAAACCTTCTACTGGGCTGGACTTTTTCTGCCTAAGGATACTTTAAAAAAATGTTCTCACTTGTATGATTTTTGTAGAACACTAGATGATATTGCTGATCAAAAAAGGGAGTTGTCCTTTAAAAAAAAACAATTCAAAATCTTTAAAACAAAATTTAAAAAAAAAAATAGCTCTCTACCCGTTATTAAAAATATATGGAGACTCATTGAGAAAGAAAATATTTCTAAAAAAATTATTTTAGATCTTTTTGATGGAATAGAAAGTGATTTAAAAAAAACAGTTCGAATAACAGGTAAGAATAATTTACTTTTATATTCTTATAGGGTTGCTGGAACTGTAGGGTTGCTGATGGCAAAAATTCTAAAAGTAAAAGAGAAATATTCACTAATAGGAGCTATTAATTTGGGCGTAGCAATGCAACTAACCAATATTGCAAGAGATGTGATTGAAGATAAAAAAAATAACAGATTTTATATTAACCATGACTTCAATTCGATTAAAAAAAATATTCAAATGGCAGATAAATTTTATCTCTATTCATTAAGCTCAATCCGAAATATTCCAATAGGTTTTCGTTTTTCTATTTTAGTGGCAAGAAGAATTTATAGGCAAATAGGATATGAAATCTTAAAAGAAAATAATATTCGTAATTATAACAAAGCTGGTAAAGTTTATGTATCAAAAATAAAAAAATGTGTTCAAACTTTTTTCTCACTTATAGATTTTGTTCAAATACTTTGTACAAAAACAAAAAGGGAGAAAAATTCTAATCTTTACTTAATTATCAAAAAAAAAATTAATTTATATGAAAGAATTTGATTACATTATATTAGGAGGTGGCTTGTCAGGACTAACTTTGGCCTACGAGCTAAACAAGCAGGGCTGTCTAGAAAATAAAACATTATGTATTCTAGAAAAAAGAAAAGAATACTCTAGGGATAAAAGCTGGTCTTACTGGGACTTTGAAAATAATAAATTTCCAAGTTGCGTGATTGGAAGTTGGGATAGCTTTTCTATTACGCTTAATCAAAAAACAATAAATATTACCTGCCCTCAAAGTCCCTATAGAACTATTGATTCAAAAAAATTTTATGACTTTGTAACTGAGCAGCTCAGAAACAATAATAACATTACAACAATTATGAATTGTGACATTCAAACTATTAAGAGTCATGTTATCCACACAAACAAAGGAGGTTACATTGGCAAGGTTATTTACGATAGCCTTATTGATTTAAGTTATCAAACTCCAACTATGTATCAGCACTTTTTGGGATGCGAAGTAGAAACAGATAGCGATTGTTTTAATGAAAATATCGTAGATTTAATGAATTTTGATTGTCCCCAAGATGGAGGTTTGCATTTTTTTTACACACTGCCATTTTCAAAGAATAAAGCTCTTATTGAAACAACCTGGTATTCTAAAACAATAAAAAAACAAAGTGAGTATCAAAATGAGATTGATCATTATTTAAGAGAGAAAAATATCAAAGGAAACATTACTTACTCTGAGTACGGAGCTATTCCTCTAAACCTAACGAAAAATAACAAAGAAAGAAGTTCATCAAAAGATTATATCAAAATAGGGTCAGCCGGTGGACTTACTAGAGCTAGCACTGGGTACACATTTCAGGCCATTCAAAGCTTCAGCGAACAATTGGCGAGTAACCTTAAATTAGATCGTAAGTTAACAGTTCCAAATATAAGGCATAAAAAATATGATTTTCTAGATGAAATTTTTTTATCAGTTATGGAGTATGAGCATAAAAGTATGCCAATTATTTTTTTTAACTTATTTAAAAATAGCGATAGCATTACTACTATTAGTTTCTTATCAGACCGAAGCAATTGGATTCAAGACCTGAAAGTAATTCTTTCAATGCCAAAATTAATATTTATAAAAACCTTAATACTAAATATATATAAAAAAATTATTAAATAATAATGAGCAAGTTTTCTACACAAAATAGCCCGTATAAAAAAATATATATGATTCAGTTATTTTTTTATTTATTTTTAAGTGCATGCTTTATTGGCTTGCACCATCAAAATTTTTTAATAGAACAGCAATATTTATTCTTCTGTTTTTTTATCATTGCTACAGTAGGTATTTCGCATGGCTCTTTAGATAATCACAAAGGGGAACTCATCTTTAAAAAGTATTTTCCAAGGTATTGGTCTTTTGTATTTTATGTGACTTACCTACTTACCTCTGCATTTGTTTTGTTGGTATGGATATATTCGCCCCTAATAAGCCTATGTATATTTTTTTTAGTAGCCTCATTTCATTTTGGGTACGAAGATTTAGAAATGTTTTTTAGTCAAAATTTTATTTTAGAGACTCCTCTTTATTTTCTTCGTGGCCTAATTATTATTTCAGCCCCTTTGTATTTGAACAATGTAGAGACGGTCAATTTTATTAATATTTTATTATTAGGAGAACAATGGATAAATCTAGAAACTGCTATTTACGCTTATATTTTTTATTTTAACCTAGTGTTAATTTTTTTTCTGACTTTACTATTTTGGATTATAAAAAATATTAATCTTAAAGATTTTTTTATTATAAGTTTTGAGGTTCTTTCTATAGTGATTATTTTTAAATATTTACCTCTAATATTAGCTTTTACAATGTATTTTTGCTTTATGCACTCCACTAAACACATTTTATCATTAGCAGTAGAGCTGAATGGCAGTAATGTCTATGCGGGGATAAAGTCGTTTGCCAAAAAAGCTGCCCCACTAACAATTATTACTTTTGCAATGTCTTTAATAATGTTATTTTATTTAAGCAAAGAGTTTTCAGTTGATAAATCAATATTAAAAATAATTTTTATTGGCTTGGCTGCTCTCACATTGCCACACATAATACTTGAATATATTTATGGAAAATACAAATAAATCAAACAATCCTTTAACTATTTTATTGGCTAGCCCAAGAGGATTCTGTGCTGGAGTGGATCGTGCAGTTGAGATTGTAAAGAAAAGTATAAAAAAATTTGGAACCCCTGTTTATGTGCGTCATGAAATTGTCCACAATAAGCATGTAGTAAAAGAGCTAGAAAAAATTGGAACTATTTTTGTTGGAGAGCTAGATGAGATTAAAGACAAAACAAGACCTGTAATTTTTTCAGCCCATGGTGTCTCTAAAGAGGTTGTTAAAAACGCCCAGTTACAAAACCTCACTTTTATCGACGCTACCTGTCCACTAGTATCCAAAGTTCACAGAGAAGCTGAAATGCTTAATAAGCAGGGCTACCATATCTATCTCATTGGTCACGAGAACCACCCAGAAGTAATTGGTACCATGGGTCAGTTAGATGATGGCAGTATAGACCTAATTCAAACTAAGAAAGACGTTTATAATATCGTCCTACCCGACAACGAGCAAAAATTTGCATACATCACACAGACAACTCTATCAGTAGATGACACTGCTGAAATAATCAAAGAAATTAAAACCAAAATACCGAACATAAAAGGTCCTATTAAAGAAGATATTTGTTACGCAACAACCAATAGACAAAATGCGGTGAAAGCCATTGCGGAAAAATGTGATTTATTTCTGGTTATAGGAAGTGAAAATTCATCAAATTCACAAAGATTGGTGGAGGTGGCAAAAAAAAGTGGCTGCACCAATAGTTTTTTGATGCATGAAAATGCCGACCTACCTATTGATAAAATTTTGACATGTAAACAACTTGGATTATCTTCAGGAGCGTCTGCCCCTGAAATTTTAGTCGAGAATGTTATTGCCCAGATTAACAAAGTAAGGGGCACAAAGGTAGAGGAGATTTCTACCGTTGAAGAAAATGTATCATTTAAACTTCCAAGAGATCTGCAGTAATGGCCATTTATACTAAAGTCGATACTCATGAGGCCAAATCTATTCTTAAAAATTTTAATCTTGGGGAATTGAAAAAAATTCAAGGAATCAAGAAAGGTATTGAAAATACAAACTACTTATTAATTACTACTACTGGAAAATTCATTCTCACACTATTTGAAAAAAGAGTTAAAACAAAAGAACTCCCTTTTTTTATGAACTTAATGCTTAGCTTGAATGATAGAAAAATTCTTTGTCCAAAGCCTATAAAAAATAAAAATAAAAAAACTTTATTTCAAATTAAAAACAGACAAGCAGCTATTTGTAGCTTTGTTTATGGCAAAGAAAAAACCAATCACACACTTTCTGAATGTCGGTTAATTGGAAAAAATATAGCTAAACTACATATGGTTGGGAGAAAAATAAAATTACACAGAGTAAATAATCTTTCCATAAAATCGTGGATTGCTCTTAATCAATCTATCAAAACTAAAGCTAATAAAAAAATTCCAAATATTTATGGTTTTATCAATACTCTTTTATTGGATTTGAAAAAAAAATGGCCGTCTCAACTTCCTACAGGAATTATTCATGGTGATCTTTTTCCTGATAACATTTTTTTTAATAAAACAAAATTTGCTGGTTTTATTGACTTCTACTTCTCCTGCTCAGACTTTTTAATCTACGATATTGCCATTTGTATAAATGCCATGTGCTTTGATAAAAAAATTAAGTTTAATAAATTAAAAGCAAACGCTTTACTTAAAGGATACTCTTCTCAAAGAAAAATTTCGAAAAAAGAATTTACTGCTTTACCGCAGCTATTGTTGGGAGCGTCGATTAGATTTTTTCTAACGAGATTACACGATTCTATTAATAGGCAAAAAGGTGCTGTTGTTAAAGTTAAAAACCCAAAAGAATTTTTAAAGAGAATACAATTTTACATTAATATAAATAGTGTGAATAAATTATTTTATTAATGGGAAAAAAAATTACTATTTATACAGACGGGGCATGCTCTGGAAACCCAGGTAAGGGTGGGTGGGCAGCTGTAATTATAGAAGACAAAAACGAAAAGACTATCTCTGGATCTGAACAGCTAACTACCAATAATCGCATGGAATTATCCGCTGTTATTAATGCCTTAAGAGAAGTTGGCTCAGCTGAACTCGATATCTATACAGATTCGAAGTATGTAAAAAATGGAATTGAAAGCTGGATTAAAAATTGGAAAATAAATGGATGGATGACAGCTGCAAAACAACCTGTAAAAAACAAAGATTTGTGGCTTGAACTAGACACTCTGGTAAGCGAAAAGGCAATTGGATGGAAGTGGGTCAAGGGTCATTCTAACGACCACTACAATACTATTGTGGATGAAGCGGCAAGAAAAGCTATCCGCTAGAGTTGTTGCTAACTTTCTTTTCTATATAACTTTTTAATATTTCTAAATTACCGTCCAAGACTACAAAACTCTCTTCTTTTGAAAATATTTTTTTCACAAAATCTGGCATGGGTGGTTCCTTGCCTATAGCACTCACGATTGCATCAGGAAATTTGCAAGGATGGGCTGTTTCAAAGCAAAAATATGAAAAATTATTAGATAAACTACTTAACTTTTTTAATGCTTTAAATCCGATGGCTGAATGTGGATCTAAAACAGAATTGTGTTCTTGATAAACCTGTTTAATTGTTTGTAATGTTTCTTCTTCAGATACACTGTGCGCTAAAAAATTTTCCTGAAGGTTAGAAAGTTCAGTTTTATTCAATTGAAATTCTTTTTTATTTTTTAAGTTATTCATCAGAGCTACTACTCTAGATTCATCTTGATTGCATATTTCAAATAATATTCTTTCAAAATTGCTCGCCACTTGAATGTCCATACTAGGTGAAACGGAGGGGTTCACTTTGGAAGGTTGATACAATCCTGTACTTAAACACTTTTCTAATAAGTTGTTATGATTACTTGCTATGATTAACTTTTCTATACGAAGCCCCATTTGTTTGGCAATATACCCTGCATAAATATCACCAAAGTTTCCTGTAGGAACAGAAACTACCATTCTCTTTTCTGTTTCTTTCTGACTTAAATAAATAAAAAAATAATAAACTATTTGAGCTACTATCCTTGCCCAGTTAATTGAATTAACTCCAGACATCTGAATATTGCTTCTAAATTTTTGATCATTAAACATTTCTTTGACCAAATACTGGCAATCATCAAATGTTCCTTTAATTGCAATATTGTAGACATTCTTGTCTAGCACTGTCGTCATAAGTCTTCTTTGTGTTTCTGAAATCTTATTTTCAGGATGCAAAACAAAAATATTTAAATATTTTTTACTTTTCAGGGCATCAATAGCTGCAGCTCCTGTATCACCAGAAGTGGCTGTAATTAAGTTCATTTTATTTTTACTTTTATTCAATAGATTCTCATACATATTACCTAGCACTTGCATTGCGATATCTTTGAATGCGAGAGTTGGTCCATGAAAGAGTTCTACACAAGAAATATTATCTATTAATTTTAGATCAACAATTTTTTCGTTTCTGAAAACTGAATATGATTTACTGATAATGCCTTTAAGTTCCTCTGGAGAAAAGGCATCTCCAACAAATACATTGAAAATTTCGTACGACATTTCTTGAAATGTATAATTTTTCATTGATTGAATTTTTTCTGGACTGAATTTAGGAATACTTGTTGGTACATAAAGACCACCATCTAACGCCAAAGCATTAAGGAACACTTCTTTGAATGAAAAAGTTCTTTGTTTGTTTCTTGTACTAAAATACAGCATAGCTACTTTCTTTTATAAAACCAAAAAGCAATTATTATACCAATCGCCAAAACAAACCAAGTGACTGCATATTGAAGGTGATTATTAGATATTGTTACTATTTGTTTATTTTCTAGATTTGAAAATTTTAGGTCTTTTTGGTCTTGTACTAATATATAGGGATAAAACTTATTATTTAGCTCATGTTCCAACTTTTTTTTATCAAAATAATAAAGAAAATTTTCTTTGGGACTATTATCAGGAGTAAACAGGCCTTTTTCTTTTAATGGATACAGCACTCCTTCAAACACAGACGTTTCCTCAGTATTGTTAAGTTTTAGTGTATCGTCTATTTTTCTTGTCCAGCCTCTTTTTATAAGTATCAAATTTGAAGAATCTAATTGAAGAATTGATAGTAAATCAAAACCATACTTTCCTTTTTCGCTTAAGCGGTAAATAAAATAATTCTGCTTTAATAATTTTCCTTCCAATTTTACTTTTTGAAAATTTTTATGGTTGCGTGATTGAAAAACTCTAGCTTTTTTATTTGCAGAGTTTTCAATTTCAAAGATAAGCTCTTGCTTCCATTGCAAGCGAATAAGCTGCCATGTTCCTAGACTTAGAAGTAAAAAAATAATTGAGATAGAAAAAAGGTTAAAAAAAAATTTTTTCAAAGAGAATTAACTTCCCCAGATGTATATTGATGCAAAAAGAAATAACCAAACCACATCCACAAAATGCCAGTACCAAGCAGCCGCCTCAAATCCAAAATGATGGTCTGGTGTATAGTGACCACGTTTAGCTCTAAATAAACATACTGCTAAAAAGATGGTACCTATTAATACATGAAACCCATGAAAACCAGTGGCCATGTAAAAAGTAGATCCATAAATTCCGCTACTCATTGTAAATGATGCCACCATATATTCGTATGCTTGAAACATAGTAAAAATTGCACCAAGAATTACTGTTAGCACTAGACCCTGAACTAAACTCTTCCTGTCATTTTCTAACATCGCATGGTGCGCCCAAGTAACAGTTGTTCCTGATAACAATAAAATAAGCGTATTAATTAGTGGAATATGCCAAGGATCTAACGTTTGAATATCTTTTGGAGGCCACACTCCGCCGATCGCTTGATCTGGAAATAAACTAGCATCAAAATATGCCCAAAACCAAGCAACAAAAAACATTACCTCTGAAGCGATAAACAAAACCATTCCATAACGATGACTGATTTGAACAACAGGCGTGTGATCTCCCTTATGCTCTGCTTCAATAACTACTTCTCGAAACCACATAAATACCCCGTAGAACAGGACAGCCAAGCCAACAAAAGTTAGCCAAAGATTTTTAGTCGTGAAATAATAAACAGCTCCAAAACATACTATTAAACTAGCAAAGGAACAAAAGATTGGCCAAGGACTTGGGTCAACTAAGTGGTAATCGTGTTTTTTTTCTGCTGATGACATAATTATTTTTGAAACTTATCTAACTCAAATAAAGTAT
>Ga0307986_10000081_pt1 | contig 62448 bp, 58 predicted proteins | sample EllFjometageno82_FD_203170 | JGI IMG/M metagenome (GOLD analysis project Ga0307986, IMG submission 203170) | Marine microbial communities from Ellis Fjord, Antarctic Ocean - #82 | ecosystem: Environmental > Aquatic > Marine > Unclassified | place: Southern Ocean | collected 2014-10-09 | reverse complement strand
GAACAAGAAAAAGAACAAGAAAGCAAAGAAGAACCCCTCATGTTAACTGAAGTCCACAATGAAAAAAAAATCTCAAGAAATTCAAGTTCAAATATTTTATCTCCTGCTGCAAGAAAATTCGCAACAGAATCTAATGTTAATCTTAGCGAGGTTAAGGGTTCAGGTAAAAATGGAGTTGTTTTAAAAGAGGATCTTCTAAGTTTAATGGGCACTATCCCAAAATCTTCAGAACGTAAAACTACTCACGGACCTGAAGAAAGAATTAAAATGACAAGATTGAGAATAACGATAGCTAAAAGACTTAAGGAAGCTCAAGAAAACGCAGCCATGCTAACTACCTTTAATGAAGTTGATATGAGTACAGTTATGTCAATGAGAAGTGAGCATAAGGAAGAGTTTCAAAAAAAATATGAAGTTAAATTGGGGTTTATGTCTTTTTTTGTAAAAGCCTGTGTAGTTGGACTTAAAAACTATCCAGTTATAAATGCAGAAATTCAAGGTGATGAAATTGTTTATAAAAATTATTACAACATCAGTATAGCCGTTGGTACAGATAGAGGCTTGGTTGTACCTGTTCTAAAAAATACAGATGAAATGTCTTTTGCTGACATAGAAAAAAATATTAATTTACTTGGACAAAAAGCAAGAGACGGAAAAATTATTATTGAAGACCTGCAAGGAGGAACTTTTACAATTACAAATGGAGGTATTTATGGCTCAATGCTTTCAACACCTATTTTAAATCCACCACAGTCAGCCGTACTAGGTATGCACAACATTGTAGAAAGACCTGTTGTAATCAATAAAAGCGTCTCTATCAGACCAATTATGTATTTAGCTTTGTCATATGATCACCGAATTGTAGACGGAAAGGAAGCGGTTTCTTTCCTAAAAATAGTAAAAGAAAGTCTTGAAGATCCTAGAAGGTTGTTTTTAAATTTGTAGATATGGAAAATAATTTTGATGTTATTATTATTGGCGGCGGCCCTGGTGGATATGTATGTGCAATTAGAGCAGCACAATTAGGCCTAAAAACCGCGTGCATAGAATCAAGAGGCACATTGGGAGGAACATGTCTTAACGTAGGATGCATACCATCTAAAAGTCTTTTAAATTTATCAGAATCTTATCATAAAGCTCAAAAAGACTTTAACGCACAGGGAATAGAATTTTCAGATTTAAAACTTAACCTAGACAAGATGATGGCCAATAAAGATAAATCAGTTCAAGTTTTAACTAAAGGAATTGAGTTTTTATTTAAAAAAAATAAAGTTACATATATTAAAGGTAAAGGTGTTCTGTTTTCAAAAAATGATGTTGTTGTTTATGAAGGAGAAAAAAAAATATCTTATAAGTCTAAAAATATTGTAATTGCCACAGGCTCAGGTCCCACTTCATTGCCTGGTATTGAAATTGATGAAGAAAATATTGTGTCTTCAACAGGCGCGCTTGCTTTCAAGAAAGTACCTAAAAACTTTATAGTAATCGGTGGTGGTTACATTGGACTAGAAATGGGTTCTGTGTGGTCACGTCTTGGATCAAATGTAACTGTTTTAGAATATTTAGATCATATTACCCCTGGAATGGATAAAGAAATTTCGTCAGAATTTATGAAAATTTTAACAAAACAAGGATTTAAATTTAAATTAAATTCAAAAGTAACCTCAGTAAGCAACAAAGATAAACAAGTAGAAGTTACGTTTACAAACAACGAAACATCAAAAGAAGAAATAATTTTAGCTGACAAAGTTCTAGTTTCAGTTGGAAGAAAACCATACACAGAGGGATTAAATTTAACAAAAATAGGAATTAAAAAAGATAAACAAGGTAAAGTCGAAGTAAATAAAAAGTTACAAACTTCGATAAATAATATTTATGCAATTGGAGATGTAATCAAAGGACCGATGCTAGCACACAAAGCTGAAGAAGAAGGAATTGCTGTAGCTGAAATTATAGCAGGTCAAGCAGGTCATGTTAACTACGATATCATACCAGGAGTTGTTTATACATCACCAGAAGTTGCCGTTGTAGGAAAAACAGAAGAACAACTTAAAGAAGAAAATATAAATTATAAAGTTGGAAAATTCCCATTTCTTGCTAATTCACGTGCGAAGGTTAACAACGAAACAGATGGTTTTGTAAAAATATTAGCTGATACTAAAACAGATAGAGTTTTAGGCGTTCATATGATTGGTCCTCATACAGGTGATATGATAGCGGAAATGGCATTGGCCATGGAATTTGGTGCAAGTGCGGAAGATATTGCTCGGACATGTCACGCGCATCCAACTCACACTGAAGCAGTAAAAGAAGCTGCCTTAGCTGTTGACAAGAGAGCTATTCATTTTTAATTGATATAATATCAATTTGATTATCAAAAATGAAAGTTCCTGTTCTAGTTCCTAATGTATTTAATTTTCCATTTACATATGATTCTGGCCACTTAGAAAATTTAAAACCAGGAGACATAGTTATTGTTCCTTTTAGGAAATCTAGAGAAATAGGGGTAGTTTGGGATAAAATACAACCTTCGGTAAAATTATTTAAATTAAGAAATATTGAAAAAAAAATAGATAATTTTAAAATTAATAAAAATTTAGTAAGCTATATAAACTGGTTCTCAGCATATAATTTAGTTTCAAAAGGAAAAGTTTTAAAGATGTGCTTAGGTGACAACAAAAATACATCTAAAATTGAGGATTACAAAAAAAAAGAAATAAAAAAAAAAAAATATAGTTTCTATTTAAACAAAGATCAAAAAAAAAGTCTCGAAGATCTAAAAAATTTTGGCAACTCTTTTAATGTATCGTTGCTGCAAGGAGTTACAGGCTCAGGAAAAACAATAGTTTATTTTGAAAGAGTAAAAGAAATTCTAAAAAAAAAACAGCAAGTATTAATACTATTACCTGAAATTTTTTTAACCAATCAATTCAAAGACAGATTTGAGGAATTTTTTGGTTTCACACCCTCGATTTGGCATTCAAAGATAGGAATCAAAAGTAAAAGAAAAATTTGGCAAGGTATTATTAACAATAATTTAAAGTTAGTGATTGGTGCCCGTTCTTCTTTGTTGTTACCATTTAAAAATCTAGGATTAATAGTTTTAGACGAGGAACATGATCCATCATACAAACAAGATGAAGGAATTATATATCATGCTCGTGATATGGCTATCGCTAGAGCTTCTTTTGAAAATATACCTATACACTTAGTATCAGCAGTACCTTCGTTAGAAACTTTCAATAATATAAAAAATAAAAAATATAATCATACAATTTTAGCTAACCGTTACAGTGAATCTCCCTTACCAGAAGCCAAAGTAATAAACCTACAAAAAGTTGTACTTAAAAAAGATCATTTTATTCCAAATGAGACCATCACTATGGTCAGTGAGTACTTAAAAAAAAAAGAACAGGTTTTATTTTTTTTAAATAGAAGGGGATACGCTCCATTTTTAATTTGTAAAAAATGTGGTTTTAAGCACCTCTGTTCAAATTGTTCTATTTATCTTACGTACCATAAATCTATTAATAAACTTATTTGCCATCATTGTGGAAAAAAAGTTAAAAAGGACAGTCGTTGCAAAACAGGCAAAGATCTTTGTGATTTTCGCATGTACGGACCGGGTGTCGAAAAAATATATGAAGAGTTAAAAATTATTTTTCCAAAAAAAAATATTGAAATTTTTTCAAGTGATTTTCTGTCAAAAAAAAATGAAACAGAATCTATTCTAAAAAAAATAGAAAAAAATGAAGTTAATATTTTAGTAGGAACACAATTAATCTCAAAAGGATTTAATTTTCCAAAATTAAATTGTATCGTCGTTGTTGATGCGGATTTTTCTGGAATGGGCTATGATTTAAGAACAACAGAGAAAAATATACAACTTTACAATCAATTAAGTGGAAGAGCAGGAAGATTTTCAAAAAAATCTACAATTATTTATCAAACTATAACTCCATTAAACGAAACATTAAAAGATATACTAGAAAATAATCCAGAAAAGTTTTTAAACAATGAATTAATAGTTCGTAAAAATAAAAATTTACCTCCTTTTTCAAGGCTTATTGCTCTAATTATTTCTGCTAGCTCTAGTCAGGATAGCCTTAGAGCAGCACAAGAAATTAAAAAGAAATTAAGTGTTTTAAGTGAACTTGATGTTTTAGGCCCAGTAGATTCTCCTGTATTTAGAATTAAAAGGAAGTTTAGAACTAGGCTATTATTGAGGTCAAAAAATCGAGATTTAATTCAAAAAAAAGTGGGAAAAATTATTGAAAATTTAACTATTTCTAAAAAAATAAAACTTACGGTTGATGTTGACCCCATTAACTTTGCTTAAAGCAACCTAACCACCTTGATCGACGTCTATCCTTATGGTAGTAGACCACAATCTTAAATAAGTTTCTAATCTAGAGGTGTTAAACTGAGTACGAATAAGTCATTTTCTTCAGAAACGGCAAACAGATATGCTCTAGCATTGTATGAGCTTGCTAATGAAAATTCAGAATTAGAAACGGTAGAAAACAATGTTAACGAACTTCTAACTATTTATAGTACGAGTAAAGAATTAAAAAATTTTATAAAAAATCCAACTCAATCTCAGTCAACTCAACTAGAAATCTTATATAGAATATCAAAACAGATGAACTTGACAAAAATAATCCAAAATTTTTTAGGTGTACTAGTAATAAAAAGAAGAATTTTTTTCATTAAGAAAATATTTCTAAACTTTCTCTCTCTAGCTTCAAAACAAAGAGGAGAATTAAAAGCAACATTAGTTTCTTCAAAAAACTTAACAAGCGAAGAACTTGAAAATTTAAGTAAAGATCTTTCTAAAACAATGGGTGCACCAATAGCGCTTGACTATGAAGTAGATGAAAAATTAATTGGAGGTTTAAAGATGCAAGTAGGAAGTCTTATGATAGACACTTCAATTAAAAATAAATTAAAAAAATATGAAAAAATGATGTTAGAAATATAATATGCAAATTAACCCTTCAGAAATTACTAAAATTTTAAAAGAGCAAATAAAAAATTTTGGAGAAAAAGCCGAAGTATCCGAAGTAGGAAAAGTCTTATCTGTTGGCGATGGAATAGCTAGAATTTTTGGTCTTGATAACGTACAAGCAGGAGAAATGGTTGAGTTTGAAGATGGTTCTAAGGGTATGGCTCTTAACTTAGAAAGCGATAATGTTGGAGTTGTTATTTTTGGAGACGACAGAAAAATAAAAGAAGGCAGTATAGTAAAAAGAACTGGCTCAATTGTAGATTCACCTGTTGGAAAAGAACTCTTAGGAAGGGTATTAGATGGACTAGGAAACCCAATTGATGGAAAAGGAAATTTAAGTGAAAAAATCGAAAGAAAAAGAGTAGAGGTTAAAGCACCAGGAATAATTCCCAGACAGTCTGTTAGCGAACCAATGCAAACAGGATTGAAAGCAATTGACACCTTAATACCAGTTGGAAGAGGTCAAAGGGAACTAATTATTGGAGATCGTCAAACAGGCAAGACAGCAGTAGCTATTGACGCAATTATAAATCAAAAAGTAATTAATGAGTCTGACGACGAAAAGAAAAAACTATATTGTATTTATGTTGCTATTGGTCAAAAACGTTCAACAGTAGCCCAGATTGTAAAAACCTTAGAAGATGCGGGCGCAATGAAATACACAACAGTTGTTGCGGCAACTGCTTCTGATGCAGCCCCACTTCAGTTTTTAGCACCATACACAGGCTGCACTATAGGAGAATATTTTAGAGATAATGGAATGCATGCACTAATTATTTATGATGATTTATCAAAGCAAGCTGTGGCTTATAGACAGATGTCTCTATTGTTAAGAAGACCTCCTGGTCGAGAAGCATACCCTGGCGATGTATTTTATCTCCATAGTCGACTTTTGGAGAGAGCAGCAAAACTAAGTGACGCAAATGGTGGAGGGTCATTAACAGCCTTACCTATTATAGAAACACAGGCAGGAGATGTTTCAGCCTATATTCCAACTAATGTAATTTCAATTACTGATGGTCAAATATTTTTAGAAACACAGTTATTTAACCAAGGTATTAGACCAGCTGTTAACGTTGGGCTATCAGTTTCAAGAGTTGGATCTGCAGCACAAACAAAAGCTATGAAGAAAGTTGCTGGATCAATAAAATTGGAACTTGCTCAATACAGAGAAATGGCTGCTTTTGCACAGTTTGGTTCAGATTTAGATACAGCTACGCAAAAGCTTTTAAACCGTGGCTCAAAATTAACAGAACTTCTAAAACAAAATCAATACTCACCACTAACAGTAGCGGAGCAAGTTATTACGGTCTTCACAGGAGTAAGAGGATATCTAGATGACGTAGAACTTGATCAGATTAAAAATTTTGAAAAAGATATTTTAGAAAAAATCAAAAATGAAAAAAACGAAATTATAAGCACAATCCAAACTACTGGAAAGTTAGAAAAAGAAACAGAAGATTCATTGATACAAATAATACAAGAATATAAAAAAAGTAAAAAATAATGGCAAGCTTAGACGACTTAAGAAAAAGAATTGTTAGTGTAAAATCTACACAAAAAATTACTAAAGCTATGAAAATGGTTGCTGCAGCAAAATTGAGAAAAGCACAAGAGAGCGCCGAAAGAGGTAGACCTTATAGTGATAAAATGCAGAATATCATTTTAAATTTAACAGAGTCAATTAGTGATCCATCAAATGCACCAAAACTACTAGTGGGAACTGGAAAAGAACAAACTCATCTATGTGTGGTAATGACATCAGACAGAGGGTTATGCGGAGGATTTAATACTAATATTTGTAGATTAGCTAAAAATTATTTTTTAAAAATTTTAAAGGAAGGAAAAACTTTAAAAATAATTACTATAGGCTCGAAAGGACACGATCAATTAAAAAGAGAATATAGCAAATACATATTTCAGAAACTTAGTTTCAAAGACAAAAAAAAAATTTCATTTAATGAAGCTGATGATGTTGGAAAAATAATTATAAATTTATTTGATAAAAATGAATTTGATAAATGCATTTTATTTTATAATAATTTTAAAAATGTAATGACGCAAATACCTCAAGCCCAACAGATTATTCCTGCTGAAAAAAGAGAAAACTCTAAAAAAATTGATGAAGTTTTTTATGAATTTGAACCTGATGAAGATGAAATACTAGAAGATTTACTTCCAAAAAATATTTCAACACAAGTATTTAAAGCATTTCTAGAAAATTCAGCTAGTGAGCAAGGGTCAAGAATGACAGCAATGGATAGTGCAACAAGAAATGCTGGAGATTTAGTTAAAAGTCTAACAATAGTTTACAACAGGAGTAGACAAGCATCGATCACTAAAGAGTTAATTGAAATAATATCAGGAGCAGAGAGTTTATAATTATGAGCAAACCAGGAAAAATTACACAAATTATTGGAGCTGTAATAGACGTAAGTTTTGAAGGAGACCTTCCAGAAATTTACACAGCTCTTCAAGTCGATAACCAAGGGAACAAGTTAATACTCGAAGTTGCGCAACACTTAGGAGAAGGCAGTGTTAGAACTATAGCGATGGATTCTACTGAAGGACTAAAAAGAGGAGATGTTGTTACAAATACTGGTTCTCCAATAAGCGTTCCAGTTGGCCCCGAAACGCTGGGCAGAATAATAAATGTTATTGGCGAGCCTATAGATGAAAAAGGTGAAGTTAAGACTAAAGAAAAATGGCCTATTCACAGACAGGCACCCAAATTTACAGATCAATCTACAGAAACAGAAATGTTAGTTACTGGCATAAAAGTAATAGATTTATTAGCTCCATATGCAAAAGGCGGAAAAGTAGGTTTGTTTGGTGGGGCTGGGGTTGGAAAAACAGTTACTATTATGGAATTAATAAATAATATTGCGAAAGCTCATGGCGGATTTTCAGTTTTTGCTGGTGTTGGAGAAAGAACACGAGAAGGAAATGATCTTTATCACGAGATGATAGAATCAGGGGTAATAAAACCAGATGGCCCAGGTTCTAAAGCAGCTTTGGTATATGGACAAATGAATGAGCCACCAGGAGCACGTGCTAGAGTAGCCTTAACAGGATTAACTGTCGCTGAGTACTTTAGAGATCAAGAAGGTCAAGATGTGTTATTTTTTATAGATAATATTTTCAGATTTACGCAAGCTGGTTCAGAAGTTTCAGCTTTACTAGGAAGAATACCTTCAGCCGTTGGATATCAGCCAACATTAGCTACAGATATGGGTAACTTACAAGAAAGAATTACATCAACTGGAAAAGGTTCAATAACATCTGTACAAGCTATTTACGTTCCTGCGGATGACCTGACAGACCCTGCACCCGCAACATCATTTGCTCACTTAGATGCCACAACTGTACTTTCAAGACAAATTGCAGAACTAGGCATATATCCTGCAGTGGATCCCTTAGACTCTACATCAAGAATATTGGATCCAAGAATTGTAGGTGAAGAGCACTATAGAGTTGCTAGAGAAGTACAACAAATATTACAAGCTTATAAATCACTACAAGATATTATAGCAATTTTAGGCATGGATGAACTTTCTGAAGAAGATAAACTTACTGTTGCGAGGGCAAGAAGAATTATGAGATTTTTATCTCAACCATTTTTTGTTGCTGAAGTATTTACGGGCTCACCTGGCAAATTAGTTGATTTAGAGTCAACAATTAAAGGGTTTGCAGCAATATGCAAAGGTGATTATGATAATCTTCCAGAATCAGCATTTTATATGGTTGGAAGCATTGAAGAAGCTGTTGAAAAAGCAGAAAAAATGGCACAAGATGATAAGTAAAAATGTCAGAAAATTTTAATTTAGAAATAATTAGTCCGGATCAAACATTACTCAATTCAGAAGTTAAACAAGTAGCTATTCCTGCATACGAGGGAATAATGACTATTTTAAAAGACCACATCTCATTAATAACTTTTTTAAGACCAGGGTTTATTGAAGTTGAGATTAATAAAGAAATCTCGAAATTTTATGTTGAAGATGGAACAGTAGAATTTTTTAACAACAAGCTTTTAATCTTATCTGCATCGGTAACTCAAGTTGAAAAACTTTCTAGAGATAATATAGAGAAAATGCTTGAAGAATCTAAAAATCTTTTACAAAATTCTGAAATTAAAGATAAAGAAAAATATATCTTAGGTTATAAAATTAATTCTCTTCAAGAGATTGATTAATATATTTTTTTAATTCATCTAACACTTTTTTGTAAATATTTTTTTTAAAACTCACAATTAAATCGGGTAACAAAATCATATTTATCCATTTCCACTCTATAAATTCAGGGTATTTTGTATTTATATTTATTTCATTTTCTAGACCAATAAATCTAACTATAAACCATTTCTGTTTTTGGCCTCTGTATTTACCTTTCCATATTTTTCCTATTAGATTTTCTGGCAGTTCATATTCAAACCACTGGTCAAATTCTTTTAATACCTCGATATTTTTAATACTTGTTTCTTCTTTTAATTCCCTTTTCATTGCTACTAATAGAGGTTCATCTAGGTCTACACCTCCCTGTGGCATTTGCCACTTATCAAAAGGATTATCTTTTCTCTTACCTACAAAAACTTGATTTTTTGAATTGAGAACAACAATTCCAACACCTATCCTTAACGGCAGGTCTTTATTTTTCATATTTATGATTTAAGTAAATCGACAGCATATTTTAGCTGGTTATCTGTTTTGGTATTAATTTTAAAATTATCCTTAGTTTCTTCTACAAAAATATCAGGAAGCACACCAACTTTTGAAATTGATTTTCCCGAAGGTAGATAATATTTTGAAATTGTTAATCTAATCCCACCACCATTTTTCAGAGGTATAATAGATTGTACCGATCCTTTTCCGTAAGTACGTTCTCCAAGAATAATTGCTCTTTTATGGTCTTTTAAGGCACCAGAAACAATTTCTGACGCTGAGGCAGAACCATTATTAATGATTACAATTAAAGGTTTTCCATAAATGCCATCACCTTTTTTTGAAAAAAACCTTCTAGTTTCCGATATCTTTTTTCCTTTGGTTGATACTATTTCTCCGTCATCTAAAAAAAAATCTGTTATGCTAATCGCTTGATTGAGTAATCCACCAGGATTATTTCTCAAGTCAAGAATATATCCAGTTAATTTATTATTTTTTTCAAATTTAATTATACTTTTAGATAATTGTTCATTACTATTTTCATTAAATGACTTTAACCTCAAATATCCAATTTTTTTATTTCCAATAATTTTAGCTTCAACTGATTTTACTTCGATAATAGCTCTTTTAATTTTGAAATCTAAAGCTTGCTTCACATTTATTCTTCTAATGGTTAAGTTTATTTCTGATCCTACAGGCCCCCGCATAAGCTCAACTGCCTCCGTTAATGATTTACCCTGCACTTGCACCTCATTAATTTTTACAATGTAATCACCAGATTTAATGCCTGCTTCTGATGCGGGTGTATCTTCAATTGGAGAAATTACTTTAACAACTCCAGATTCCATTCCAATTTCAATACCAAGGCCACCAAACTCTCCTTTTGTATCGGTTTGCATACCCTGAAATGATTTTGGACTCATGTAAGAAGAGTAGGGATCTAAAGATTGCAACACCCCATTAATTGCCGCGTCCATAACTTCCGCTTGATCAATGTCATCTACGTATTCTTTTTTAATAGTTTCTAAAACTTCACTAAATAAATCTATTTTTTTATACAGCTCATTCGAATTTTTTGAATGAAGACTATTCATGCCAAGTAAGATACTAAAAACAGCTAGTAAAATTGTTATGCTTATTTTTTTCATATCAATGCTTTTTCTTTTGGTATTAATTCAGACCACATTTTTTCAAGATCATAAAATTCTCTTTTTTCAGGGTTAAAAATATGTATTATAATATCTATTGCATCTACCAACTTCCAATCGCTACTCTCTTTTCCTTCAATTCTACAGTTAATTACTCCTATTTTTTTAAGTTCGGTAACCAGATTCTCCGATAAAGATTGTAAATGTCGCGAGGAAGTACCCGAAGCTATAATCATAAAATCTGCTATATGAGATTTTTTTTGAAGATCTATCGACACAATATTTTTAGCTTTATTGTTATCTAAAATTTTTTCAATTTTATTTTTAATTTCTGATATTTCCATTATAATTTATTATATTTTTTTCTAATTTGAGTAGAGGAAATATTTATAGGTTTGTTGTTGATAAATATTATATTTTTCACTTGCTTCATTATAACAGATTTTTTAGCTTTTTTGTCGTAGTCCTTTCGAGAAAATACCACAATTTCAATTAATTCTGTTAAAAGTTTCCAATTTTTCCATTTATGGAATTTAATCAAGTTATCTGAGCCAATTATCAAAAAAAGAATACTTTTCTTATTTTTTTTATTTAAATATTTTATTAAATCTACAGTATTAGCTGATCCTACCTTATCTTCAAAAAATTTAACTTTAATTTTTTTTAGTTTATTTGTTATAATTTTACTTTTCTTGACCCTTTCAGATAATGAAAAAGAAGCCTTTTTTTTAAGAGGATTTCTTTTGGTTACACACCAATAAAATTTATCCAAAGATAGCTGCTTTATTGCTAGGTTTGATATTTCTAAGTGACCACGATGCGGCGGATCAAAGCTCCCACCGAAAATTCCAATTCTTCTCTTCTTAGATCTGATCATTTTAATTAAGATCTAGCTATTCCTTTTCCTGTCACTATATATTTATAAGATGTTAATTGATTAATTCCGACAGGTCCTCTTGGTGGTAATTTATTTGTTGAAATTCCAATTTCCCCACCAAAGCCAAACTCACCACCATCAGCAAATTGAGTTGAAACATTGTGCATAGCTATAGCGCTATTAACATTATTTAAAAATACTTCGGCTGTTTTATAATTACTGGTTATAATGCCATCAGTATGCATTGTACCATATTTTAATATATGACTTATGGCACCTTGTACTCCATTAACAGATTTAACAGATATTTTTGCATCTAAATATTCAGTTTTCCAATCAATTTCTTTTGCAAGCTTGTATTTATTTTTAAATATTTTGTTAATTTTTTTATCTAGAACAACCTTGCAGCCTAGAGAGATTAGTCTCTTGATAATTGGAACGGCATGTTTTTTAATTGCTTTAGAATCTATTAATAGTGTTTCAACAGCACCACATATACTTGTTCTTCGCATTTTAGCATTTGTAACAAGTTTTATTGCCATAGCTGTACTAGCATCATTGTCTACATACATGTGACAAAGACCTTCAAGGTGTCCAATTACATGTACTCTAGAAAGTTGTTGCACTTTCTTTACAAGTTCCCTCCCTCCACGCGGCACTATCACATCTATATATTTTGACATGTTGGACAGTAGATAATTTACAACACTTCTATTTTTATCTTCGATAAATTGAATACAATTTTGATCAATGTTATTATCTTTTAAAGATTCTCTAAAAAGATTGGCTAATATTTTGTTAGAATTATAAGCCTCAGAGCCTCCTCGCAGTATCCCACAATTGCCAGATTTCAAGCACAGGGCTGATACATCAGCAGTGACATTCGGTCTGCTCTCGTAAATTACACCTATTACTCCTATTGAGGTTGTAACTCTTTTTATTTTTAAACCGCTTGGTCTTTTCCATTCTTCTAGAACTTTATTTAGAGGATTTTTAAACTTTAATATCTCATTGATAGAGTTTCTTATGGCCTCTATTCTCTTGTCATTTAACACTAGTCTATCCACAAGATGTTTTCTTTTTACATTTTTTACATCTTTTATGTTTTCCTTAAGAATATTTTTCTTATTTTTTAATAAAAGTTGATTATACCTTAGAAGCACTTTATTAACTTTTTTTTCATCTAGGTGCCCAAGTATATTCAAAGCTTTCCTTGCATTGAGTCCAATCTTTTTTAATTTTTTCATAATATTACAATATCGTCCTTGTGCACTATTTCTGATTTACTAGCGTAGCCAAGAATATTTTCTATTTGATTGCTCTGCAAACCTTTTATTTTATTAATTTCTTCAGAAGAGAAAGATGATAACGCCCTCGCAATATCTTTATTATTGTTATCTACAATAACTATATTGTCACCTTTTTTAAAATTTCCTGCAATCTTAACTATACCTGCTGGCAATAAGCTTTTTCCAGACCTCAAAGCTTTAGACGCGCCATGATCAATATAGATTTTTGCAGCCGAAGAAAGTGAACTTATTATCCATTTTTTTCTAGCGTCCAGATTAGAAATTTTTGGTTTAAACCACGTATATAGTTTTTTATTAATAATTTTTTGTATAGGATTGATATTTTTCCCATTGGCAATTAGCATGTTACATCCAGCATTCATACAAATTTTTGCAGCCTCTAACTTGGTAAACATTCCACCCGACCCATATACATTCACCGTTCTATCAACTAAAGAAAAAATCTTTTCATTAATAGTGCTTACTTCTTTAATTAAAATCTTTTTATTTGATACCTTTTTATATAATCCATCAACATCAGATAAAATTATAAGTAAGTCAGCACCCACTATCTGAGCTACTCTTGCTGCCAATCTATCATTGTCTCCATATTTAATTTCAGAAGTAGCTGTAGTATCATTCTCATTTACAATAGGTATTGCCTTTAACTTAAAAAGATTCTCAAATGTTCTTCTAACGTTCAATGCCCGCCTTCTTTGCTCTGTATCATCTGGAGTTATTAAAATTTGACCAATTTTAATTTTATTTTTTTCGAAAAACTTTTGAAATTCATTAATTAGATGAATTTGTCCGATGGAAGCAACTGCTTGACTCATTTCGAGTTTAACTTTTTTATTTTTTATTTTTAAATAACTTTGTCCAAGCGCAATAGAACCAGAAGAAACAATAACTATTTCTATATTTTTTTTTCTTAATTTTTTAATATCTTGAATTAAACCTAAGAGCCATTTTTTTTTAAACCTACCCTTATTATCAACAATAGTAGAGGAGCCTAATTTTATAACTATTTTCTTTGCTTTATTTATTTGCATTTTTTAATAATGTTTTTCTTAAACTAATCAAGTTTTTGTCTGCGACAACTGAAATTATTTCATACTTTTTCTTAATTTTAGTTTTAAAAATATTTAATTTTTTTTCTATCTCTTTTTTTTCAACTAAATCAGATTTATTAAACACAATAATCTCTTTTTTTTTGATCAGAATTTTATCATATTTAGATAGTTCATTTCTTACTTTTAGATAATTATCAGCAAGTTTATCCTCGGATAAGTCAATTAAATGTAATAATATTTTACATCTTTCAATATGACGCAAAAATTTATCACCAAGACCAATGCCGTCATGTGCACCTTCTACTAAACCAGGTATATCAGCTAGCGTAACTTCCTTATCGTCGTAATAAGAAACACCAAGATTAGGATCGATAGTTGTAAATGGATAATTTGCTATTTTAGGTCTTGCACGAGTAATAGCGGCAAGTAAACTTGATTTCCCTGCATTCGGCATACCTATTATCCCGACATCTGCAATAACTTTTAATTGTAACCACACCCAAAACTCTTCTCCCACTTTTCCATTTGTTTTTTTTGTTGGTGCTCTATTAGTTGAACTTTTAAATCTAACATTACCTAAACCATGATTACCTCCAGCAGCTACTAAATATCTTTCTTTATTTTTTACAAAGTCATAGATTAAAGTATTATTATCTTCTTCATAAATTTGCGTTCCGACCGGAACTTTTATTATTAAATCTTTTCCTCCTGCTCCAGTTCTTTTTCTTTTTGTTCCAATGTAGCCATTTTCCGCTCTGAAGTGTTGAGCATATCTAAAGTCAATTAATGTATTTAGGTTTCTTTCTGACTCAAAAATAACAGAACCACCATTTCCACCATCTCCACCATCAGGCCCACCGTACTCAACAAATTTCTCTCTTCTAAAACTTGCAGAACCAGACCCACCATTACCAGCTTTGATATAGATTTTAGCTTGATCTAAAAATTTCATTCTAGGTTTTAAAATAAATAATTAAGATTATTTATATGCTTAATTGGGGACGACAGAAACAAAAGTTCTGTTTAATTTTGATTTTTTAAATTTAACTTTACCTTTTATTAAAGAAAATAAAGTATGGTCTGTTCCCATCCCGACGTTCTCACCGGGGTGAATACGTGTTCCTCTTTGTCTTACTATAATATTTCCTGGAATGACTACTTGATCACCATATTTCTTAACGCCAAGTCTTCTACCTGCACTATCTCGACCATTACGTGACGATCCACCAGCTTTTTTTGTTGCCATTTAATTTCCTATTTTTTTAATATTTTTTTAGTAATAATTTTTTTTTTGGGCTCTATAATTTTTTTTTCTTTCATTATAATTGGTTTTGCTTCAGCTATAATTTTACCATCTTTTGAAAGTATTTTTGTTATTTGAATTTTTGAGTGTCTTTGTCTGTGTCCATTTGTTTTTCTTGAATGCTTTCTTCTTCTTTTGTGAAAAATTAAAATTGTTCTATCTTTAACATTGTCTAGTAGTTTGGCTTCAACAATAGCACCAGCAACATTTGGGCTTCCAATTTCTGTTGATTTGCTATCATTTAACAATAGAACGTTTTTAAACTGAATTATTTTACCAACTTCAGCATCTAGCTTTTCTATTTCTATAATTTTACTAGCAGATGCTTTGTATTGTTTTCCACCAGTTTCAAATATTGCAAATGACATAAATATCCTTTTTCTAAAATTAAGGCAATATAACTTGAAAGGACTTCAAGTCAAGGTGATAGAAGTTAAAAAACATCCTTTAAATCACGGAGTTTTTTAAACACTTCTAATTCAGTCGCATTTTCCATGTTAAGAGATTTTTTTACTTTAGAATTATCACAACGTAGAAAAATATTTGTAATTAACTCTTCTTTTATAGTTATAGGAATAGTCGGTTGTTTCTGATGTAACATTGATACTATCCAATTTTTTTTCTCTTCTAATTTATTATTTCCGTCATATTTGATACAAAAATCTAAATTCTTTTGAGTATATTCGTGTCCACAATAAATCTTAGTGTCTGCTGGTAATTTTTTTATTAGATTAAGTGATTTTAACATTTCTAGATGCGTACCCTCAAAAACTCTACCACAACCTAGTGAAAATAACGTATCACCAGTAAAAATAACTTTTTCATTTTTTGAGTAAAAACAAATATGACCATTAGTATGACCCGGTATAAAAAAAATTTTAAAATTTACATTTCCCAATTTAAAATTTTCATTATCAGATAATTTTATATCTATGCCAGGAATTCTTTTTTCATCTTTTTTATAGCCAATAACTTTTGAATTATATTTTTTTTTTAAATCTAAATTTCCGCCAGTATGGTCAAAATGATGATGGGTGTTTAGAATATAATCAATTTTTTTAAATTTTTTTTTTATAAAATTATTAATAGGTTCAAATTCTGAAGGATCAATTACAGCAATGATATTTGTTTCTGTGTCTTGAATTACAAAACTATAGTTATCTTGTAGGCAAGGTATGATATTTACACTTAACATTTAACTAATTAAAAATATACCAACTTCAGACAGGAGGTTTTTTAATTCTAAATTAATCCTATTTATAGAAGATGTTTTTTCATTGCTGATTCCAATAATTTTGTTCATTTTAATTTCTCTTTTTTCACAAAATTGGTAAAAATCTTTTATAGAGCACATGTGTAAATTAGGAGTATTAAACCAAAAATTTGGAAGAGATTTAGTGACAGGCATTTTTCCAAAAAATAGCAAACTAGCTCTAATCTGCCAGTAACCAAAGTTAGGTATAGAAATTATTACTTTTTTTCCTATTCTTAATAATTCATTTAAAACATTTTCTGGCTGGTAAAATGCCTGAAGAGTTTGACTTAAAACAACAAAGTCAAAAGCTTTATCAGGAAATTGACCAAGTTCAGTTTCAGCATTTCCTTGAATTACAGACAGACCCTTAGATATGCATTGTTGAACTTTATTTTCTTCAAGTTCAACACCTCTCGCGTCAATATTTTTTTGTCTGATAAGAGCTTCGATTAAAGTTCCGTCACCACACCCAACATCTAGTACCCTAGATTGAGCAGGAAGCAAATTTGTAATTATTTTAAATTCATTTTTCATTTTTAAATAAATCAAAGTTAGAATCTAAAAAACCTTTAAGAGTTTCCAAAAATTCTGGCTCGTTAACTAAAAAAGAATCGTGACCTTTGTCTGTTTTTATTTCAGCAAAAGCAACGTTAGAGCCTGATGCGTTTAAAGCCATTACAATATCTTTACTATTTTTTGTGGGGTACAGCCAATCTGAAGAAAAAGATATAATTAAAAATCTAGTTCTATGATCTTGAAAGGCTCCAACCAAGCCATTTTCAAATTGTTTTGATAGGTCAAAATAGTCCATAGCTCTTGAAATATATAAATATGAATTTGCATCGAATCTATCCACAAATACATTGCCTTGATGTCTTAAATAACTTTCTATTTGAAAGTCAGCATCAAATGTAAATTCATAATCTTTTTTTTCTTGTAGTTTTCTGCCAAATCTTTCTTGCAAGCCTTTATCTGACATATAGGTAATGTGTGCAGCCATTCTTGCTACCGCTAACCCATTTTTTGGAATCTTTTTTTCTTTGTAATAGTTTCCTTTGTTCCATATTGGATCTGACATTATTGCTTGTCTAGCTAACTCGTTTAATGCTATTTGCTGAGCATTATGACTTGCAGTTGAAGCTATTGGAACTGCTGAAAAAGTTTTATCAGGATATAACGAACAAAACTGTAGAAGTTGCATGCCACCCATAGAGCCACCTAAAACACTCAAGAGTTTTTCTATTTTAAAGTGTTCCAGTAAAGATTCTTGTGCTCTAACCATGTCTCTTATTGTAATCACTGGAAATTTTAAACCATATGGTTCACCGTCTATATCATTAAGACTCTTAGGCCCAAATGAACCCATACACCCACCTAAAACATTCGCACAAATAATAAAATATTTTTCTGTGTCAACAGCTTTTCCTGGTCCTACAGCTGTATTCCACCAACCATCTTTACTAGTAACAGGATTAGTTCCTGCTACAAATTGATCTCCTGAGAGAGCATGAAAAATTAGAATTGCGTTATTTTTTTTTTCATTAAGTTTACCGTATGTTTCATAAGCTATAGGGAAATTTCTTATAGTTTGTCCACAATCTAGTTTAAGTGGTTTTATTACAGTTATTTTTTTTATGTTTTCAATTTTGTAGTTCATATAAAAAAAAAGCCCAGCTAAACTGGGCAAAACCCTATTTAGCGAATTTTATAATGCGCTCGCAATTTGGTTAAATCAGCGCTACAAACTTGTACTAAATCGTTAGAAAATTGTCAATTTTATAAGAAATTAAAATGAACATAAGATAATTAAGCTGTTTAGATGAGACTTAAATAAATTATGAAATTACCAAAAAGTAAAAATTTTAAAGCCGAAAAATATGTTGCTGGATTAAGCTTATTTAAGCAAAAGTTTGCTAAAATAAAACTGTCTGCAAATGAATCTGCATTAGGACCAAGTCCTAAAGCAGTAAAAGAATATATTAAGGTTTCAAAAAATTTAAAAAGGTACCCAGACTCAGATGGAACATTTTTAAGAAAAGTTATATCAAAAAAATTTAAATTAGATCAAAGTAGAATAATTTTAGGCAATGGATCTGATCAAATTTTTGAATTGATTTGCAAAGCTTTTCTCAATAAAAATGATGAAGTTATAGTATCACAGAATAGTTTTATTATTTACAGAATCTATAGCAAACTTAATTTTGCGAAAGTAGTTTATGCACCAGAGAACAATTTTACCACTTCAGTAAACAATATACTCTTAAGTGTAACTAACAAAACTAAGATTGTTTTTATCGCAAACCCCAACAATCCTACAGGAACATATATTAGTAAAAAAGAAATATTGAGATTAAGAAGAAAACTAAGGAGCAATATCTTATTAGTTGTTGATGATGCATACTTTGAGTATATGAATTTTAAAAATTACGAAAGTGGACTAGGACTATTCTCGAAATTTAAAAACGTTATAGTAACTAGAACATTTTCAAAAATATATGGTTTAGCAGGATTAAGAATTGGCTGGGGCTATGCATCAAAAAATATAGTGGATGCGCTACAAGAGATAAAACCCCCTTTCAATGTTAATCGTTCAGCTCTATTCGCAGCTTCAGTAGCAATAAAAGATACAGATTGGTTAAACAAAGAAATACAACACGTGAGAAAGTGGTCTAAAAAATTTTATGACGTATTTAAAGAACTAAATATTCACACAAATGAAACTAGCGTAAATTTTATATTGATTAACTTTGATAGGGTTAAAAAAAACTCAAAGTATGTTTTTTATGCTCTAGCTAACGCAGGAATTTTATTGAGACAAATGGATGTATATTTAATAAAAAATTCTTTAAGAGTTACAGTTGGTAACAGTAAAGAAAATTTAAAACTAATAACTGAACTAAAAAAAATTCTTAATGTTTGACACTATTTCTATAATTGGTTGTGGCCTGATCGGATCTTCAATTTTAAGAGCTGTTAAAAGTAAAAATCTAGCAAAAAAAATTAAAGTGTTTGATCAGTCAAAAGAAGTTAATACATATTTAAAAAAAGAAAATATATGTACAAATATATCTAATGACATTCGTCAGTGTGTTCTTAATTCTGATTTAATAATTATCGCAACTCCTCTAAGTAGCTATAAAGAAATTATTTTATCGATAAAAGATAGTTTGAAAAAAAATGTTATTCTAACAGACACAGGGTCTGTTAAAAAAGAGGTTATGAAAATAATTCATAATATTAATTTAACAGATGTTCACTGGATACCTTCGCATCCAATCGCTGGAACAGAAGAAAGCGGGCCAGAAGCAGGACAAGCCGAAATGTTTGAAAATCGTTGGTGTATTATTTCTCCACCTAAAGATTGTGCGGAAGGACCAGTGAAGAATTTAAAAGCATTATGGGAAAAAATAGGAAGTAAAGTTAAAATTATGACACCCGAAGAACATGATAAAATCTTATCTTTGACTAGTCATTTACCACATGCAATTGCTTATAATATTGTTAGGACAGTGACAGGTGTTGAAGATAAATTAAAGCAGGAAGTAATTCAGTATAGCGCTGGTGGTTTAAGAGATTTTACGAGAATAGCTGCTTCCAACCCTTTAATGTGGAGAGATATTTTTTTAGACAATAGTGAGAATGTGTCTAAAGGCATTGATAGTTTTATTGAAAAACTTAATGAATTAAAAAAAGTGTTAAATGATAAAAATGGAGATAAGCTTTATCAAATTTTTAATTCAACTAAAGAATTAAGAAAAGAAATTATCAAGGCAGGACAGGACACAAATAAACCAGACTTTGGAAGAAAAAAAGATTAAGGAAGTTTTTCAATCTCAGAATAAATTTTTTCTTCTAACATTTTAAGGAAAATAGTTTTTTCTAAACCAGGCTCAATTGGTTCTAAGAAAGAAACGTGAATGTTACCTGGATATTTAATGAAACTATTTTTTGGCCATATTTTTCCTGAATTTAAAGCAACAGGTATACATGGCAGCTTAAGTGAGTCATAAATTCTACCAACTCCCTTTTTAAAGGAATTTCTGTCATCAAATTTAACTCTTGTTCCTTGAGGAAAAATTAAAAGTGGTCGATTATATTTGTGAATACTCATTTTTATTTTTTCAAAAAAATTCAAATTTTCCTTAGTTGTTGTTTCTCTAATTATTTCGATGGATCCAATTTTTTTTAAATACCAACCAAACAATGGTATTTTTACAAGTTCTTTTTTTAAAATGAAAATAGGAAAGTCCACAGGCGCTTGTAGGACAAATGTTTCAAACATCGACTGATGTGCTGATGCTATAAAGAATTTTTTTGTTTTTTTTAAATTATCTAGTCCATGAAATATTACTTTAGTATTTAAAAATAATTTTAATATTAAAATTATATAATATGCTAAAAATTTTCCGCAATATAAAGTGAATTTAGCGGGTAAAATTAAAGTTGGTATAGCTAAAATAAAAACTAGACTTATACCAATATATAAAAAAAAATTAAAAAATAAAGATTTTATAAATTGCATTAAGAGTTTATCAATTTTAATAAATCTTGTTTCTTTCTGATAATTTTAAAACTATTTTTACTGGCTAATATCTCGGCAATAAGAGGTTTTGTGTTATAATTAGAGGATAAAGATGTCCCATAAGCACCTACATTTGTTATAGCCACAAAGTCACCTTCTTTTATTTTCTGATATTTTTTATACTTTACGAACTTGCAAGTAGTTTCACAGATTGGCCCAACAAACTCTATAGATTCTTGTCCTCTTTTACTCGTTTTAATAATTGGCACGATATCGTGACTAGCATCGTATAATGCAGTTCTCATAAAATCATTCATGCCTGCGTCTATAATTATAAAATTTTTATTTTGACCTTTTTTAATATATTGAATTTTACTTACCAAAATTCCTGTGTTGCCAACCAGGGATCTACCTGGTTCAAAAATAATATTACAATCTATTTTCTTTTTAAAATTATAAACCAATCTTGCGTAGTTATTTAAATTAACTTGTTTATCTTTTTTATTGTATTTGATTCCAAAACCACCACCTAAATCGACATATTTCAGTCTTATGTTTAAATCCTTTATAATTTTTGAAAGAACACCCAAAGTTTTCTTATATGGAGTATCAGATAGAATTTGGCTACCAATGTGCACGCTCACTGCATCAACTTTTAAGTTTTTAAATTGTTCTATATTCTTATAAAAAAGAGAAAAATTTTTTATAGACACCCCAAATTTATTTTCTGCTTTTCCAGTTGAAATTTTTTTGTGAGTTTTGGCATCAACATTTGGATTTATTCTAAAACCAATAGATATTATTTTATTAATTTTTTTACCTATTTTATTTATTAGTATTGCCTCACTTTCAGATTCGACATTTATTAATAATATTTTCTTTCTAATAGCTAATTTTAATTCTTCTTCAGTTTTCCCCACACCTGAAAAAACTATTTTATTTGGTTTTATTCCAGCTTTTAGAGCTTTTAGAAGTTCGCCACCAGATACGACATCAGCACCCGAGCCTAATTTTCCTAACATTCTCATTATTGTTAAATTAGTATTAGCTTTAGCAGCAAAACATATAAGAGGTTTTATATTTTTAAAGATTTTAGCAAAATTTGAATAATTTTCAATTATTTGTTTTTCGGAATAAAGATAAAAAGGAGTTTTGTTTTTTTTTATAATATTTAGTACAGAAGTATTTTCTGTAAACAGTTTATTTTTAAAATACTTAAAATTGGACATATATTTTATGAACTAAATTTAATTTCATATTTAATTTTACTTTGATACTGTGGATTAGTTTTTTTTCCACAATTCCCTAAAATCAGTACACTTAAAATTAAAAAAATAGATAGCTTCATTTGGTGTCCCTTTTGTATTTTTTTATCATTCTCTTTACATTGTCCGAAGAAGTTCCACCGAAAGAATTTTTTGAATTCATCGAATTTTTTACATCAAAAATTTTCAAAACACTCTTGTCTAAATTTTTATAGAATTTTTTTAATTCATCCAAAGAAATCTGGTTTAAAGTTTTGTTTTTTTTCTCTGCAAAATTTACTAGCTGAGAAGAAATACCATATGACTCTCTAAATGTTAATTTTTTTTCTTTTACTAAGTAGTCAGCAAAATCTGTTGCAGTGGTGTATCCTTCATTTGCCATCACATGCATTCTTTTCTTTGAAATCTTTAAATTATCGATCAGTTCAAAGGACATCGTCAAAGTATCTTTCAGAGTATCATAGCCATCAAAGACTAAAGCTTTATCATCCTGTAAATCTTTAAAATAAGACATGGGTAACCCTTTCATTATTGTTAAAATTGAATTTAATTTCCCGTAGTTTATCCCAACTCTTCCTCTAATTAGTTCTGCAGGATCTGGATTTTTTTTCTGAGGCATTATTGATGATCCCGTTAGCACACTATCGTTAAAATAAATTAATTTAAAAGCATCAGAATTTAAAATAATAAAATCTTCTGCCATTCTCGATAAGTGCATTGCACACACAGCTGAAGCATATAAAAAATCAATTGCAAAATCTCTATCAGAAACCGAGTCGATCGAATTATTGGTTGGTTTTTTAAAGCCAAGTTTTTTTGAGGTATAATTTCTGTCGATCTTATATGAAGTGCCAGATAAAGCAGCTGAACCCAATGGACACTCATCTAATAGATCTAAATTATTCTGAAATCTCTTTTTATCTCTGTTTAACATTTCGTAGTAAGACAAAAGGTAATGTGCAAATGAAATAGGTTGGGCATTTTTTAAATGTGTAAATCCTGGCATAACAGTATCTGTATTTTTTTCAGCTTTCTTAATTATTATCCTCATCACATTTGTAATATCTTTCAAAATATCCTTGGAAGATTCATTCACCCACAACTTGAAGTCAGTCACTACCTGATCATTTCTTGACCTTGCTGTGTGCATGTATCCAGCGGATGGACCAATAATATCAAATAATTTTTTTTCTATATTTAAATGAATATCTTCATATTTCTCGTAAAATATAAATTTACCTTTATCTATTTGAGATTTTATTTTTTTTAAACCATTAATAATTTTTCTACCTTCCCTCGAAGGTATGATCTTTTGTATAATAAGCATTTGAGTGTGTACAATAGAGGCAAAGATATCTTGCTTATAGAGTCTTTTGTCCACATTAATAGAAGATCCAATTCTTTGAAAGGATTTAGAAACTTTGCCCTTAAGTCTTTTTGACCACACTGTTTTATTTTTATTTTTCATTTTACTATGTTAATTGTAATTTAAATTAATATGAAAATTAGTAAATCTTTTAAAATCTATATTCACATATTTGCCATTTTTTTCTTTGCCGAACAACTATTAAGCGACACAAACTACTCAAAAAATATAGTAGTCCACAAAGAGCCTCTAGAGATCAAAGAACTAAAATTTAAAGATTTTAATCTCAATGATATCGACTTAACCAATAAAAAAGGCAATATCATGATATTAAACTTCTGGGCAACCTGGTGTGCACCCTGTAAAAAGGAAATGCCATCACTAGAAGAACTGTCCAAATTCTATCCAGAAGTGTCAATCTATCCAATAAACTTGGAAAAACCAAATAAAGACAAAACTAAATTTTTTTTTAAAAGCATAGGTGTTGAAAATCTTAACATTTATTTTGATCCTGAATTTAAACTAGTTAAGTCTTTTAATATGCGTGGTGTGCCAACAAGTATTTTAATAGACAAAAATGGAAAAGAATTTGCTAGAATTATTGGTGAAATAAATTTTTTTGACGAATCTTTTATTAACTTTTTAAAAAAGTACCTTTAGTTTTTAAAAAAATATGCAAGTAACACCAAGACAATAACAGCTATAAACTGAAGAAGGACCCTAAGTTGCATAAGTTTATTTGAATATTTTTTACTAGTCTCTCCCCCTTTAAATAAAGTATAAAGACCTAATATCAAAACTATTGCTACGGAACCTAATAAAATAAAACCTATGAAATTGAATAAAAAACTAGACATAATTAATTAGAACTTAATATCATGAGCTATTCATTAAACACAACTATTTTAAACCCTCTTTCCAAAGGGAAGCCAAAAAATGCTGTTATACTTTGTCACGGTTATGGCGGAGATGGTAAAGATATTTCTCTTCTAGCAAGTTATTGGAGAACATATTTACCTGAAACTTTGTTTGTTTGCCCAGACGCTCCCGAAAGATGTGCGGTAAGCCCTATGGGCTTTCAATGGTTTGACTTAATGGACCAAACAAAAGAACAGATTCTAATTAAATCTCTAGTTGCTGAGATAAAACTAAATACACTTATAGATGAGGTTATGCAAAAAAATGACCTTCACGGACAGCAAATAGCTATAGGCGGATTTAGTCAAGGATGTATGATTAGTTTACAAACTGGAATTAAAAGAAAAGAGAAGATTAACTCAATCGTAGGATACTCAGGAAAAATAATTGACACCAATCATCTTAAAAATAATATTATTTCTCGACCTAACATAATTTTAATGCACGGAGACAAAGATGAGATTGTGCAAGTAAGTTTTTTACTTGAAGCAAAGGAATTTTTTAATAAAAATAATTATAAAATTGAGACACAAATTTTTAAAAATTGTGAACACCGTATTCCAACTGAAGGATCTAGTTTAGGATTAGAATTTTTAAAAAAGAATTTACAATAACGATTAATAAATTGTAACATTTTTACATCTTGATATCGTTTGTTTATTCGGATAGCTTTTTAAAAAATGATTATATCGGCAAATAAAAAAGTACCCTTAGAAAAGTGTCCAGCTTTAGTTTTAAATGCTGATTTTAGGCCTTTAAGCTATTACCCCTTATCCCTATGGTGTTGGCAAGATGCTGTCAAATCAGTTTTTTTAAATCGTGTAACTATAGTTTCAAATTATAAAAGAAAGATACGAAGCCCGTCATTTGAAATGAATTTGCCAAGCGTTATTGCTCTCAAAAGTTTTATTAAACCATCTGAAAATCCAAATTTTACGAGATTTAATGTTTTTTTAAGAGATAAGTTTACTTGTCAATATTGTGGAGATAGAAAAAATTTAACATTTGACCATCTTTTACCAAAGTCAAAAGGAGGTCACACAGATTGGGAAAATGTTGTTACAGCCTGCTCAACGTGCAACGTACAAAAAGGTGGGAAGCTTTACAAAAACTGTGGTCTAATTCTTTCTCAAACTCCTTTCAGGCCTTCAGTTGATGATTTACATAAAAATGGAAGAAACTTTCCACCTAATTTTTTACACGAAAGTTGGATGGACTATTTATATTGGGATATTGAATTAGAGCCTTAATTAGATCTTCTTAGAAATCTTAATTGCTACACGAGATGTCGTTTTAATAATAATATCTAACAAGCAATAAATACCATCCTTAGTAGCCCCACCTTCGTATGCTATATCTTTATGGCTCAATTCATCATCTCTAAATTTAATTATATTTTTTTTTAACTCTTTTTCATCTTCATAGAGTTCATGAGTTTGATTTTTATAATGTTCTCCGATTACTTCTTCTACAGAAGCGGTACAAAGCATAGTAGCTTTTTTCCCCAACATAGCAGTCCCAAAACCTAATGTCACACCAAGTAAATCCCAAAGAGGCAGTAATTTTGTGGGTGCTATATTTCTTTTTTTAATTTCTTTTTCAAAAAAATCATAGTGTTCTTTTTCATGTTCTTTCATCTCTTCTATTTGTTTTTTTAAGTTTTCGTCTTGCTTAAATGTTCCAAGAGCTAAAAGTTGACCTTCGTAAATCTTAATTGCACCTCGCTCACCTGCATGGTCGACTCTTATTAATTCCTCTAAAAATTTTTTATTTGTTTTTTTCATTTTTTAAAATATTTCTTAACGTAATAATTGACAATACAAAGGAAATAAATAAATTTATTGTCGCTAATGACAACCCAAATATTTTAAAATTTACTATTTTGCAGGATTTAGGTTTATTATTCTCTAATTGTTGCAACAAATCACCAGCAGAAGTACCATGGGTAAATGTTTTTATTTGACAAACCAGTGATTCCTCAAAAAAACCTTGTTCTATACCAAAATGATAAAAAGAGATTAAGACGCCACATATAAAACTCATTAAAATAAACATTAATAGTATTTTTTTAAATTTTTTAAAAAATAAAAAAATTAAGCTAAAAACAATTATAAAAAAATAAGGAATTCTACTAATTAAACAAAGACTACAAGCTTCGTAGCCAAGTACATATTCAATAAAGTATGCTGATAAAAGAATTAAAATACTAATAGAACAGAATAAAGCAATTAAGTTATTATTTAAAAATTTATACATAAAATTTAATCACCAAATAAATAACCAAAGCTAATGCCACAATAATTAGACCTATTATAGTTGCCCAGGTAGCACCTTTTTTTTCTAAAAAAACAGAAAATGTTGAACCAAATTTTGACGAAAAATAAGCAACAGTAAAAAATCTTAATCCACGTGCAAGCAAGCAGGTAAAGAAAAACAAAATTAAATTAAATTGTATAAAACCACTAAAAATTGTGACTAGCTTAAATGGTAGTGGCGTGAACGCAGCAGTGAATAAAATTAATAACCAAGAAAAAGACCCACCACTTGTTTGAAACTTCTCTTTTAAAAAATCAGTATTATTATGTCCATAAAAATTAAATACTTTTACACCAAGTTCATTAAAAAAAAGGAAACCTATCAAATAACCTAAAAGAGCACCTAACGCAGAAAACAAAGTGGCTATTAAAAATATTTTAAAGTATTTACCTTTTTTTGCCACAACCATGGGAACAATCATAATATCCGGTGGAACTGGAAAAAAAGAGCTTTCGATAAAAGCTACTATAGCCAAGCAATAATCAGCAAATTTACTAGATGCCAATTTTACACATTTATCAAAAAGGCTTTTCAACATTTTTTTATTTATAAAGCAATGAAATTTGAATACTATTTAATTATAAACATTAAATGTTTAATTACCAAGGGCGAATGGTGGAACTGGTAGACGCGCCGGACTCAAAATCCGGTGGTAGCAATACTGTGAGAGTTCGAGTCTCTCTTCGCCCACCAAATTATGAAAATAAATAAATTAAATAGTCTTATCGAATTATATTTTAGAAAATGTGATGAAGTTGATAATAAAAAACCATTTTTAAAATGGTTAAAACAAGGCGAACAGACTTACAGTTGGGGAGAGATAAGAGAAAGAATTTTTAAACTTTCTTTTAAAATTAAATCCCTAATTAGTGAAGGAGAAAGATGTTTAATTTTATCAGAGAATAGACCTGATTGGTTAATATCGGATATTGCAGTGATGAATGCAGGTGGTATTTCAGTGCCAATCTTTACAACGTACTCTTCCAATGATTACGAATATATTTTAAATGATTGCAAGCCCTCGTTGATAATTGTTTCAAACGATAATAAATTTAAAAAAATAAAAAAATATATCAATCTCGATACTCAAAAAATTATATCTTTCGAAAAAATAGAATCTGATAGTTTGTTAATACAAGATATTTTAAATGAAGATAATTATAAAGAAATAATTAATAACAATTTAAAAAGAAATAAGCCAGCGTGTATAATTTATACATCCGGTACTTCAGGAAATCCTAAGGGAGTAGTTTTAAGTCACGGAGGGATTTTATCTAATTGTGAGGGAGCCGTTGAATTACTCAAACCATTAACAAAAAAAAAAAATCCAATATTTTTAACGTGGCTACCTTTGTCACACTCATACGAGCATACAGTTCAATTTATTCAAATTATTGTTGGGGCAGAAATTTATTATGCAGAAAGTTTAGAAAAACTTATTCCAAATATGGGACTTGCTAGACCAACCATCATGACTGCAGTTCCAAGATTTTATCAAAATTTGTTTACAAAAATAAATATGAATTTTGAAAAACAAAAAGGAATAAAGAAAAAAATTATCGATATCACATTGAATTTGGGAAAAAAAATACTCAATAAAAAAAAATTAAATTTAATAGAAAAAATTATTAATTTTATTTGTAATATTTTAGTACGAAAAAAAATACAGAAACAATTTGGTGGAAACCTTCAAACATTTGTATCTGGCGGGGGAGCATTAGATCAAAATATTGGGGAATTTTTAAACGCCATAGGACTTCCAACTTTACAAGGCTATGGTCTTACTGAAGCATCGCCTGTAGTTAGTTGCAATTTACCAGATCTAGTACAGGTCGAAACAGTAGGACCTCCATTTAGGTGCAATGAAGTTAAAATCGCTGAAGATGGAGAAATTCTTATTAAAGGAGAAAATGTAATGTTGGGTTACTGGAACCAGAAAGAAGAAACAGAAAAAGTTATAAAAGAAGGATGGCTACACACAGGAGACATTGGTGAACTTGATCACAACAATTATTTAAAAATAACTGATAGGAAAAAAGATATTATTATAAATCTTGGAGGAGATAACATTTCCCCAAGTAAAATCGAAAATATTTTATGTTTAAATCAATTAATTAAACAATCTTTTGTTTATGGAGATAAAAAAAATTATTTAGTTGCAATTATTGTTTGTGATAGAGAAATAAATAAAGAAAAAATTAAACCTGTAATTGAAAAAATTAATGCTGACTTAACCTTAATAGAAAAAATAAAAAAATTTATTCTAATTCATGATGAATTTACAATTGATAATGGAATGTTAACACCAACATTAAAGTTAAAAAGAAAAGTAATTATAAAAAATTATTTAAAACAAATAGAAAATTCTTACAAAATTTGAAATTTATACGGTTAAAAGTATTGGTATTAAACATTTTTTTAATTTATTTATTTTAATTTAAAATTTTAAATAATTATAAATAATTATAAATAATTTTAATAAAAAATAAAAAACTAGTTGTAAAGGTAAGTATAAGTTTATGTTTGACATAAAAGAAAAAAAACATAAAGATTAAGAATAAAAACGAATCATTAAGATTTGTTTTAACAAACAGGGAGATAAAATGGCTAAAAGAAAAAAAGCAAAAAAGAAAACTAAGAAAAAAGCTAAAAAAACAAAAGCAAAAAAAAGAAGAAGATAGTTAGTTTTTTTAACTAAACGCCCTTTTAATTAAATAATTAAAGGGGCGTTTTTTATTCTTCTTCTGTAATATTTTGATTTCTTCCCAAGGCCTTATCCATTTTCTTTTGTACTTCTTCAGGGGTTACATTTAAAACAGCTTCAAATTCTGATTTTAGTCGCTCGTAAGCTTTCTCGAATAGCTGTCTTTCGCTATAGGATTGATCTGCAATAATATCTGAGTTTTTATTAAGATCTTTTACTACTTCTGACAATTCATAAATCTTACCAGAATTTATTTTTTGATCATATTCTTGTGCGCGTCGACTCCACATCGTTCTTTTAATCTTTGGCTTAGTTTTTAAAATAGAGACACATTTGTTGATTTGATTAACTGTAGATATTGATCTTAAGTTACCTTGTTGGTTAATTGGAACAGTTAAAGTTAATTTTTCTTTTTCTATAAAAATTTTATAAAAATGAATATCTATTTGTCCTATTGTTGCTTTTTCTACCGCTACAATTTTTCCAACACCATGTTTTGCGTAGACAACAAAATCTTTAATTGAATAAAGTTTTTTTTCTGTCGCTTGTTTTTTTATTTTTTTAATTTCAATTTTTTCTTCCGGAATATACTTATTACTATTCGCTATTCTTAGTGGAGCAGTTTCAGATTTTTTATCTGTTTTTGACTTTTTTACAGAAGCACTTTTAATTAATCCTTTTTTAATAACGGTTTTTTTTGTCTTTTTTATCGTCTTAGTTTTTTTAATTTTTGGCATTTTATTTAGCTGGTTTTTCCGAAAAAAATTTACTGTATTTATCTTTTATTTCTTTAAATTTTTCATGCTCGTCCATAGGATCTTTTCTCGTTGAAATGTTAGGCCATATTGCAGAAAATTTTTTATTAATCAACAACCATTTTTCCATATCCTCAACCGAATTGTCACTATCAGCTTTGATAGCACCAATTGGACATTCTGGTTCACAAACACCACAATCAATACATTCATCTGGATTTATAGCTAAAAAATTTTCTCCTTCATAAAAACAATCAACTGGGCATACTTCCACGCAATCAGTAAGTTTACATTTTATACATTCGTCTTTTACAATATAGGTCATCAGGATTTATTAGTTAAACTATTTAATATTTAGTGCAAGTAATTTTAGAAAAGGGTTAGTTTTATCTTTTTTTATAATTAGTTTTTCTTTATTTTGTTTAATATCTCCAGCGAAATAATAAGTATCCGTTGTTTTAGATTTCTTATAATTCATGAATTCCATCAACTTAAAAAAATTTTCTTTCGAACACCCTAGTAAATTCATCATTTCAGATGATATTTTGAATTTTCGGTCTATTGTTTTCTCTATGATGCTTATAAATAATTTTTCAAGTATGTCTATGCGCACAAAATAATCTCTAAATCTTTCAAATCCACATAATAATAAAATTTTTTCATTAAACTTTTCATTTACTAAAAAATTTAATCCAAACCTAGGAATATTAACGCTATATGAAATATTATTATAAGTTTTCCAAAGCATTGTTCTCAACGTTACAGCTTTTGGCTTAAACATTTTAGGGAGAAAAACATGATACCTTCCAATTTTAATACCCATATTCCAAACTTTTTTTCTTTCTTCTTTTGAAATAAGTTTAATAATTCCGTCAATATTTTTTCTTTTTAAAACTCCATTATTCTCATAAAGTTGAAATGATAAAGCTCTTATGTATTGATTTTTATTTTTTTTTATTGTTAAATTAATTAAGTCGCCTAAAATATCATTTATAAAAGAATACAACCAATTTTTTACAAACAGTTCTAAATTTTTTTTCATTTCGAGAGGTAGTGCCTCGTCTGAAATAATTTCTATTTCTGGATTTAAATAATTTTCCCCTTTCTTAATCTTAGCTATTGGATTGTTGAGCCAAAGTATTTTATTCTCTTCGTCAATAGTTAATTTTTTATCTTCTATTATACGCCTAGTTCTCTTAATTAATTCTTCTTCGACACCTCTACGTGCAGCTTTTTTTATAGACTTTAAGTCCGCATCTAGATTTTTTGAGCTAAAATCTATGATAAACTTCAAGCCCTTAAGTTCGCCAATATACTGATTATCTATTAATACTTTATTGTTTTTATCTACTAAAGTTTCTAATAGCGCATCTTGTTTCAAGCCTCTTGCTAGAATACTAATTTTTTTATCAATAAAGCTTTTTGTTAGTTCTTCGTGTAACCTATCCGAAAGATTATCCTCAATACTTTTTGTCAATTGTATCCAGTAGTCTGCATTCTCAACCCAATTTTTTTTATTAGCCACGTAAGCCCACGTTCTAACATTTGAAATTCTATTGGCTAGAACATCTATATTGCCATGTTCTTTTTCCAATCCATGAAGCTGTGTTTTCATATATTCATTGGGAATTCTTTTTTTTCGGATTGATAAAAATTTAAACACTGAGTCAACAATATTTGTATGTTGGCCATAAACTTTTCTTTCAAAGTCTGGGATTTGACAGCACTCCCATAGTAGTTCTAAATTTTTACTATAAATAATGTTTTCAACATTTTTTTTTAATAAAAACCTAAGAACGGATTCATCGCTAGACTCACTTGTTCGAATAAGGTTTTTGTTTGTAGGTTTTTTTTCTAGAGACGCAATTAATTTTTCAACATTTTCAAAATTTAAGCTTGGGTTTCTCCAATAAAGCATTCTAGTATTAGGAAGATTATGGTTTTCAATTTTTTCAATTTCGTCTGAATTAAAGCCTTCACAATCTCCTGTTGTTCCAAAAATACCATTGTTTTGATATCTACCCGCTCTACCTGCAATCTGAGATAGTTCTACTAAATTTAATCTTCTTGTTTTTTTTCCGTCAAACTTTTTTAAATTAGAAAAGTAAATCTGTTCAATATCCATATTAAGACCCATACCTATTGCGTCTGTTGCCACCAAATAATCGACATCTCCTGATTGATACAATTCTACTTGTGAGTTCCTAGTCTTAGGGCTTAACGAACCCATAATCACGGCTGCACCACCTTTTTGACGCCTTACTAATTCTGCGATTGCATAAACTTCTTCTATAGAAAAAGCAATTATTGCTGTCTTTCCATCTAGTCGTGAAATTTTTTTATGACCACCGTATGTAAGTTTTGATAATCTTTCTTTTTTTGTAAATTCCACATCTTGAATTAAGTCATTAATTATATTTCTCATAATTTGAGAACCTAAAAAAATTGTTAATTTTTCACCGCGCGTATTTAGCAGTCTATCTGTAAAAATATGACCACGTTCTTTATCAGCGCACATTTGTATTTCGTCTATGGCGACAAAATCAACAGTCTTGTCTTTTGGCATTGATTCTACCGTACAAATAAAAAAACTAGCTGAATTTGGAATAATTTTTTCTTCACCAGTTATTAATGCAACTTTATTTATTCCTATTTTCTCTACACATTTTTCATAAACTTCTCTAGCTAACAATCTTAAAGGCAAACCAAAAATTCCTGAATCAAACTCTAACATTTTCTCGATAGCATCATGAGTTTTGCCAGTATTAGTTGGACCTAGAAGGGCAATAATTTTTTTTGGTGATTTTTGCATTTTGTGTCTGATTTTTTTCTAATACTATATGTAGACCTGTAGTGAGAACAAAGTGTGATTAAAACATGACCGAATCACTTTGTCAAATGTTCTTTAAAACTTGTTTAACTAAATAAATTTGTAAAATCTAAATATAAGTATATAAAAATTTTAAATATAAGATCAAAAATCTAATCATGAAAAAAAAAAAAAATCAAAAAAAATTAGTCATAGTTTTATCTATATTTTTCGTATTACTATTCGTGGGTGGTTGGAATGTCATCGATGGAAACTACGACAAACAGAACAAAGTTATTTTAGCTTTTAAAAAATTTATACCCTCAAAGATAAGTAGAAAAATAAGAGACACAATATTTGTGATTCCAGATTTAAAAACAATAAATAAAGACCTAGAATTACAAGTAAGAAAATTTGAGCAGGGTCTAGACGGACAGTTATTTGATGAAAAAGAAATTAAAACAAAAAAAAAAATAATAAATTACAAAAACTTTTTTTTACCCTTTCCAAGACTCGATGTTAGAGCAGGCTATACAAACCCATCTAACTCTGCTCGAGCTCATTACCTAGAGGTTGTAGGTGATAAAATTTTAGTACTTTCGGGACAAGGAAAAACAATATTTTTTGAAAAAAAAAATATCTTTGAAAAAAAACTAGAACAAGAAAAAATTCAAAATAACATTAACGATATAATGACCAAAAATAATCTTACATTTATCGGTGTTAGAGATTTGTTTGTAGATAAAAATATAGTTTATATAAGTTTAATATCTAAAAATGAAAAAGGTTATACATTTAATATTTATACAGCCAATCTAAATTATAAAAAATTAGATTTTAAAATTTTTTTTGAAACAAAACAGTTTTTTAAAGAGTATAGTGTTTCCACCGGTGGAAGAATAGAAAAATTTAAAAATGATAAAATTCTTTTTACCATTGGTAATTCTGGAGTGCTTGGTGCACCTCAAGATAAAAATTCACTCTTAGGTAAAATAATTTCAATAGATTTAAACACTAGAAATTATGAATTAGTATCCATAGGCCACAGAAATCAACAGGGTATTGCATACGACGAAGATTTAAATTTAATTATAAATTCAGAACATGGTCCAAAAGGAGGAGACGAAATAAACTTCAATTATTATAAAAAAAATAGTGTTTTAAATTTTGGTTTTGATGTCGTTTCTTACGGAATAGAATACGATGGTACAGATCCGTACAAAAGACCACATAGCGACTTTGGATTTGTTGAACCTATTAAATATTTTGTTCCATCGATTGGAATAAGTGAAATAATTTTTTTAAACAAAGAAAAAAGTTTTTTGAAAAAAAATTCTTTGTTTGTATCTTCCCTAAGAGCCGGCTCGTTGTATATATATGAATTAAACGATCAATTAGATAAAATTGAAAGTGAAGAAAGAATAAATTTTGGAAACGAAAGAATTAGAGACATAAAATATGATCCAGAAAATAATGTTTTTTTCCTTATATTTGAAATCACACCCTCGATAGTAGTGTTAAAAATAAAAGATTAGAGTATTTTCCACACTCCAGAAGAGAGAGTTATTATTGTTTTTTGATTAATTATCTCGCAGCTAACAAAAACTAAAGTTCTAGTTTTTTTTAATATCGTAACTTTCCCTGTGAGAATTTCTCCAGGTAAAGCAGCAGATATAAATTTTATATCTAAATTAATTGTTACACATCTTTTATTGCCGGCTACCTGATGTGCAGCAGTTCCCATTCCTGTATCAGCTATAGCTGATAGAAAACCACCATGTGCTATCTTTCCTGAATTTAGGTGGATATCTTTCACCTCAACTTTAAATTCATAACTAGAACTGTTTATCTTTTTTAAAGACAAACCTCCATTGTGCTTCATGAATCCCTGATTAGTTTCGTCCATATTTTTTTTTATCATATATTGGTACAATTTGAGAGAATATTACTGCAAATAATATTAAAAATATTCCAAATATCTTAACTTCATTTAAAAATTGACCTAAGATTAACCATGCAAAAATTGCTGCAAAAACTCCTTCAAGAGAAAATATAATTGCTGCAGGTGCTGGAGTTAAATTTTGTAAAGTATAAGTTTGTAACAAAAATGCCAAACCACTAGATAAGACTCCCACATATAGTATTTCAAAAGAATCTTTGAGTATATTACCGAGCGAAGGGTCTTCGTAAACAGCCATTGGCAAAATTGTAAATAAAAATGCAACTAAGCATTGTGACATTGCGATAGTGATAGGGAAATTAAAAAAACCAACTGTTTTACGAATATATATTATATGAAAAGCCCAACAAAAAGCACTCAGGATACCAAGCATATCTCCATATCTAACAGAAACATTTCTTAACTCACTTAAAAGCAATCCACCTATTGTACAAAAAATAACAGCAGGCCAGACAGACCAATGAATTTTTTTTGAAAAAATAAAATAAGATATAAAAGGAACTATTAATACATACATAACAGTAAAAACTCCTGTATTTGCAACATCGGTATATATTAGTGAAATTTGTTGTAATGCTTGACCTACCCCCAGTATAAATCCCAATAGAACTAAGTAAGAAAAAACTTTTTTACTATCAATTTTTGTTTTTTTTATTTTTTTAAGTTCAAAAAACAAAAAGAAAGGGAGCAAAGTTAAAAATCCAATTAAAAATCTACCGACATTAAAAGTATGAGGGCCAATAAAATCCATACCCATATCTTGAGCAACAAAAGCCGAACCCCACAAAATTGAAGTTACGATTGCACACGTAAGAGAAAAAATATTTTTGTTCACTAAAAGTGAATATTGTAAATTTGTTTAAACAGCAAGTTTGAACGCAAAATCTTTTCCTAAGCTTTGGCTTAAATTTACACAGAAACGTGCACCTTCTGCTCCATCAATAAATCTATGATCGTAAGATAAAGAGATTGGCAATGTTTTTCTTGTTATTATTTTACCATCTTTTTTAACTACCTTATCGTATGATTTACCCACACCTAATATAGATAATTCTGGAGGATTAATTATAGGTGTAAAAAAAGTTCCCCCAATACCACCTAAACTAGAAATTGTCATGGACCCTCCGAAAAATTCTTTTTTTTCAATTTTAAGTTCTTTACATAATTTACTAACCGTTCTTAATTTTTGGCTTATTTCTTTAATGTCTAACTGATCTACATCTCTTATTTTTGGAACCATTAGACCATGTGGGGTGTCCACAGCCACACCAATATGAAAGTATTTTTTGTAGGTAACTTTCCCATTTTTAGGATCTATCGAAGCATTAAAATTTGGATACGCTTTAAGACCATTTACCATAGCGCGCATGATAAAAGCCAATGGAGTAATAGATATTTTTTGTCCAGTATGTAAATCTTTCAGAGAACTTCTAAATTGCTCCATTTCTGTAATATCTATTTCTTCATGCTGAGTAACATGTGGAATTTCTGTCCAAGACCTTACAAGATGAGGTCCAGATAGTCTTTTCACTCTTGGAATATCTTTCACTTCGGTTTTACCAAATTCATTATGTTCGTATTCATTTTCAACACTTATTTTATTTTGAGTCGTCGAAACTGGAGTATCTACTAGCTCATTTTTAACGTAACCTTTAACGTCTTCCCTAGTTATTCTGCCAAATCTTTCAGAACCAGATACTTTTGAAATGTCTACACCTAATTCTCTCGTGAATTTTCTTACAATAGGGCTAGCTATTTTTAATTTTTTTTCTGTAGATAAAAAAGATGGGTTATTTTTTTTTTTATTATTTTTAGGAAAATCTATAATTTCTTTTTTTTTAGGAAAATCTATAATTTCATTTTTATTTTTAGTATCATTACTTAGATTTTCTGAAATTGGTTGAGCTTTTTCTTTATCCTCTTTCTCAATGTCCAGTGATAAAATTGTAGTTCCTTCAGAGATCTTATCACCTACTTTGACATTAATCTCTTTTATCACTCCACTAAAATTTGAAGGAACTTCCACAGATGATTTGTCACTTTCTAATGTGATAACCGATTCATCTTTTTTAATCTCCTGACCTTCTTTTACTAAAACTTCGATTACCTCTACTTCTTTAAAGTCACCTATATTTGGAACTGTAATTTTTTGCTCAGCCATAGTTATAGTTTTATTGGAAATACTTTTTTCTTGTCAATATTATATTTTTTGAAGGCTTTTTCCGCACTATCAGAACCTAATAATTGCTCTTTTGCTAAAGCACTTAGCGTATAAGCAACTATATGTTCTTTATCAACTTCAAAAAATTTTCTTAAATTTTTTCTTGTATCACTTCTACCAAAACCATCTGTACCTAGTGAATAAAAGGGCTTATCAGTATAAGGCCTGATTTGATCTGAGAAGGATCTTACGTAATCTGAAACAGCTATAACTGGACCATCTCTTTTTTCTAGACATTTTTCAATATAGCTTTTCTCTTTTTTATTACTTGGATTTAAAAGATTCCTTCTTTCAATTTCCATTCCTTCTTTTCTTAATTCATTAAAACTAGTAACACTCCAAATATCAGAATCTACTCCATATTCCTCAGAAAGTATTTTAGCTGCTGCTATAGCCTCTCTCAAAATTGTTCCAGAACCCATTAATTGAATTTTAATTTTTCCTTTGTTTCTATTTTCTTTAAATAAATACATACCTTTTAAAATTCCTTCGTCAGCTCCTTCAGGCTTTTCAGGGTGAGAGTAGTTCTCGTTCATTGCTGTAATATAGTAAAAAATATTTTCATTTTTTTCATGCATTCTTCTTAAGCCTTCTCTAAAAATTACTGCCATCTCATAAGAAAAAGTTGGGTCATAAGAAACACAATTTGGGATCATGGAGGCTAAAATATGGCTATGACCATCCTGATGTTGTAATCCTTCACCCGCCAGCGTTGTTCTCCCTGCTGTGGCTCCTATTAAAAAGCCCCTAGCTTGAGCATCTCCTGCTGCCCATGCAAAATCACCAATTCTTTGAAATCCAAACATTGAATAAAAAATATATACCGGGATCATTTCTATATCATGATTAGTGTAGGAAGTTGCCGCTGCAATCCAAGAGGACATGGCACCTGCTTCTGTAATACCCTCCTCTAATACTTGACCACTTTTTGTTTCTTTATAGGAACTTAGTTGTTCGGAATCTTCTGGTTCATATTTCTGTCCTTCATGAGCATAAATCCCTATTTTTCTAAAAAAACCTTCCATACCAAAAGTTCTTGCTTCGTCTGGAATAATTGGGACTAATCTAGGTGCAACATTTTTGTCTCTAAGAAGATTAGTTAGTATTCGAACAAGGGCCATCGTTGTAGACATCTCTTTATCACCAGTAGACTTCATAAAACTCTCAAAAATATCTTTAGGCGGAGCTTTAATAGGAGTTGCAAGAGAAGATCTTTCAGGAATAAAACCACCAAGTTGTTTCCGTCTTTCTTTTAAGTATTTTACTTCTTCGGAGTTTTCAGAGGGTTTGTAATACTCAATATTTTTTACCTGCTCGTCTGTTAGAGGAACATTAAATCTATCTCTGTAGTATAATAAATCTTGTTCATCTAATTTTTTTTGTTGATGTGTTGTATTTATACTTTCACCAGATTTACCCATTCCATATCCTTTAACAGTTTTAGCAATAACTACGGTTGGTGCGCCTTGATGTTGCATCGCAGCATGATAAGCGGCATAAACTTTGTGTGGATCGTGGCCACCTCTATTTAGTTTCCATATATCGTTGTCAGTCATAGAAGAAACCAGTTTTTTTAATTCAGGGTATTTACCAAAAAATTTCTCTCTTACATAAGCCCCACCTTTAGCCTTCATTGCTTGATACTCTCCATCAACAACCTCATTCATCCGCTTCATAAGCAAACCAGTTTTGTCAGCTTTTAAAAGAGGATCCCAATAAGACCCCCATATAACTTTTAAAACATTCCATCCGGCACCTCTGAAGTTACCCTCAAGTTCTTGGATAATTTTTCCATTTCCTCTAACAGGACCATCAAGTCTTTGAAGGTTGCAATTAACTACAAAAATTAAATTATCAAGTTTTTCTCTAGCTGCCAAACTGATAGCACCCAACGACTCTGGTTCATCTGTTTCACCATCACCAAGGAAAACCCAAATCTTTCTACCCTCATCTTTTAACAAACCTCTATTAATCAAATATTTTAAAAATCTAGCTTGGTAGATTGCCATAATAGGACCAAGTCCCATCGAAACAGTTGGAAACTGCCAAAATTTAGGCATAAGCCAAGGATGAGGATAAGAAGAAAGACCACCTGTATCTACCTCTTGTCTAAATCTATTTAATTGTTTTTCTGAAAGTCTGCCTTCAAGAAATGCACGAGAATACATACCAGGTGCAGAGTGACCTTGAAAATAAATTAAATCTCCACCAAAATTTTTATTTTTTGCTCTCCAAAAATGATTCATGCCGACGTCGTATAAAGTCGCTGCAGACGCAAATGTTCCAATATGACCACCAAGTTCACTACTAATTTTATTTGCCCTAACAACCATTGCGGCTGCATTCCATCTAATGTAAGCACGTATCTTTTTTTCTATATTTTGATTGCCAGGCGATTTAACTTCTAATTCAGTAGGGATAGTATTGATGTAAGGCGTTGTTCTAGTATCCGGTAAAACGAGTCCAGCAGAGTATGCTTCGGACACCACTTTATTTAAAAGATAGCTGGCTCTTGAAGGCCCATCATTTTCTATGACAGCATTCAAGGATTCTATCCATTCTTTTGTTTCAAGGGGATCAACGTCGTCTTTATAGGAAGTTTGAGAAAAAACTTTCTTTATATTTTTTATTGTATTTTTTGTTTCTATAGTTTTTTTTTCAATTATAGGCGTAGGGCTATTTTTTTTAGTTTCAACGTTAGAAGAATCACTTTCTAATTTAGCCAATAAACTTCCTTGTGAAACTTTATCTCCAACTTTAATATTTAGTTCGATAATTTTACCAGCTATTGGAGAAGGCACTTCAACACTTGATTTATCACTTTCAAGAGTAACAACAGGATCATCTTTATTAATTTGATCACCGACCTTTACCAACACCTCTATGATTTCAACACTATCAAAATCGCCAATGTCAGGAACGGTTATATTTTGTGCCATAAATTTAACGCAACTTATAAAATATATAGTTAATTATAAACAACAAAAATGTTAAAAAAAGCCCATAAAAGTGTGATTAACAACTTAAATTATTTAAATAGAAGGTTTATCAACACAATTAAATTAATCTGAAGATTTATTAAATTTATTTTATAATAAGATCTATTTGATGAGCTAGCAGAACTTATTAAAAATCAACAACTATATTAAAAAACTCTAAAAATTTTGAAATGCTTCATAATAAAATATCCTATATAAATGCGTTCTGGACCGCTAGTTCAATTGGATAGAATACCTGATTACGAATCAGGGGGTTGCAGATTCGAGTTCTGCGCGGTCCACCAAATATTTTAAAATATTCTATGAATTCAAACAAACACATTACCATTATGATAAATAAAGTTAATTGACAGATCTGGCATTAAACAAATTAGTACTTATTTTTTCAATACTAATTATTTTTTATTAGTTATCTTAACTATATTATTATAATTTTTTATCTTCAGGATAAAGTTTTGAAATATTTATCAAGAAGGCAAGCATTAAAAAAATTAGGACAGAATTATTTGTTGTATAAAAACTTCCAGAACTACGTAATGGAAAAAATTCAAAAAACACTATTAAAAAAAAAGGAACTGCAATAAACTTAAGCTTTATATCAGCGCTAGTTTTATAAAATTTTATAAAATTTAAAGTAACCAAAAAAAATAAGGAATAGATTAATAGAAATCCAATAATTCCTACGTCTACTAATATTTCAAGAATATAATTGTGAGGATGGGAAGTACACACACGAAATGGAGTGTTGTATTCACAATTAATTATCGTTGACTTCATGCCGTGTCCAAATATTTTCTTCTTCTTCCACTGTTGAATTGCAGTATTAAAAACTAAAAGATAGCCATTTTTAAATTGTACGGGTTCATCTAATTTATCGTAGTAGAATAATTCTGGCCCCGTCTGCACCAATTGTTTTGTAGTGTAAATAAAAGACATGATAGGACCTCTATATTCTAATTTTTCTGAAAAACTCACTGTAAATATTTTGAGTGCAAGAAATATAGTAATTGAACTTACTGACAGTAAAACAAAAAAAAATTTCCTTATTTTTTTTTCCATTAAAAAAAAGAGAAAAATAGATGCTAAAAAAATTATCAACGACATCCTATTATTAGTAAGAAGTATTGAAAAAAAGAAAAAAAACATTGAAAGAGATAGCAAAATATATATTTTTTTCTTTTGAAGATTAAATAAAAAAGCTAAACCAAAAACAAAAAAAAGAGAAAATTTTTGAATATATCCGCCCGCAACAAGCTCAGATCCAAAAAAACCAGAGGGTCTATTATTTACTATAGAGTACCCCAATAAATCAGTCCCTGTAGACACTTGTACCAATACATCAATAGCTAAAATTGAAGAAAAAAAAGCACATGACATAAAAAAAAGTTTTATTTTTAATACTTTTTCTTGGATAAGTTTATCAACAACAAGGAAAAGAATTAAATATCTTAGATATAAAAAAGATTTAATCATATTTTCTTTAAGTGCATCGTACTTGTACAAGTCTATATATAAAGTTTTGTCATACAAAGCGGGTAAGTAACTGACTAATGTAATTGTTATTACGTAGCCAAAAAAACCATATATAAGATATTGGTAAACTTTTTGATCTAATTTAAATGTTCGTAATCTATATTTTGCCAGCCCAAATAAACAAATAAGAATAATATTTATGTTTGTTACCAAATTACCCAGCATTACAGATAGAGGAATTGATAGAATTAAAAAGTGAAGAAAATTTTTATTTGAGAAAATAAATTTATTAATAAGCATAAATAAGAATAAAAGAGCCTAAAATTAACCTATAAACCACAAAAGTTAATAGGCTAAATCTTTTTAAAAATTTTAAAAAATATTTAATTGTTGCGTAGGAAAAAATAAAAGATAAAAAAATACCCAAAAAATTTAACAAGGATATATCAAAACTTTTATTTATCAATAAACTCTGTAAATTATATAAACTTACAACGGATAAAATTGGAATAGAAATTAAAAAAGAAATTTGTGCAGCATCGATTCTTCCAAAATTCAATAATCTTGCAGCTGTTATAGCTATACCCGATCTGCTCACTCCAGGCACCAAGGATAATACTTGAAAAAAGCCAATATAAATAGCAGAACTATATTTGAAATCTCTTTTAAATTTTTTTTTGACTTTAACTAAATCACTGAAATAAAGAAGAACAGCAAAAAAGACTGTAGACCAGCCTATTATTTTATAACCTCTTAAATAATCTATTAAATTAAGTTGAACTAAAAAAAAACCAAAAATTATTACAGGTACAGAGCTTAGTGTTATTTTTAAAAAAAGTTTATTATTATTGTTAATGAGATTCGAGAGATCTTTTTTGAAGTAAAAAATTATAGCTAACAAAGAACCTAAATGGAGACTCATGTCTAAAGTTAAATTTTGATTATTAAAATTAAAATATTTTGCAGTTATTATCAAGTGTGCTGACGAACTTACAGGTAGAAATTCTGTTACGCCTTGAATTATGGATAAGACAACTATTTCAATCATGTACTGCACTTTTATAAATCTTTTTGTATTTTATTGATATGCATATTAGACATGCAAAAAAAGCATAAAAAAAATCAAGCTTTATTTAAATTAGTCAATACTAATTACCTATTTTAGCTTGTTAAATTTAATAATTTTATGCGATGTTATGATGTTTATGAAAAAAAAAATGCTTCAATTTACAAAACTAAACAAAGTCTCACCTGTAAAAAGACTGGAGAAAGATAGGAAGCAAGATTTTCATGAAATCTATAAAGAATATATAAGTGAGAAAGCCCAGGAACAGTCGAGTAGGTGTTCGCAATGTGGGGTACCTTTTTGTCAAGTGCACTGCCCACTTCACAACAACATTCCTGACTGGTTAAAACTAACAGCAGAAGGAAGACTTCAAGAAGCATATGAGCTTTCGCAAAGTACAAATAACATGCCAGAAGTTTGTGGTAGAATATGTCCACAAGATAGATTGTGTGAAGGTAATTGTGTTATAGAACAATCTGGTCATGGAACAGTAACAATTGGGTCTATTGAAAAATATATTACAGATACTGCTTGGGAAAAAAATTGGGTAAAGCCAGCACAGGTCAAGAAAGAAATAAATCAATCGGTAGGAATTATAGGCGCAGGTCCTGCAGGACTTGCTTGTGCAGATGAATTAAGAAAAAAAGGATACAAAGTTACCGTTTACGATAGATACGATAGACCAGGTGGCCTACTGATATACGGAATACCAAACTTTAAATTAGAAAAATTTGTAGTTGAAAGAAGAACAAACCTACTAAAGCAAGGAGGTATTAAATTTGTTCAAAATTTTGAAGTAGGTAAAGATAAAAATTTAAATGAGTTAAGAAAAAACCATGACGCTATCTTAATTGCAACAGGTGTTTATAAACCTAGAGAAATAGCAATTCCCGGTAATGACCTAAAAAATATTTTTCCTGCTATGGATTTTTTAACGGCATCAAATAGAAAAGGATTAGGGGATAACGTTGAACTTTTCGAGGATGGCACTTTGAATGCTCAAAATAAAGATGTTGTTGTCATTGGTGGTGGAGACACAGCCATGGACTGTGTAAGAACTGCAACACGTCAAAAAGCAAAGACAGTTAAATGTCTTTACAGAAGAGACAGAGAGAACATGCCTGGTTCTGCTAGAGAAGTTGCTAATGCTATAGAAGAAGGTGTCGAATTTCTTTGGTTATCAGGTCCAAAAAAATTTATTGGAAATAAAAAAGTTGAGGAGGTTCAAGTTAGTAAAATGATACTTGGATCAGCAGATTCATCGGGCAGAAGTAGGCCTGAAATCCAAAAAAATTCAGAATATAATATTAAAGCTGATATTGTAATTAAATCTTTAGGTTTCGATCCTGAGAATCTTCCAGATTTATTTTCAGCAAAAGAACTTTCAGTTTCAAGGTGGGGAACGATAAAAATAGATTTAAATACTATGCAAACTAATATTGATGGAATTTTTGCAGCGGGAGATATTGTAAGAGGTGCTTCATTAGTAGTTTGGGCGATTAAAGACGGAAGAGATGCTGCGTTGCAAATTCAAAAATATTTAGAAGAAAAAAATATTCAAAGACACAAGGTAAAAGCTGCATAATTATGAACGATTATTTAAAGTATTTAAAAAATAGAAAGCTATTACAAGACAACCTTGCTTATGACCCTAGCACGGAACATGACTCCTGTGGAGTTGGTTTGATAGCTACAACAGATGGAAAAAAATCAAGAAAAATAGTTGACTACGGAATTGAAGCATTAAAAGCTGTTTGGCATAGAGGAGCAGTAGATGCCGATGGTAAATCAGGAGACGGTGCTGGTATGCAGCTTGAAATTTCACCAGATTTTTTTAAAGAAAAGATATTATCGACCAGTCACAAGCATGACGCAAGTAAAAGAATATGTGTAGGAATGATTTTTTTACCCAAAACTAATTTTTCAGACCAAGAAAAATGTAGAGAAATTATAGAGACAGTTTTGTTACAAGAAAATTTTTCTATCTATGGATGGCGGCAGGTACCAGTTAATCCAAAAGTTTTAGGAAAAACTGCAGACCAAAACAGACCAGAAATTGTACAAGTACTATTTAAGAAAAATGAACAACTTGAAACCAATGATCTAGAAAGAGAATTGTTTGTTACTAGAAAAAAAATAGAAAAAATAGCAAGAGAGAATCAATTAAAAGAATTTTATATTTGTTCATTCAGCTCAAGGTCTATTGTTTATAAGGGCATGTTTTTAGCTGAGGCGCTTGCTGATTTTTATTTAGATTTAAAAGATCCAAAATTTACTTCAAGATTTGCTATTTTTCACCAAAGATATTCTACAAATACATTTCCAAGTTGGGATCTCGCACAACCATTTAGAACATTAGCGCATAACGGTGAAATTAATACCGTGAAAGGAAATATAAATTGGATGAAAATTCACGAACAAGATATGTCAAGTTCGCTATTTAAAAATGTTGAAGATTTAAAACCAGTTATTACAGCAGGAGGTTCTGATTCAGGAGCTTTGGATAACGTTTTTGAGTTATTAACACACTCAGGTAAGTTAGCTCCACTAATTAAGCTTATGATGATACCGGATGCATGGTCCAAGAGAAGCAAAACAGTACCAAAGAATCATCAAGATCTATTTAATTTTTTGAATAGCTCTATAGAACCTTGGGATGGTCCTGCAGCAATTTGTGCCACAGACGCAAAATGGGTTTTAGCAGCAACGGACAGAAATGGCCTCAGACCTTTAAGGTACGCCATCACTTCAGATAACTTATTTTATGCTGGCTCCGAAACAGGAATGATCAAACTACCTGAAGAAAAAATTGTTTCAAAAGGTAAATTAGGACCAGGACAAATCATTGCAATAGATTTAAAATTAGGAAAACTATTTCATGATAAGGAAATCAAAGATTATATTGCTAATGATTATAAAAAATACAATAAACAAATTATAGATTTAGACAAAAAAATTTTTACTGAAAAAGAAAAACCAGAATTTACCTCAGAAGAGTTAAAAAAAAGGCAATATTTGTCTGGTCTGAGCGTAGAAGATTTAGAACTTATTCTCCATCCAATGGCAGAAGATGGTAAGGAGGCCATAGGTTCTATGGGCGACGATACTCCAGCAGCTGTTTTATCTAGCTATTACAGACCTATTTCTCATTATTTTAGACAAAATTTTAGCCAAGTAACTAATCCTCCGATTGATTCTTTGAGAGAAAATAAGGTAATGAGTCTCAAAACTAGATTTGGAAATTTAGGCAATATTTTAGATTTTGATAATCTAACCGAAGAAAATATTTATGTTTTAGAAAGTCCAATTTTAACTAATTCTCAATTTAAAAAATTTAAAAATTTATTTAAAAAGAAAATTAGAATACTAGACTGTACGTTTAATATTAATTCATCATTAAAAGAGAGGATAGAAAAAATAAGAGAAGAAGCAGAAATAGCAGTACGTGAAGGAAGTAATAATTTAATATTATCAGATAAAAAAATTAGTTCATCACACGCGAGCATACCTTCTGTTTTATCAGTTGGTGCAGTTCACTCACATTTAGTAAAATTAGGTTTAAGAGGATATTGTTCAATAAATGTTGAAAGCTCAGATGTCCTGGACACGCATTCTTTTGTAGTCTTAATTGGTGTTGGCGCTACTACTATTAATCCTTATTTGACGATCGATAGTATTTATCAAAGATTTGAAAAAAAATTATTTAGCGATTCTGATTTTGAAAGTTGTGTTACTAAATTTAAAAATTCTATAGACAATGGTTTATTAAAAATTATGTCTAAGATGGGTATCTCAGTGATCAGTTCTTACAGAGGAGGTTGTAATTTTGAGGCCGTAGGTTTAAGCAGAGCAATTGTGTCAGACTATTTTCCTGGAATGAGCTCAAGAATTTCCGGCATTGGTATTGGTGGAATAGAAAAGAAAATTAAAGAGCACTATAAAAAATTTATTTCAAATAATATTATTACTTTACCAATTGGAGGTATTTACAGATATAGAAAAACCGGTGAGCAGCATCAGTTTCAAGGAAACTTAATTCATGTATTACAACATGCTGTTGGCAAAGGTTCTTATGATCATTACAAAAAATATTCTAAAGGAATTCATGATTTACCTCCTATTAGTTTAAGAGATTTATTGGAATTTAAAGTAAAAAAAGATTCCATAAACATTAATGATGTGGAACCATTATCTGAAATCTTAAAAAGATTTGGGAGCGGAAGTATGTCTCATGGCGCACTGTCAGCAGAAGCTCATGAAACCTTAGCTATTGGAATGAACAGAATAAAAGGAGCTTCTTGTAGTGGAGAGGGAGGGGAAGATGCAAAACGGTTTGTTAAGCTACCAAATGGAGACTCAGCTAACTCAAGAATAAAACAAATAGCTTCCGCACGGTTTGGTGTAACAATTGATTATATTAATAACTGTAATGAGATTGAAATTAAAATGGCACAAGGTGCTAAGCCCGGTGAAGGTGGTCAGTTACCAGGGTTTAAGGTTACAGATGAAATAGCTAGATTAAGACACTCTACACCTGGTGTTACTTTAATTTCTCCACCTCCACATCACGATATCTATTCAATTGAAGATTTAGCCCAGTTAATTTACGACTTAAAACAAGTAAATCCTGGAGCCCGAATTGGAGTAAAATTAGTTGCTTCTACTGGCATAGGTACAATTGCAGCTGGAGTTGCAAAAGCCAAAGCAGATGTAATCTTAATTTCTGGTCATTCAGGAGGTACAGGTGCTAGCCCTCAAACAAGCATAAAGTATGCCGGCATTCCTTGGGAAATGGGTTTAACAGAAGTCAACCAGATTTTAACACTTAATAACCTAAGGCACAAAGTAACCTTAAGAACTGATGGCGGACTTAAAACAGGAAAAGATATAGTCATGGCCGCTATGATGGGTGCTGAAGAATATGGAATGGGAACCTCATCACTAGTTGCTATGGGATGTATATTGGTTAGACAATGCCATTCAAACACTTGTCCAGTTGGAGTTTGTAGTCAGGACAAGTCGCTAAGAGAAAAGTTTGACGGTACACCAGACAAAGTTGTAAATTTTTTTACTTTTGTTGCGACAGAAGTTAGAGAAATTCTTGCATCTCTGGGGTATAAATCTATTAACGAAATTATTGGAAGAACCGATCTTTTAACACAAGTAAATAAAGGCTCACCAAACCTGGATGATTTAGACCTTAACCCTCTTCTTGTTCAGGCTGACTCAGGAGACAACCCAAGATACTGTAAAGAGAACCAGATTAATAAAGTGCCCGATACTCTGGATGAAAAAATTTGGTCAGACATAAAAGAAAAAATAAACAATAAAGATAAGTTTAACTTTGAATATAATATTGAAAATACCCATAGATCTGTAGGAACTAGACTTTCACATTACTTGTATAAAACTTATGGTAACAATAAATTAAATCAAGATTCAATTACTATTAAACTTAATGGAAGTGCAGGACAGTCATTGGGAGCTTTTTTAATTAAGGGGTTAAAATTAGTAGTTGAAGGAGACTCAAACGATTATGTTGGTAAAAGTCTTTCAGGTGGAAAAATAATTATAAGAACTTCCAATAAAAGTAACCTAGCTTCTAATGAAAACGTAATTATAGGGAACACTGTTCTGTATGGTGCCACAGCAGGAAAATTATACGCTTCAGGCCAAGCGGGGGAACGATTTGCAGTCAGAAACTCTGGCAGTCTTGCGGTGGTAGAAGGATGTGGAGCACATGGATGCGAGTACATGACTGGAGGAAATGTAATTATTCTTGGGTCCGTAGGAGATAATTTTGGAGCCGGTATGACCGGTGGAATGGCTTTTATTTATGACCCAGAAAATAATTTTGAAAATTTTGCAAATCCAGATTCAATTATCTGGCAACAAGTTGAAACTGACTATTGGAAATATTTTTTAAAAAACAATCTAGAAGATTTTTTAAAAGAAACAAATTCTAATACTGCCAAAAAAATTTTAGACAACTACGAAAAAGAATTACTAAATTTTAAGCAAGTATGTCCAATCGAAATGCTTGATAAACTAGACAATCCTATTACCCTAAAGTCTAATATTAAAAGGGTTAGTTAAATGAAAACAATGAATATTGTTTGTTTTGGATTTGGGCAGGTAGCTAAAAATTTTATAAAAAAAATTAACTCAGAGAATTTAAAAGTTAATTTAACTGTAACATCTCGGGAGAAATCTGACAAAAAGAGCTTTGATGATTTAGATTACGAAAGTCTTCAATTCTCTGAAAACTCGTTTGACAAAAGATTAATTGAACATTTAAAATACTCAAATCACATACTAGTATCTATAGCTCCAGTTGATGGAGAAGACGTAGTGATAAAAAACTTTAAAAATATTTTTGATAACGGTAAAATAAAATGGATTACATATTTATCTGCTACCAGTGTTTACGGTAATCACAACGGAGATTGGGTAAATGAAAATAGCAAAACAAGCCCAACCTCCACAAAAGGTATAGATAGATTGAACGCAGAAAAGTCTTGGTTAGATCTGTCGGAAAAAAAAAGTTTGCCAATACAAATACTTAGATTATCAGGGATTTATTCTAACCAAAATAATATTTTAACTAGACTAAAAACTGGTAGCGCAAAAATGATTGATAAGAAAAATCAGTTCTTTTCTAGAATACATGTTGAAGATATTGCTAATATTTTATTTAAGTCTTTGCAAAACTTTAAATCAAAAGAAATCTATAATGTATCCGACGATAAACCCACATCATCCGAAGAACTTATTTTATATGGGTCTAAACTTTTAAATATTGAAAAACCAAAAGTAGTGAATCTATCTACCATAGAAAGTGAAATGGTAAAAAATTTTTACAAAGACTCTAAAAAAGTAAATAATCAAAAAATGAAGGAATTTTTTAATTATAAATTGAAATATCCAACTTATGTCGAGGGACTAGATCACATTCTCAACAATAATATTTAACTCTTCAATTATTTTTGTTAAAGAATTTTTATCAGATAAGCTGTGATCTCCATTTTTAATTATTAATAGTTTTTTTTTAGCACCTGTAAAGATTGATAGAACTTTTCTAGAGAATGATACTGGAACTGTCTCATCATTTTTTCCATGTACCATAGTGACGTAAATTTTTGTATTAATTTTTTTTGATAAAACTTTATTTTTTCTTCCATCTCGTATTAACTGATATGTAACAGGGTATTCATATTGTTTTTGCCTAAATTTTGAATCTCCATGTTTAATAATACTTATGCCCTCTTGTTTAATTTTTTTTTTTATTTTTTTAGTGAATTTTTTCCACATTAATCTCTCTAGAAATTCAGGCGCCGAACCAATACCCACAAAACCTTTAATTTGATTTTTAAAATATTTAAATTGGTTTAAGGCAATCCAAGCACCCATACTCGAACCAATAAGTATAAATTTATTTTTTTTAACTATTTTTTTTATTGAATTTTTAGCATCATTAGACCATTCACTTATATTTCCTTTTGTAAACTTTCCTGAAGATTTACCATGACCAGAGTATTCGATAGTTAAAAAACCTAATTTATTTTTAAGAGCATATTTTTTAAAAGCTTGAGGTTTTTTTCCATCAATGTCAGACATAAAACCTGGAAGAAAAATCAAGTAGAGTTTTTCTTTATAATAATTGTCTATATACCTGAGTTTTTTGGTCTTAGAAATTTTAAGATACTTAAATTTTTTCATTATTTTTATCTCAGATTACAAATTTAATTTGTTAATATAGAATACTATTTATGAAAACTAAAATAAAAGTTTTACAAGTAATACCTAAATTAGGATTTGGTGGTGCAGAAACAGGTTGTTACGACTTAGCACATTACCTAGCTGAACAAGGGTGTAAATCATTCTTAATTACTAGTGGAGGCGATCTTTTAAAATTTGTGAGAAGAGATAAAGTAAAAATTATCCGTTTGCCTGTTCAATCTAAAAATCCAATAATAATATTTTTTAACTTTATAATTATTTTTTTTATAATATTATTTTATAACATTGATATAGTACACGCGCGAAGTCGAGCACCCGCATGGTCTTGTTTATGGGCTTGTTATTTTTCAAGAAAAAAATTTGTTACTACTTTTCATGGTACTTATAATTTCTCTAATAAGCTTAAACTCTTTTACAATAGTGTTATGGTCAGATCTAAATTAACAATAGCAGGGTCAAATTTTATTTTTAATCATATAAATAAAAATTATCAAAAATATCTAAACCCTTCCAAAAAAAAACTAATGGTAATTTTTAGAGGCATAAACTTGGAGTACTTTAACCCAAAAAATATACCTGAAAGTAAAGTTAATATTTTAGCTCAAAATTGGAAGATTGATAAAAATGATTTTATTATTTTATTGCCAGGAAGATTGACAATGTGGAAAGGTCAGGAAATATTTATTGAAGCTCTGAGTTTGCTCGTTGAAAATCATAGTAAAAATAATTTTCATGCAATTATTTTAGGATCTGATCAAGGTAGAAATAGTTATTCTAAAAAACTTTTACTTTTAGTTGAGAGGTATAGATTAACTAAAAAAATAACTTTTATTAAAAATTGTAAAGAAATGCCTGTTGCCTATAAACTAGCTAATGTTGTTATCTCTAGCTCAACAAAGCCAGAAGCATTTGGCAGAATTGCCGTTGAAGCACAATCTATGAACAAGCCTATCGTAGCAAGTAATCTTGGAGGGTCCAAAGAAACAGTTTTAAATAGAAAATCTGGTTTATTATTCGAGTCGAAAGACACAGAAGAACTTGCAACGATTATTAATAAATTAATGGATATGGACCATGAATCTCTAAATTTAATGGGAAAAGAAGGAAGAAAAAATGTGGAAAACAAATTTAATGTTGATCAAATGTGTCAAACCACCTTTACAGAGTATAAGAAACTACTTACATAAAACAAATAATGCCTAACATTCAACTTTTAGATGGAAAGAAAATTACTTTTGAAAAATCCATAGATGGATTTGAGCTTGTTAAAAAAATTAGCAAGTCGTTAGAAAAAGATGCCCTTATTATGTCAGTTAATGGTGAGCTAAAAGATTTAAGCCATGTAATTAAAGAAGATGCAAAAATAAAAATTATTACACACAAAGACAAAGAAGGTTTAGAAGTTTTAAGGCATGACGCAGCCCATATATTAGCAATGGCAGTTCAAGAATTGTATCAAGGAACTCAGGTTACAATAGGACCGGTAATCGAAAATGGATTTTATTATGATTTTGCAAGAAAAGACCCATTTACAGACAATGATTTAAATAAAATTGAAAAAAAAATGGGGGAAATAGTAGATAGAAATGACAAAACTTCAAGACATGTTTGGAAAAGGGAAGAAGCAATAAAATATTTTAAAAAAATTGGTGAAAAATATAAAGCTGAATTGATTGAAGGTATACCTTCCGGTGAAGAAGTTTCTATCTATAGCCATGGAAACTGGAGTGATCTATGTCGTGGACCTCATTTGTCCTCAACAGGCAAGATTGGAAAAGCTTTTAAACTTACTAAGGTTTCAGGAGCTTACTGGAGAGGGGACTCCAAAAACGAAATGCTTCAAAGAATTTATGGGACATGTTGGACATCAAAAAAAGAATTAGAGGAATATTTACATAGACTAGAAGAAGCTGAGAAAAGAGACCATCGTAAATTGGGAAAAGAAATGGACCTATTTCATTTTAGAGAAGAAAGCCCGGGAGCTGTATTTTGGCACGAAAAAGGATGGACACTCTTTCAAAGACTTGTCGAATACATGAGAATGAAACAAAGATTAGCAGGGTATAAAGAAATCAACACTCCTGAGATCCTAGATAGAAGTTTATGGGAGAAATCTGGTCACTGGGAAAAATTCGGTGAACATATGTACACTTCCGAAACGCCTGATGAGAAAATATTTGCTATCAAACCAATGAACTGCCCAGGCTGTGTTCAGGTGTTTAACCAAGGCCTAAAAAGCTATAGAGATTTACCTTTAAAATTATCTGAATTTGGAAAAGTACATCGGTACGAACCTTCAGGAGCTTTACATGGACTATTAAGAGTTAGAGCTTTTACTCAAGATGACGCACATATTTTTTGTACAGAAGATCAAATAACTCAAGAATCTTTAACGGTAACTAATTTAATTTTAAAAATTTATAAAGATTTAGGTTTCGAAGATGTAATACTAAAATATTCAGATCGGCCAGAAAAAAGAGTTGGAGATGATAACGTTTGGGATAAGTCTGAGGCGGCACTTCTTTCAGCAATAAAACAATCAAAACTTGAGTACACTATAAATAAAGGCGAAGGTGCATTTTACGGTCCTAAAATTGAATTTGTTTTAAGAGACGCAATCGGTAGAGATTGGCAATGTGGAACGCTGCAAGTTGACCTAAACCTTCCTGGAAGACTAGGAGCATCATATATTGACAAAGACGGAACAAAAAAAGTTCCAGTAATGCTGCACAGAGCTTTATTTGGATCCTTAGAAAGATTTATAGGAATTATAATTGAGAACTACGCAGGTAAGTTACCCTTTTGGTTGGCACCAACACAAGCAGTAATAATACCCATTGCAGAAGAAAACAATGATTATGTAAAAAAGCTATTTGAAGATCTGTTTAAAGAAGGTATAAAATGCGAAGTGGATCTAAAAAATCAGAAAATAAATTATAAAATCAGAGAACACTCTTTGGCAAAAATTCCGATGATTTTGGTATGCGGTAAAAAAGAAGTTGCCGAGAATACCGTAACAGTTCGTAGACTTGGATCTGAAAAACAAGAAATCTTTAAAAGAGAAGATTTAATAAAAAGTATTCTCACAGCAAATAAGCTTCCATTAAATTAAGTGTCACATTTTAAACCAAACTATTTTCAAAGAAGAAGCAAACCACAAGGGCCAAAGGCCAACGAAAGAATAAGAGCTATAGATGTTCAGGTAATTGGCAGTGATGGAAATAATTTAGGGACGCTACCCTTGAACAAAGCAATAGAAGTTGCAAAAGGAGAAGGCCTAGACTTAATCGAAATTTCACCAAACGCAAATCCCCCCGTATGTAAAATTATGGACATGGGTAAATATAAATATGATTTACAAAAAAAAACTAATATCGCAAAAAAAAAACAAAAGGTAGTTGCACTTAAAGAAATTAAAATGAGACCTGGTACCGATGTTCATGATTATAATTTCAAAGTAAAAAATGCTAAAAAATTTTTAACCAATAAGGATAAAGTTAAGTTTACAGTTAAGTTTAAAGGGAGAGAGATGCAACATATAAATCTAGGCAAAAATTTAATGGATAGAATTATTGAAGACACCAAAGAAGTTGGAAAAATAGAGACACGCCCAAAATTTGAAGGTAGACAAATGATAATGATAATTCAGCCCGTCTAGTAAAGATAATATCATCTTGTAAAGAATATCTAATCTATATATAAGGCCTCAACATTTATGCCAAAATTAAAAACAAAAAGTTCTGCAAAAAAAAGATTTAGATTTACCGCTTCTGGAAAAGTAAAAAGATCACAAGCAGGTAAAAGACATGGTATGATCAAGAGAACTAACGCACAAATAAGAAAACTTAGAGGCACTACGATTATGTCTGGTCCAGACACAAAAATTGTAAAATCGTATATGCCTTACAACAGGTAGATAAAAAATGGCAAGAACAAAACGTGGCGTAACAAGTAGAGCGAAACACAATAAAGTTTTAAAAGCAGTTAAAGGCCAATACGGTAGAAGGAAAAATACTATCCGCGTCGCTCGTCAGGCCATGGAAAAAGCAATGCAGTATGCGTATAGAGACAGAAAAGCAAATAAAAGAGAATTTAGATCTTTATGGATCCAAAGAATTAATGCGGGTGCAAGAGCAGAGGGTATGACATATGGACAGTTTATAAACGGTTTAATTAAGTCAAAAATAAAATTAGATAGAAAAGTATTAGCTGAATTAGCTTATAACAACCCAGAAGTCTTTAAAACTATAGTAAAAAAAGCTCAATCCTCCCTTAACTAATCAGGGTCTTTGATTTATCTTACATTAATTAAAAGAATCAAAAAACTCTATGAGTAATTTAGATAAAATAAATTCTAACTTCGAACTAAAAATTAGTTCTTTAGAATCAAAAGAAGAACTTCAAAATTTAAAAACTGAGTTTTTTGGTAAAAATGGCGAGATTACCAATCAATTTAAAAGTTTAGGATCTATCGAGGTAGACAAGAGAAAAGAATTTGCATCTTCCTTGAATAAATTGAAAGACAGCTTATCAAGTCAATTAGAAAAAAAATTTTTAGAGCTGGAAACGTTAGAAATTAATGAAAAACTAAAAGATGAAAAATTAGATGTAACGTTACCAGTCAGAGATTCTCAAAATGGTAAAATTCACCCAGTATCACAAGTGATTGATGAGATTTCATCAATTTTTTCTGAGATTGGTTTCTCTGTTGCAGAAGGGCCAGATGTAGAAACAGAGTATAATAATTTTACTGCTTTAAACACACCCGAAGATCATCCAGCACGAGATATGCATGATACTTTTTATTTAGAAGAAGATAAAAAAATTCTTTTAAGAACCCATACTTCACCTGTTCAAATTAGAACAATGTTGAATGAAAAACCACCATTTAAGATTATTGTCCCAGGTAGAACATATCGTTGTGATAGTGATCAAACTCATGCGCCAATGTTTCATCAATTAGAAGGTTTACACATAGATAAAGATATCACAATGAGTCACCTAAAAGGATGTTTAGACTATTTTATTAAAGAATTTTTTGAAGTAAAAAATATAAAAATGAGATTTAGACCAAGTCATTTTCCGTTTACTGAACCGTCAGCTGAAGTTGACATTGGATATAAAATTGAAAATGGTAAAATAGTAATTGGAGAGGGAGATAAATGGTTAGAAATTCTAGGTTGCGGAATGGTACATCCAAATGTTCTCAGAAATGTTAAAGTGGATCCAGACAAATATCAAGGATTTGCTTTTGGAATAGGTATAGACCGTCTTGCAATGCTTAAATATGGAATTAATGATTTGAGAGCTTTTTTTGAAAATGATTATCGTTGGTTAACTCATTTTGGTTTTGATCCTTTAGATGTACCGACTAATTACAGAGGTTTAAGCAAATGATAATTACATATCCATGGCTTAAAGAACATTTAAACACCAAAGATAGTGAAGCTAAAACAATAGAACAATTAACTAGTATTGGTTTAGAGGTTGAAGGAGTTAAAGAGAATAAAGGTGGGCTCAGCGAATTTAAAATTGCTAAAATATTAAAAGTAGCGAAACATCCAAATGCAGACAAACTTAAAGTTTGCGACGTAACTTTGGATGGCAAAAAAGTTATCAAAGTTGTTTGCGGAGCATCTAATGCCAAAGAAGGTCTGCTGACTATATACGCACCTCCAGGAGCGACAATACCAAAGTCAAATTTTAAATTAAAAGTGGCTAAAATTAGAGGCATCGAATCAAGTGGGATGCTCTGTTCCGAAAGTGAATTAAATTTATCCACTGAAAATGATGGAATAATGGAGTTAAAAAATAAAGATAGCGAAATAGGGAAGAGTTATTTTAAAAGCAAAAGTGACAAAGTGATAGAAATTTCCATAACTCCTAATCGAGCAGACTGTCTAGGCGTAAGAGGTATTGCTAGAGATCTAGCAGCGTCTGGTTTTGGTAGTTTAATAAAAAAAAAAAAATATTTATTAAAACAAAGTTTTGCACAACCTATTAAAGTTTCAATATCAAAAAGTAAAAATCAAGGATGCCTAGCATTCGGCAGTTGCTATATTAAAAATATTACCAACAAACAAAGCCCATCATGGTTAAAAGACAAAATTATTGCATTGGGCTTGAAGCCGATATCAGCAGTGGTTGATGCCACTAATTATGTAATGTTTGATCTTAATAGACCATTACATGCATACAATGCAGATAAAATTAATAAAGAAATTATAGTAAAAAATTCTAAGGAAGGAGAAAGTTTTGAAGCATTAGACAACAAAAGTTACAAGCTTCAAAATGATATGTGCATAATTTCTGATAAAAAAGGAGTTCTAGGACTAGGAGGTATAATTGGTGGAACCTCAACTTCAACAGAATTAGATACTAAAAATATTTTATTAGAATCAGCTTATTTTTTGCCTGCTTCTATAAGAAAAACATCAAGAGCACTCAATATTAACACCGATGCTAAATATAGGTTTGAAAGAGGAATAGATCCAAACTCAATAAAAGAAGGTTTAGAGCTTGCAGCAGCTTTAATAGTAAAAATATGTGGAGGGTCACCCAGTAAATTCTCTATTGCAGGCTCCGCTGTTCAAAAAAATAAAATAATAACCCTAGATCTTGAAAAATTTAAAAAAATTATCGGTATTATAATATCAAACGTAGAAGCAAATAAAATTTTAACTTCATTAGGTTGTAAAATAAAAAATAGTAAAAAAATATTAAAAGTTGAGATACCAACTTGGCGACCAGATATCACTCAAGAGATAGATCTAATTGAAGAGTTAATTAGAATTAAGGGTTTTGATAAAATTGAACTAATAGAGCCTGAAAAAAATAGAATCAAAGATACATTAAATTTTAGTCAAAAATTATTTCATCTTTCACAAAGAGCTTTAGCATCCAAAGGCTACCTAGAAGCAATAACCTGGTCATTTACAGATTCTAAAATTGACAAACAATTTTCTAAGGGAGATGCAGAAATAAAAATTTTTAACCCTATTTCATCAGATTTAAATGTCCTTCGTAGGTCAATTTTTTCAAACCTTATTATTCATTTAAAAAAAAATCAGGACCGTGGTTATGAAGATTTATCTTTTTTTGAAGTAGGGCCCACATTCTCTGGTAAAAACCCCGGGGAACAACAAATTGTAGTCGGCGGACTAAAGTCCGGATTGGTAAGCAGAAAAAGCTGGTTAGAAAAATCACGATACATAGATGTTTTTGATATTAAAAAGGACGTAATTAGAACTTTAATTGATTTAGGCTTAGAGGAAAATGATCTTTTTGTAAGCAACAATACAAAGAATTGTTATCACCCAGGAAGATCAGGATCTATAAATTTAAAATATGAAACAGGTCCGCATCTCGCATATTTCGGTGAACTACATCCAGAAATAATTACAAATTTAGATTTTAAAGAAAAAAATATTTTTGGATTAGAAATATTTTTAAAAAATATTCCAAAACCAAAAACCAAAATAAGAATTAGCAAAAAAAATTATATAACTTCTGATTTCCCAAAATCAGAAAGAGACTTTGCTTTTGTTATTGATAAATTTTTCAAAGTAGGAGAACTTGAAAATATAATAAAAAAAACAGATGTCAGTATTGTAAAAAAAGTAATAACATTTGATGTTTTTGAAGGACAAAATATACCAGAAGGTAAAAAATCAGTAGCAATAAATGTTGTGATTCAGTCCCAAGATAAAACACTGACAGAAAGTGATTTAGATCAGATAAGTCAAAAAATAATAAACACTGTTAAGGAAAAAACAGGTGCAACAATTAGAACTTAATGCATGATATAGAAAGAATACGTAATTTCGCTATAATTGCACATATAGATCATGGAAAATCTACGATTGCAGATCGCATCATTCATAAATGTGGAGGGTTAACCGATAGAGAAATGTCAGCCCAAGTTCTCGATTCTATGGATATTGAAAGAGAAAGAGGAATTACAATTAAAGCGCAAACTGTAAGGTTAAACTACAAAGCTAAAGATGGAAAAGATTATATTTTAAATATTATTGATACACCAGGCCATGTAGACTTTAGTTACGAAGTTAGTAGGTCTTTGTCTGCATGTGAGGGTTCTTTATTGATAGTTGATAGTACTCAAGGTGTTGAGGCTCAAACTTTAGCCAATGTTTATCAAGCTTTAGAAATCAACCATGAAGTTGTTCCTATATTAAACAAAATAGATTTACCTGCTTCCGATGTAGATAAAACTAAAAAAGAAATAGAAGATGTAGTAGGAATTGACACATCAGGTGCAATTAATTGCTCCGGTAAAACAGGAGAAGGAATTGATGATATTTTGGAATCTATTATTAAAATTTTGCCTTCACCAAAAGGTGTTGAAAGTAATAAGCTAAAATCATTGTTAGTTGATAGTTGGTATGACAGTTATTTAGGTGTAGTAATTTTAGTAAGAGTAATTGACGGACAAATTAAAAAAGGCATGAAAATAAAATTAATGTCCAACGATCAAGAATATGTAATCGAAAAAGTTGGTGTATTTACACCAAAACCCACTAACATAGATCAATTAAGTTCTGGGCAAATTGGGTTTATTATTACGGGCATTAAATCACTTTTAGAAACAAAAGTAGGTGATACTATTTGTGATGCTTCAGACCCGATAGATGCACCGCTACCTGGGTTTAAACCCAGTAAACCTGTAGTTTTTTGTGGGCTTTTTCCTATAGATAGTTCTGAATATCAAAAATTAAAAGATGGTTTAGCTAAATTAAAGTTAAATGACGCAAGTTTTTCTTATGAGGCTGAGTCTTCAAGCGCACTTGGATTAGGTTTTAGGTGTGGTTTTTTAGGATTACTACATTTGGAAATTACAACAGAACGACTTGAAAGAGAATTTGACGTAAGTTTAATAACAACTACCCCTGGAGTGATTTACAAAGTGCACAAAGTAAAAGGAGAAACAATTGACCTGCAGAATCCTTCTAATATGCCAGACCCAACACAAATAGAAAAAATTGAAGAACCATGGATTAAAGCTACTATTATTACACCCGATGAATACTTAGGAACTATTATTAAGATTTGCCAAGATAAAAGAGGAATTCAAACTAACCTAACTTATTCCGGTAGCCGAGCAGTTTTATCTTACGAACTTCCACTAAATGAAATAGTTTTTGATTTTAACGATAGGCTTAAGTCCGTATCAAGTGGGTACGCTAGTTTTGAATATGAAATTACTGGTCATAAAGAAGGTGATTTGGTTAAATTAAGCATACTTGTCAACACAGAGTCGGTTGATGCTTTAGCAATGATCATACATAAGGAATTTGCAGAAAAAACAGGAAGACAAGTTTGTGAAAAATTAAAAGATCTTATACCAAGACACAATTTTATGATTCCAATTCAGGCAGCCATAGGTGGAAAAATTGTAGCAAGAGAATCTATAAAAGGATTTTCTAAAGATGTGCTTACAAAAATACATGGCGGTGGAGCTGGAGATCGTAAAAAAAAACTACTAAAAAAACAAAAAAAAGGAAAGGCCAGATCAAAACAATTCGGGAGAGTTGAAATTCCACAAGAAGCATTTATTGGAGTGTTAAAGATTAGTAAGGAGCCTTAAAATGATAAATTATATTAAAACAGCGATAATAGAAACAATTAAAAAATTTATATTTAGGTATACTAAATTAGGTTCACCCGTGTATTCTTATAACTTAGAGCCTTTGCAGTTAGCTGAAATAATCAATTCATTAGATAAGTTAAAAGAAGTAGATGGTTGTATATGTGAAATTGGAGTAGCAAGAGGAATGACTACCAGATTTATTTCAGAATATTTGCAAGAGTTAAAAAAAATTCCAAACTTTTATTGTATCGATACTTTTAGCTCTTTTAATAAAGATGATATAAATTATGAAATTGAACATAGACAAAAAAAAAGATCAGAATTAATTGGATTTTCATATAACAACTTTGAAAGTTGGAAAAATAATTTTAAAAATTATAAATTTATTAAAGCAATAAAGACAGATGTTAAAAACTTTGATTTTCAGGAAATAAAACCTATCAAGTTTGCATTACTTGATGTTGATTTATATCTGCCAACATTATCTGCTTTAAAAAATTTAAAAAAAAACATGACAAAAGGTGGAATAATAATTGTTGATGATGTGAGTGAGAATAATTCATGGGACGGAGCGGGTCAGGCTTTTAATGAATTTGTTAAAGAAAACTCTTTAAAATTTAAGTTAGTTGGAAAAAAATGCGGAATTATTGAGTTGTAAAAAATGAAAAAAAACTTGGTTATCATATCCAACGAAAAATTTTATACTAAAGATGATAGTTTTCATTGTGACAATATAGCAGAAAAAACTTTACCAAATGGATTAGAAAAAAAATTTTCTATAGAAATTATTGCTAGAAAAACAAAAGTAGACAGATCACACAGATTAAAAACTAAAAATATAAGCCTATTTAAGTTTTTGCCATTTTATTTAATAAAAATTTTTAAAAAAATTAAAGAAAAAAATTCAAAATTCTTAATATTATCAATTTCCCCTTATACTTTTTTTGCAACTCTTCTTTTTATTTTCTCAAAACAAAAACCAATTATTTATCTTAGAAGTGACGGTCATCAAGAATATAGATCTATTTTAGGATTTTATGGACCAATAATATTTGGTGCAATGTTTAAATTAGCTTCTATAATTGGTATATTTTTAAGCTGCAAAAAATATATTCTTAAAGACAAAAAAGGATTTTTAGTTTCACCTTCGGAACTTAATAATGCTTGGATAACTTCTGATAATCAGATTTTATTTGATGGTATAAAATTACTTTACGTAGGAAGAGTAAAAGTAGAAAAAGGAATTTTTTCATTATTAAAAATTATCAAAAATAGCCAAGAAAAGATTTCACTATCCATTGTTGGAGCAACAGAAAAATCACTTAAACAGATAAGTCAAGAAAATGTAAATATTTATAAAATTGAAAACGATGAAGCAAATCTTATAAAATATTATGACCATCATCATATATTTATTCTACCTTCATTCACAGAGGGACACCCAATGGTTCTGCTCGAAGCTTTGGCACGCTTGAGACCGGTTATAATATTTCCAGAAATTTCACATGTAATAGAAGATAAAAAAGGAATTTTTGTTGCGTCACGCAATACAAAAAGTTTTTTTAATACAGTTCATTATATAAAAAATAATTATGAGAATATTCAAAGAGAAATGAAGACTAATAAGTTACCTACGCAAGATGAGTTTATTAACAATATGTCTAAATTAATTGTAAACATTGAGTAAAAAAGGGGAGAGGTGGCCGAGTGGTTGAAGGCGCACGCTTGGAAAGCGTGTAAACGGGCAACCGTTTCGAGGGTTCGAATCCCTTTCTCTCCGCCATTATCCAGGATTTTATTAGCTTTTTTAAAATTGATATTAATTCTATCTTAAATAGATTGTCCAAAATGTATTCAAAGTTTATTTTATTTTTTTTTAGTTGTTTATTCTTATCCCAAGTTGTCTTAGCTGACAGCGCAACTCTAAATAATGGCGCTACAACTACCAGTCAGCAAGATATTGATGGGAACGATGAATTTTTAACAATTACAAATAATTCAACCTTAAATACTAGCGCAACTAAACCTGCAAACATTACCTGAGACACTGTAAGTGTTACCGTTGACTCTGGTTCCACAATAACATCAAATACAGTTAGTATTTTTGCAGACG
>Ga0307986_10000080_pt1 | contig 62636 bp, 56 predicted proteins | sample EllFjometageno82_FD_203170 | JGI IMG/M metagenome (GOLD analysis project Ga0307986, IMG submission 203170) | Marine microbial communities from Ellis Fjord, Antarctic Ocean - #82 | ecosystem: Environmental > Aquatic > Marine > Unclassified | place: Southern Ocean | collected 2014-10-09 | reverse complement strand
GTACCTTTATTTATAAATGAAGGAGATAAAATTAAAGTCGAAACTACAAAAGGAACGTATCAAGAACGTATTAAAGAATAGATTCTCGATTATATGAAGCTGAAAAAACTTTCAATTTTTCTTTTATCAGTATGTTTTTTGATGATTTCTTGTCAGAAAATTATAGAGTCAGCGGCATCTTTTGGTAAAGATGAAGTTAAAATTGAAGAGTTAAAAGTGATATCTGTAAATGATGAATACGCTGTTTCTGTTCCAGAATACATGACGGAATTGAAATCTTTACATGATGATGCTTCTTTTCAATATGCGAACCTTTTTAAGGAAACGTATATTATAATTATTGATGAAAACAAAGAAGAATTTATTACTGCTTTTGAAGATGTTGAAATTTATAATGATTCTTTAACACCGTTAGAAAATTATGCTGACTTTCAATTAAAAAGTTTTAGAGAAAATATGGCTGCTTCGGATATGAAGAAACTTGATAGCAGAATTAAAAATCTTCCTTCACAGATACACAAGTTTAATGGTAAAGTAGAAGGATTAGATATTGCTTATGTTGTCAGTTTTGTCGAAACAGATAAAAAAATGTACATGATTATGTCATGGACAATGAAAAACAGGTATAGTAAGTACAGAGAAACTTTTAAATTAATTCACAGTACATTTAAATTGAAATAATAAATTGAATTTTAAAAGAACATATACTTTAATCGATATTGCTGAAATTTTAAATTGTGAGTTTGTTGGTAATCCATCTGCTCCTGTTAAAGGTATTAACGAAATTCATGTTGTAGAAAAAGGAGATATTGTTTTTGTAGATCATCCAAAATATTACGAAAAAGCTTTAAATTCAGTAGCAACCACCATTTTAATTAATAAAAAGGTAGCTTGTCCAGAAGGTAAATCATTACTGATTTCTGATGATCCTTTTCGTGATTTTAATAAACTAACGATACATTTTAATCCATTTATAGCTTCTAAGAAAAGTATTTCTGATAGTGCTATCATAGGTTTAGATACCGTAATACAGCCGAATGTTTTTATCGGGAATCATGTAAAAATTGGTAAAAACTGTGTCATCCATCCCAATGTTACCATTTATGACAATACAGTTATTGGTAATAATGTTACCATTCATGCAAATACGGTTTTAGGTTCAGATGCTTTTTATTACAAAAAAAGACCAGAAGGCTATGATAAGCTTATTTCTGGTGGAAGAGTTGTTCTAGAAGATAATGTAGATTTAGGAGCTTCTTGTACAATCGATAAAGGAGTTACAGGAGATACGACAATTAAAGAAGGAACTAAAATAGACAACCAAGTACATGTTGGACACGACACTGTTATCGGTAAAAAATGTTTAATAGCTTCACAAACAGGTATTGCTGGTTGTGTTATTATAGAAGATGAAGTTACAATTTGGGGACAAGTTGGAACAAATAGCGGTATTACAATTGGTAAAGGCGCTATAATTTTAGGTCAAACAGGGGTTACAAAGTCAGTAGCAGGAGGGAAAAGTTATTTTGGAACTCCGGTTTCAGAATCAAGAGAAAAATTAAAAGAAATGGCAGAAATAAAACGTTTTTTAAAAGACAGAAAGAATTCCTAAAATTCTTTCTTAGAAACAATCAATAAACTATTTTTGCACAACAAATTAAAATAACAAACCATGAGTGTTTTAGTAAATAAAAATTCAAAAATTATTGTACAAGGTTTTACAGGTAGTGAAGGTACTTTTCACGCTGGTCAAATGATCGATTACGGAACCAATGTTGTTGGTGGTGTAACACCAGGTAAAGGAGGCCAAAAACACTTAGATAAGCCAGTTTTTAATACAGTTGTAGAAGCTGTTGAAAAAGTAGGTGCAGACACTTCAATTATTTTTGTACCACCAGCTTTTGCTGCTGATGCAATTATGGAATCTGCTGATGCAGGAATTAAAGTAATTATTTGTATTACTGAAGGAATTCCTACTGCTGACATGGTAAAGGTAAAAGCATATATAGCGAATAAAGATACTAGATTAGTGGGTCCAAATTGCCCAGGAGTAATTACTCCAGATGAAGCTAAAGTTGGTATTATGCCAGGTTTTATCTTTAAAAAAGGTAGAGTTGGTATTGTTTCTAAATCGGGAACTTTAACTTATGAAGCTGCAGATCAAGTTGTAAAACAAGGATTTGGAATATCTACTGCAATTGGTATTGGAGGAGATCCAATTATCGGTACAACAACAAAAGAAGCTGTTGAGTTATTAATGAATGATGACGAAACTGAAGCAATTGTAATGATTGGTGAAATAGGTGGAAACTTAGAAGCTGAAGCTGCACAATGGATTAAAGCTGATGGTAATAGAAAACCAGTTGTTGGTTTTATTGCTGGTCAAACTGCACCCGCAGGAAGAACAATGGGACATGCAGGAGCAATTGTAGGTGGCGCTGATGATACAGCACAAGCTAAAATGAAGATCTTAGAAGAAAATGGAATATATGTAGTTAGTTCTCCTGCTAAAATTGGAGAAATGGTTGCAAGTGTTTTAAAATAAACGACCTCTAAAAAGAGAATGATATATAAATTCCCGTGAAAACGGGAATTTCTTTTTTATATTTGATAACTGTCAGTTTGAATTTGACAAATACAACTAAATAAACAATATGAAATTACTAGAAAATAAATCAGCAATTATTACTGGTGCTACTAGAGGAATTGGACGTGGAATAGCAGTTGAATTTGCAAAACAAGGAGCAAATGTTGCTTTTACATATAGTTCTTCTGTTGAGGCGGCAAATGCTTTAGAAGAAGAATTAAAATCTTATGGAGTTTCAGCAAAAGGGTATCAATCGAATGCAGCAAATTTTGATGCAGCTCAAGAATTAGCAAAAGATGTTCAAAAAGAATTTGGGGCAATAGATATTTTAGTAAATAATGCAGGAATCACAAAAGATAATTTGTTGATGCGTATGTCTGAAGCAGATTTTGATAAAGTTATTGAAGTAAACTTAAAATCGGTTTTTAATTTAACAAAAGCTGTGATTAGACCAATGATGAAACAAAGATCAGGTTCTATTATAAATATGAGCTCTGTAGTTGGTTTAAAAGGAAATGCAGGTCAAACAAATTATGCAGCTTCAAAAGCAGGTATCGTTGGTTTTTCTAAATCTGTAGCTTTAGAGTTAGGTTCAAGAAATGTTAGAAGTAATGTAATTGCACCAGGGTTTATAGAAACAGAAATGACAGGAAAATTAGACGAAGCAACTGTACAAGGTTGGAGAGATTCTATTCCGTTAAAAAGAGGAGGAAAGCCAGAAGATATTGCAAATGCATGCGTATTTTTAGCTTCTGATATGAGTTCTTATATTACTGGACAAACATTGTCTGTTGATGGTGGTATGTTAACTTAATAAGTTTGCAGTTTCAGTAAGCAGTAAAAAGCACTTTAAAAAAGTAGAAAAATTTAGAATAATAAAACCTATAACAAATTAACGTTATAGGTTTTTTGTTTTTAGATAGTTCTTTCTATCTTTCCGATTAAATAAAAATAATTGCAGACAGCCACAATTTTTTATATCCTATTTGCTTTGGTACTGAGTCTTTCAGTAGCATTTTTTCAATATTATTACAAAGTAAAAAATAAACTAAAAGTTACAATTATACTCTTTGCTTTAAAAACATTGAGTTTGTTTTTATTGATTTTACTATTGATAAACCCAGTAATAGAAAAAGTAGTTATTGAAAATGAAAAACCAATTTTATCAATTTTGGTTGATAACTCAAAATCGATTTCTTACTTTAAAGAAGCGGAAAGTGTACGTGACATTGTCTCTAATGTGAATAATAACAATCATTTACGTGATAAATTTTCCATTAATGAATTCACTTTTGGTAAAGACTTGCACGTTTTAGATAGTCTTTCATTTTTAGAAAACGAAACCAATATTGCAGCAGCAATTACAGGCGTTACTGAATTACATAAAGAGAAAATTATGCCTATCGTTTTAATTACTGATGGCAATCAAACAATTGGCTATGCGTATGAGTTTTTAAGTTCTAAGCATCCCATATATCCTATTATAGTCGGAGATACTACAAAACATGTTGACTTGAAAATCACGCAGTTAAATGTAAACAAATACAGTTATATTCAAAATAAATTCCCAGTAGAGGTTCTTTTAAACTACGAAGGCAGTGAAAAAGTAAAGACTCAATTTTCAATTTTTAGTCAAGGAAAAACGATTTTCAGGGAAAATGTAACTTTCTCTTCGGATAAAAAATCAGCCACCATTACTGCAAATTTAACGTCCACTAAAGAAGGATTACAATATTATACTGCCTCTATAAGAAAAATAGAAAACGAGAAAAACACGAAGAATAATACTAAAAATTTCTCTGTAGAAGTCATTGATGAGCAAACAAAAGTATTGATTTTAAGTTCAGTTTTGCACCCAGATGTCGGCGCTTTAAAAAAATCAATAGAAAGTAATAAACAACGTTCTGTAGATGTGTTTTTAATTGATAAATTTAATAATCAAATAAATGATTATCAATTAATTATATTGTATCAAGTAAATAATAAGTTTAAATCAGTTATTTCTCAATTAAAGCAGCGTAATAGTAATTATTTATTGGTTTCTGGTTCAAATTCGGATTGGAATTTCATCAATAAACAACAATTAGGATTTACCAAAAACGCCATCCATCAAACAGAAAATTACGGAGCAATTTATAATGGTTCATTTTTAACTTTTTTACAAGAAGACATTGGATTCAATAATTTTCCGCCGTTAAAAGATACGTTTGGAGAGATTGCAATTTCGAAGGAACATCAAATTTTATTGCATCAAAATATCAACGGAATTCAAACTACGCAACCTTTATTAGTGAATTTTGACATTAATAATCAAAAATCAGCCGTTTTGTTTGGAGAAGGAATTTGGAAATGGAGAGCTGCAAGTTTTCTAACGACCAATTCTTTTGAAGAATTTGACAAGTTTACAGGAAGTTTAGTGCAGTTTTTAGCATCTAACAAAAAGAGAGCTCGTATAGAGGTGAACGTTGAAAATAGCTACCCAGCAAACTCAACGATACATATATCCGCATTTTATACAGATAAAAATTATCAGTTTGATGCCAGAGCAGCTTTAGAGTTGTCAATAACAAGTAAAGAAACAAATGAAGTTACCAAAATTCCTTTTTCATTAGTCAATAATTCGTATCAAGTTGAAATAGAAAATTTAGCTTCTGGAGATTATTCTTACCGTGTTGAGGTTTTGGACCAGAAAATTAATAAATACGGACGTTTTAAAATTACGGAGTATCAAATTGAAGAGCAATTTACAAGTGCCAATGTAAATAAGTTGCAACAATTGGCAACAAAAACAGGAGGGAAGCTGTTTTATAAAAATCAAATTGAAGATGTAGCGAATGAACTTTTAGACAATACCTCTTTTTATACGGTACAAAAATCATCGGTTAAACAACAAAATTTAATTGATTGGAAATGGGTTTTATTCTTTGTAATCACCTTATTTACAGTTGAATGGTTTGTTCGAAAATACCATGGAAAAATTTAAACGTTAAGTTTATTATAATCTTAAAGCTAGCGTCCAAAAATGAGTTTATTTTCTTTATTTTTGTAATCAGATTCTATCATTTTGAAAAATATATTAACCGTATTATTTTGCTTTTTATTACTTGCACCACCAGTGCAAGCGCATAATGATGTTATTGTTTTTAATGATATAGCTGAAAGTCATACAGACGTAGAAAAGAGCCACGAAAGTGAGCAGCATAAGAATGATTCTGATGATGAAAAGAACACAGAACACCATCATCATTGTAACTCTATAAACCTTGTAAATGTATTTCTTTTGGATGAAAGTCAAATAAATTTCATCGTGTTTCCTCAACTCAAAGAAAGGTTCAACTATGATGAAGAGAATAACTATTTTCCTTATTTAGATAGTATTTTTCAACCCCCAAAGAATTCTTAAATTATAATGATACCATTTTTACTCTAAAATGGTATAAAATGCATCTTTTTATCAATAAGGATGTCTATTTACTACACAATTTTATAATTTATTAATATCAATTAAAATGATTAAAAACATATTGATGATCCTATTTATAGGGTTATTTTCCAATACGTTATTGGCGCAAAATAAAGTACAAGTAAAAGTGATTTCTAAAGAAACTAAAGAAATTATTTTTGGAGCAAACGTATTTGTTAAAAACACAAAGTTAGGAAATACAACAGATTTTGATGGTTTAACAACGATCAGCAATATTAAAAATGGAACACAAATTCTACTAATTTCATATGTGGGATTTAAAACTGTAGAAAGAAAGTTAGTTTTTCCAAGAAATAATTCAATCGTAATCATTGAGTTGGATGAAGATGCAGAAACATTAGAAACGATTGTAATTCAATCTACAAGAAGTAAAAGGTCCATCGCAAAAATACCCACAAGAATAGAAGTTGTTGGTGCAGAAGAGTTAGGGGAGAAAGCCATAATGAATTCTGCTAATATTGCAATGGTTTTAAGAGAAAGTACAGGAATTCAAATGCAACAGACTTCTGCTAATTCAGCAAATCAAAGTATTAGAATACAAGGTTTAGATGGGCGATTTACACAACTTTTAAAAGACGGTTTCCCTTTGTTTGGTGGGTTTTCTAGTGGATTAAGTATTATGCAAATTCCGCCTTTAGATTTGCAACAAGTAGAAATTATTAAAGGAAGTTCTTCTACTTTATATGGTGGTGGAGCAATTGCTGGCTTGGTGAATTTAGTTTCTAAAACCCCAAAGACAGTACAGGAATTAGATTTTATGGTTGATGCTACTTCTAGAAACGGAAAAACAGTAAATGTTTTTTATAGCAAAAGACAGGACAAATTCGGAGTTACATTTTACACTTCTGGAAACCTTCAGAAAGCAACAGATGTAAATGCAGATCATTTTTCTGACATTCCTAAAGTGAAGAGTTTTAGTATAAATCCGTCTTTTTTTTATTATCCAAATGAACAAGAAACATGGAGATTGAGTTTAAACACATCCATAGAAAATAGAATTGGAGGAGATGTTGCTGTAATCAATGGGAATTCAAATCTAGATCATTCTTTTTTCGAAGAAAATAAATCAGAACGTTTTGCAACTCAAATAACCTACAACAAAAATATTTCAGAAAATAAAACTTTCAATTTCAAGAATAGTATTAGTTATTTTAAAAGAGATTTAATCTTACCTAGTTATCAGTTTTTAGGAAAACAATTTGCAACATTTACGGAAGCAACCTATAATGTCTTTTCTGATAGATCTGAATGGATTTTTGGAGGGAATATCATTACTGAAAAGTTTACAGAAGACCCAACAACTTCTATAGATCGAAGCTATACCCAAAATACTTTTGGAGGTTTTGCTCAAAACAGTTATCAATTTAAAGAGTATATTACTTTAGAAAGTGGCCTAAGAACTGATTATACTTCTAATTATGGCGTTTTTATGTTACCAAGAGCTTCACTTTTTATAGAATATACGAATGAGATTTCTTCAAGAATTGGTGGAGGTTTAGGGTATAAAATTCCTACTATTTTTACAGAAGATGCAGAATTACGATCCTATAAAAATGTATTACCAATAGATTCTGCTAATTTTAAAGCAGAAACTTCAATAGGTTTTAATGCGGATGTAAACTATAAAACAAAAATTATAAATGATCAAGTATCACTCTCTTTTAATCAATTGTTTTTTTATACTCAATTAAAAAACTCATTAATTTTAGCGCAACAAGGGAATGATTATCAATTTATAAACGCAGGTAAAACTTTAAATAGTATCGGTTTTGAGACAAATTTAAAATTGAAGTATAGCGATTTTACATTATTTACAAACTACGCTTTTAACGATGTTAAAATGGATGAAAATCAGAAATCACTAACACCAAAGCATAGTTTTGGTGGGGTTTTAATGTATGAAGTTGAAGATAATTGGCGAATTGGTTATGAAGCGTATTATAAAAGTTCTCAATTAAGAACTGATTTAACAGAGACTCCAAATTATTGGACTATGGGATTTATGGTAATGAAAACATTTGATAAATTAACTCTTTATGCAAATTTTGAGAATTTCACAGATACAAAACAACAGAATTATCAATCTATGATTGATGCTCCTCATGATAATCCGTCATTTACAGATATTTGGGCTCCAACAGATGGGTATATTTTTAATACAGGAATTTTATTGAAATTATAATCTTAAAATAGATCATTAATTTTTCGTTTTCATATAAAATTAGTGGTCTTTTTAATAAAAAAACGGAATACAATCACAATTATCATCATTCATCAATAGAAAATTTAAAGCCTGCTTTTTTTCTTTACCACCATAGTGTTTATTGGTGTTGGTATAAGTATTTTTTAGTAAAAAGTAAACTTAATCAAAAAAGAAATTAGGTGAATTTTAGAGGATGATTTTCATTTGGAACAGATTACTTTAGAAATAGAAGTTTCCGAAGATTGTAGTTATATAGATTGCGTTTAAAGAACTTATATCGTAGATTTGATTAAATTTAAAAACAAACAAAATGGCAGATAATCAAATGCAATTGAACTTTCCAAAAGGTGGAATTTTCTTAATAGTAGTCGCAGTTATTGGAATTATTTTATTTTCAAAAGCTACAATAACAATAAAATCTGGTCAAGCAGGAGTTTTATATAAAACTTTTGGAGGTGGTGTTGTAACTGACGAGCGAGCTTTAGGAGAAGGTTTTCAAGTCGTAGCGCCTTGGAATAAAGTTTTTATTTATGAAGTAAGACAACAAGAGATTTTTGAAAAAATGCAAGTATTATCTTCTAACGGTTTAGAGATTCAATTAGAAGCTTCTGCATGGTTTCAGCCTCAATCAGATAAAATAGGTTCTTTACATCAAGAAAAAGGAGAAAACTATATTTCTAGAGTTATACAGCCTGCAATTAGATCTGCAGCAAGAAGTGTTGTTGGTCGTTACACACCAGAGCAATTGTATTCTAGTAAAAGAGATGTGATTCAGACAGAAATTTTTCTTGAAACTAAGAAGATTTTAGACAAACAATTTATTCAATTGAATGAAATTTTAGTTAGAGATGTTACTTTACCTCCAACAATTAAAACGGCAATTGAGCGTAAATTAAAACAAGAACAAGAATCTTTAGAATACGAATTTAGATTAGTTACAGCAAAAAAAGAGGCTGAAAAACAAATTATTGAAGCGCAAGGTAAAGCAGATGCAAATAAAATTTTAAGTGCTTCTTTAACTGATAAAATTTTACAAGATAAAGGTATTGAGGCAACGATTCAATTATCACAATCTTCTAATAGCAAGGTGATTATAATTGGTTCTGGAAAATCTGGAATGCCAATTATATTAGGAAACCAATAAAGAGTTTTTAACTTTTTGTAAATTAAAAATCCAGCTGTAAGCTGGATTTTTTTTGTTTAAAATCATAAATAGATTATTTCTTAAAGTTCTGTTAAACTAAAGAAAACGTGTAACTTATCAATGATGCATCCGTCTTATTAGTGAAATTAAAATTCATAAAGATGAAATCAAAAGAAACAAATCACATAGATAAAAAGGGCAGTAATTCAGGAATTATCTTCCAGTCAAAAAGAGCAACTTGGAATTCAAGAAGAAAGTATAACTACAAATACATTACAACCGTATTTTAGTTAGTTAGTTAGTTAGTTAGTTAGTCGATTAGAGCTAAAAGCATATTGCTTTTGGCTCTTTTCAATTTTAAAAGAACTAGTTTTTTACAGGGATTTTATCGAGCTCAATTTTACCTTTCTTGAGTGCTTTGTAGGTTTCATAACAATCTAATATTGCTTCAATCATCTGTAAATCGGATGCTTTTTTAATAAAGTAATCAGAGTAACTGCAATCAGTTAGTAAATCTGTTAATTCTTGTCTATCCATGTCTAGATACTCCATCATTACCTCTCGATCAAACTTACCTGATAACATTTTACGTAAATCGTCTTCCTTTTTTAGCTTCTGAAGCTTTCTTAGCTGCTGTGGCTTCTTTCCAAAAAGATTGTATAAGAAATCTACAGGTTGAAATAACGCAGCAATAGGAGAGGCGAAATTCTTGCCTTTTGGTTTTCCTACTTCGTATGTTTGTGGCAATCCATTAATATGAATTCTAGTAAATCTATCTTTTGGTACTTGCTTAATATCAACCTCTAAAACCCCAATTAATTTGGTCGATCTTATAATAACTTCTTTAATTTCTTCAGGTTTTTCGTAAAGTGCAATTTCTAACTCATTTCCTTTTAATAAATCATTAGTGATTTTTAGTTTAATGGAAGAAAATCCTAAATAAGAAACTAAAATAGTATCATTTGTTCTCGTAGGTAGTTCAAAAAAACCTTTTTCATTGGTAATTGTACCTTGCACAGTATTTAAGTTTAAAACATGTGCCGCACTTAAAGAATGCTTCTTTAAAGCATGTATAATTTGACCTCTTAAGGTTTTAGATTTTATGGTGTCTTTTTGAGAAAATGCGCTTAAACTTAAAAATAAGCACAGAATAAATAGGTTCTTTTGCATAAATGTAAAACTAAGTATAAAACGCTACAGAAAGGTTAATATTTTGTGAAGAAGTTATTTTAATTCTAAAAAAGTGCGCGTAACTGGAGTCGAACCAGCACGTTCTTGCGAACACAAACCCCTCAAGCTTGCACGTCTACCAATTCCGCCATACGCGCTTTTAAAGAACTAAAACAAAAAAGTTAAGCGTATAGCTTAACTTTTTTTTGTGACCGGGCTGGGGCTCGAACCCAGGACCCTCTCCTTAAAAGGGAGATGCTCTACCAACTGAGCTACCAGGTCTTAAATTTAACCAGGCTGCAAATATACTATCAATCATTGAAATTAGAAATATAAAATTGAATAATTTTTAAGATATTTGTTGAAAATATATAAAAGTGAAAATAGTTTTATTGGGTTACATGGCTTCGGGGAAATCTAGCATTGGTAAAACACTTTCTAAGAAGTTGTCTTTGAGGTTTATAGATTTAGATGATTACATAATTGAAAAAGAAAACAAGTCTATTGCTGACATTTTTAAAGAGAAAGGTGAAATCTATTTTAGACGAATTGAGCGTAAATATTTAACAGAAATACTCTCTAAAGAGGATGATTTGATGCTTTCTCTAGGTGGAGGAACCCCTTGTTATGGAAATAATATGGAAGAAATCAATAAAGAAGATACAGTTTCTGTTTATTTACAAGGTAGCATTCCTACCATTTCTAAAAGATTGATCAAAGACAAAAGTAAAAGACCGTTAATTTCTTTTTTAGAAGATGATAAAATTACTGAGTTTGTCGCGAAACATATTTTTGAAAGAAGTCCTTTTTACGCGCAAGCTAAAATGACGATTAAGATTGATAATAAAACTAAAAACGAACTGACGACAGAATTAGAGAAGTTATTAAACTAAATAGGCTTTAGCTTCTTTTTCTGAAAAATCAATCTGAATATGTTCTTTTATTGAAGTTGATAAAGAAATACCTTTAAAATCTGCCTTTATAGGATATTTTTTATGGTTTCTATTTACTAAAACTGCAGTTTTAAACCTTTTTAATGGTACGTCTAAGAAATGTTTTACTCCGTAAATTAAAGTAGTACCAGAATTTAAAACATCATCAACCAAAACCAATGATTTATTTTTATAATCGCTAACTTCTAAAGAAGTTGTAACGGGGTCTAAAGGTTTTTTCTTATTGATGTTTACTTGGCAAATAGTTGCTTTTAAAGTAGAAATTTCTTTAAGTGTTTCTACTAATTTTTCAGCAAAAATATAACCATTTCCAATGATGCCAGCAATAATTACTTCTTTTTCATTACTGTTGCTTTCATAAATCTGGTAGGCAATTCTTTTAATCTTTTGATTTACTTGAACTGTATTTAATATGATGTTGCTTTCTGTTGTCATAAGTCTTATTCTGTGTCTTCTTCTGTATCTTCTTGGTATCCTTCTATATCCCTTCTGTCTTTTTTAGTTGGTCTTCCTGCACCTTTTTTACGGTAATAATCTTTAGAATATTTCAAAAGCTCATTTTTCTCAAATTCTTCTTTTGGAGTAATATCTTTTCTATAAAGATCAACTAATTTTGCACCAATTCTACTTTCTGGTAAATCTAAAACTTTTATTTGATAATTAATTTGATTTTTTCTAACTAAAATTAATTCATCCCCAAAAACTTCTTTAGAGGGTTTTATATTTTTATTTTCAATCTTTACTTGCCCTTTTTTGCAGGCGGTAGTTGCGATGGTTCTCGTTTTAAAAACTCGAATACACCATAAGTATTTATCAATTCTCATAAAAATAGTTAAAATATAACGTTTGTCTTTTTACAAAGGTATAAAATTGGTAAATTGCACGCTTAAATTTTAAGATTAAATGAATAAAATAAAAAATATTTTTGCATTTGCAATAGTTACAATTTTAATATACTCTTGCGGAAGTAGTACTACGACAGCAGTAGACGACTTTGATTATGAAGCACAGGCTTTAATTGATAATGATACTTTAGTTAAATTTCTAAAAAATCATTACTTCGATACTTCTGTAGATTCGGTAAAAACGTTGGTTTCTGGTCAAATAGCTCTATATGATGATACTTCAAATTTACAATCAATGGTTGTAAGAGAGTTTGATATTGATTATACTTTGTACTATTATGTAAATAGAGAAGGAGCTCCTGATCCAGATAAAGGGTATCCAAGTGTTATGGATTCTGTATTTGTTAAATATTATGGGCAAAGAATTGTAGCAGCAGATAGTCTTAGTACTTCTATTGATAATAATGATGGTATTTGGTTTACACTTAACGGAGTTATTAGAGGTTGGTCTCATGGTTTTACTAATTTTAAAGGTGGTAAAAACATTACAGATAATGGACCTATTACTTATGTAGATGGAGGTAATGGCGTTTTATTTGTACCTTCTGGTTTGGCATATGCTAACACGGGTAAAGGGAGTATTCTTGCAAACGAATGTCTTCTTTTTTATATTGATTTATATGATATCGTAAAAGATACAGACCATGATAATGATGGTATCGCTTCAATTAATGAAGATGTAGATGGTGATGATGACCCAAGAAATGATGATACAGATGGAGATGGTATACCAAACTTCTTTGATTTAGATGACGATGCAGATGGAGTATTAACGATAAATGAAGATGCTAATGGAGATGGAAACCCAGCAAATGATTTTAATGATCCTAATAACCCAACTTTAGCAGATTATTTAAATCCTGAGATTCAGTAACTATTAAATTAATTATAAACTAAAAATGCTCTTGATTTCTCAAGAGCATTTTTTTTATACATTTTTTTAGTCCTTATTATAATCTATAAGACAAGCCAATTATAATTTGATTGATTCTCGTATCAAAATTAACATCCGTTGCTCCAAGAAGAGTCGATTCAATTCCAGAAAAAGATCTTTCCCATCGTGCATCTATTCCTAATTTCCCAAGCTCAATTCCGACACCAAATTGAAGTCCCATTGTAAAACCTTTAGAATCTACACTAGTAATTTCATCAATACTAAAATCAGAAGCCAAAACATATTGGAAAGAAGGACCAATATAAATATTACCAACCCCAAAAAACTTTTTCCCGAATAAAACAGGGATATCAATTTTTTGAAAACTATGAGTAGTTGGAATTTGAGAGGTTATACTCCCTCCAATAGCACCTACACCAGTAGTTGCTTTATAAAGAACGTCATTCTCTAAATTGGTGTACACTAATTCAGGTCTAATATATAGTCCTAAAACAGGTACTTTTAAACGCAACCAAATTCCTGCATGGTAACCCGTTTTACTTTTTGCTCCAGAAAACACATCAGTTCCAGATTCTTCAATAGAATTTGAGTTGTAGTTTACTCCACCTTTAAGACCAAAAGCTACTTGTGCATCAGATATTTGGCTAAATCCAAAAACCAAACACATTATTAAGATTCCTTTTTTCATTGTATACATTTTATGTTACTATAAAGACGTTTAAAAATATGAAACGTTATTATTTTCTAGAAATTACTTTTTTAACAGCTTTTACAACTGCAGCTGCATCTAAACCATATTTAGCCATTAATTGTTCTGGCGTTCCAGATTCACCAAAAGTATCATCAGTTGCGACAAATTCTTGTGGAGTTGGATTGTTTAAAGCTAAAGTTCTAGCAACACTTTCTCCTAAACCTCCTAATTTATTATGCTCTTCAGCAGTAACAATACAACCTGTTTTTGCAACAGATCTTATGATGATTTCTTCATCTAAAGGCTTAATTGTATGAATATTTATTACGTCAACAGAAATTCCTTCAGCTTCTAATTGCTCAGCAGCTTGTAAAGATTCCCAAACTAAATGACCCGTTGCAACAATAGTTACATCTGTTCCTTCTGTTAATTGAATTCCTTTACCAATTATAAATTTTTCATCTGCTGGCATAAATACAGGAACTTTTGGACGTCCAAAACGTAAGTAAACAGGACCTTCAAAATCTGCAATTGCTAATGTTGCCGCTTTTGTTTGATTGTAATCACAAGGATTTATTACCGTCATTCCTGGTAACATTTTCATCAAACCAATATCTTCTAATATTTGGTGTGTTGCTCCATCTTCTCCTAAAGTAACACCTGCATGTGATGCACAAATTTTTACATTTTTACCAGAATATGCGACAGATTGACGAATTTGATCATAAACTCTACCTGTAGAAAAGTTAGCAAATGTTCCTGTAAAAGGAATTTTACCTCCAATTGTTAAACCAGCAGCAATACCAATCATATTTGCTTCTGCAATTCCAATTTGGAAAAATCGCTCTGGATTTTCTTTAATAAATTGATCCATTTTTAAAGAACCAACTAAATCTGCACATAAAGCAACTACGTTTGGATTTGTTCTTCCTAATTCTGTTAAGCCATCACCAAAACCAGAACGTGTGTCTTTTTTTTCTGTGTAAGTGTATTTTTTCATTATAAGTGTGTTGTGTTGTATAATTTGCGTAAAAATAAACTTTTATTTCACCTTAAAGAAGAGAAATGAGAGAATAGAAACAAGACTTTTTAACATACTGTGAGAAAGTCTAATTTTTAAATATAATTAATGAAAATTTACAAATTCATCAACTCTTTATATAGTTTATGAACAGGTAAGCCTACTACATTAAAATAGCTACCTTCTAAGTTGTTAATAGCGATATAGCCAATCCATTCCTGAATTCCGTAGCCACCAGCTTTGTCAAAAGGCTTGTAGTTTTTTATGTAATAATTAATTTCGTCATCAGTAATATTGTTAAAAGAAACAATGGTTGTATCGTTAATTATTTTCTGAAAATGTTTACTTTTAATACTTATTGACGTGATTACTTCGTGTTTTTTGCCAGACAAAGCGCTTAACATTGCAAATGCATCTGCTTCATCTGTTGGTTTTCCTAATGCTTTTCCATCTAACCAAACAATGGTGTCAGAGGTAATTAATACATCGTTTTCTGATAAGTCGGTAAATGCTTTTGATTTTAAATCAGCCAAAAAATCAGTAATTTCACTCCCTTTTAATTCTTTTGGATACACTTCTTCAACCTCTTTTAGTTGAATGGTGAAATCGATATCTAAATCTTTAAAAAATTGCTGTCTTCTTGGAGAACCAGAAGCTAAAATTACATTGTAATCTATTAATTTTTCTCTTAACATTACGAATTAAAACTTTTTTTAACTCTAGCTAAATCGCGTTTATTATCTCTATCTTTAAGCACTTCACGCTTGTCATGTGTCTGTTTTCCTTTCGCTAGCGCAATTTCTAATTTAGCAAAACCTCTATCATTTATAAACAAACGTAAAGGAACAATCGTATTTCCTTTGGCTTCAACATCTTTTCGTAAGCTTTTTAGTTCACGTTTATTTAAGAGTAATCTACGCTCACTTTTTGGTTTGTGATTAAAATGATGTCCAAACATATATTCTTGAATGTACATATTTATAATAAACAATTCTCCACGGTCATTAAACTCACAGAAACTTTCTGTAATTCTTGCCTGACTAAGTCTTATTGATTTTATTTCTGTTCCTGTTAATTGAATTCCAGCAACTAATTTGTCTAGAATTTCGAATTCAAAACGGGCTTTTTTATTCTGTATGTTTATGTTCTTCTGAACACTCATTGACTGATGTAATTTGTGATTATTTTAGCAAAGATACATTTTTGCTTAGGATAAAGAAGTGTAATTTTACACATGAAAACTGTATAAAAACAAATAAAACGGAATGAAATATTTTTACTTACTTTCTGTGCTTTTAATTATTTCTTGTAAACCTTCAAAAAAAGATTTTACGCCCCAATATATTATTGATAAATCTATTATTAACTCAGGTGCTGATAAAGTTTCTAATGCTGAAATTACGTTTACGTTTAGGGATAAAAAATATAGTGCAAAAAGAAACAATGGTCGTTTTACTTTGACTAGAAGTTTTGATTCTATTTTGGATGTATTAAGTAATAACGGTTTTCAGAGATTTGTAAATGAAACAGCAATTAAAGTTACAGACTTAATGGCTTCAAGGTATACGAATTCAGTGAATTCTGTACATTATTTTTCTGTATTGCCTTATGGATTAAATGATAAAGCAGTTCTTAAAAAACGTTTGCCATCATCAACTATAAAAGGAAAAGACTATTATAAAATTGAAGTTACTTTTTCTGAGAATGGAGGAGGAGAGGACTTCGAAGATGTCTTTATTTACTGGATTGGAAAAGAAGATTTTCTGGTTGATTATTTAGCGTATTCTTATCATACAAATGGAGGAGGAAAACGTTTTAGAACTCTAAAAGAACAAAGTACTAAATCCGGAATTCGTTTTGTGAATTATGATAATTACAAACCTTTAAATAAATCAATTTCTTTGATAGCTATTGATAAAGCCTTTGAAGAAAATCAACTTCAAAAAATCTCCGAAATTATTTTAGAAGATATTAAAGTTGATATTTTAGATTAGTGATTTTGTCATTCCTACGAAAGCAGGAATGACAAAAGAAGTTAACTATAAATTTTAATTTACCTTTTCAATTCTACTTGTTTTTTTATCACCAGTAATCGTTACGATGTATAAGCTTGCATTGTCATTATCATTGATGTCTTCGTACTTTTTTTCTCCTAAAATTTTATTTACAAAAGCAGGAGTTGTATTGCTATGACCAACGACCAAAACGGTTTTTCCTTTTGTATTAGCTTGAAATACAGCATCATACATTCTACTTGGAGCATACTTCTTTATTTCTAATTCTTTACTGTTAGCTGTTGGTTTTGCAGTCTGCATGGTTCTATTATATTTGGTAGAATAGACAGCATCAAAATCAATATTTTTAAAATAAGTAGCCCATTTTTCTGCTCTTTCAATGCCTTTCTCATTCAAGTTAGGATCTATTTTTCTTTTGCCTGATCTGTCTTTTTCGGCATGACGAATTAAATAATAGGTCGTAGTTTCATCAGAAGTACAAGAATTGAATAAACTGAAAGCGAAAACTAAAAGGAATACATATTTCTTCATAAGATTTTATTTGAAAATCAAATATAGTAAAAAATAAAAAGCGATATTTTATCAAATACGGCTTTTATCAAACGACCAGACTATAATTATGAATTCCCTATGAAATCAGACTGATGAAAGTTTCTTACATTTGTTGCGACAAAAAAACAAAAAAAAACATGGGCGTATTGGATAGTTTATTTGGTAGTAAAGAACCTAAGGAAGAAAAAGTGTCTTATTTAAAATGGATACCATTAACCTCTTTAGAGCAAATTAAAACTATAAAAGAACAATCTAAAACGGAAGCTGTACTTGTTTTTAAGCATTCTACAAGATGTGGAATTAGTAGAATGGTTATCAAACAATTTGAAGGTTTGTTTCAAGAAAATCATCAACATTTAAAAGTATACTATTTAGACTTGTTAAATTATAGAAATATCTCTGATGAACTTGGTTATACTTTTCAAGTAATACACCAATCTCCACAATTATTGGTCATTAAAAATGAAGTTTCTGTTCATGATGTTTCTCACTCAGAAATTACTCAAACAAATTTAACAATATTTATATAGTTTAAACTTGTGATAAACCTATTTTAAGTCTTATTTTTGTATTTCAAATTTATATCCCTTTGGCAGAAATAGGCACTTCAGAAAAAAAAGTAGGTAAAGAATTATACGGGTATCAACAAGATGCTCTTCAAGAAATCTTTCGAAGGTTTGAAGACGCTCCTCAAGATTATCATCTTTTATATCAATTACCAACTGGAGGTGGAAAAACAGTTATCTTTTCAGAAATTGTTAGACGCTATTTAGAAAAATTTAAAAAGAAAGTTTTAGTTTTAACTCATAGAATTGAGTTGAGCAAACAAACATCTAAAATGTTGAGCGAATTTGGTGTCAACAATAAAATAATAAACAGTACTGCACAGTTAGACGACCAAGATGAATACAGTTGTTTTGTCGCAATGGTTGAGACTTTAAAGAATCGTTTAAATGATGAAAAACTAGATATTTCTGATATTGGTTTGGTAATCGTAGATGAGGCTCACTACAATTCATTCACAAAAATATTTAAGTTTTTTGATCAATCTTTTATATTAGGTGTTACCGCAACTCCGTTAAGTTCTAACGTAAAATTACCTATGTATGAGAACTATCAAGAATTGTTTGTAGGTGAATCTATTCAGCATTTAATCGATAATGAATATTTAGCAAGTGCTAATTTGTACTCTTGTAATGTAGGTTTAACCTCTTTAGAAGTGGGTGCAAATGGAGATTATACTGTGAAGTCTTCTGAAGATTTATATACCAATTCCGACATGCTTTCTAAATTAGTTTCGGCTTATGAGGAAACGGCAAAAGGAAAAAAGACATTAATTTTCAACAACGGAATTAACACTTCTATACAGGTGTATCATGCCTTTAAAAAAGCAGGTTATCCTATTGCACATTTAGACAATACCAATAGCAAAAAAGAACGCGATTTTATCTTAAAATGGTTTCATAAAACACCTAATGCGATTATAACCTCTGTTAGTATTTTAACAACAGGTTTTGATGAACCAAGTATTGAGGCTATTATTTTAAATAGAGCAACAAAATCATTGACATTATATTATCAAATGATTGGGCGTGGTTCTCGTACTTTTACGAATAAGAATACTTTTGAAGTTATTGATTTAGGTAACAATTTCCATAGATTCGGCCCTTGGGGTGCAGATCTAGATTGGCAAAAAATGTTTAGAGCCCCAGATTATTATCTAAATGCAATTCTTTCTGATGAAGATATAGAAAGTACTTTTAGATACGAATTACCTGCGGATGTTAAAAAAGAATTTGCCAATTCTGAAGACACTTATTTTGATATGAAATATGTGTATATAGATACGATTAGAACAGGAGAATCTTCTAAGAGAGTGCTAGAAAAATCTATAGAGCACCATGCAAAAATGTGTATAGAAAATAGTGAAGATGTTTTTGATGCATTAATTTTAGCAAAGAAACTAGGGGAGGAGATCGATGATAGAATTAACAGATATGCCAAGTGTATTTCTAAAAGCACACACAATTTTGTTACGTGGTTAAAAGATGATTATCGTATGAAATTAAATGCATACTTAAGAACTAATTTTGATGAAGTCTATGAAGAAATTTTTGGACATCCACCTATAGAAGAATAAATGATATAAAAAAAAGCGCTGAATTTTCAGCGCTTTTTTTATGGAATTAAATTCCACGAATATTAATGATTCTCTGCATAAACAATTTCGCTACTATTGAGAATTAAATTATTTCTTTACTTTATATGATTCCTCTCTATATATATATATAGTAATTGAACACACACATATCATTTTGTTCGTTAGATATCAGTAAATAAAAGATTTTAGATTGACTTTTTAAATGTAGTTTTTCTATAAAAGTTTCCTCTCCACATAGAGGTTTTTCTTTTTTTTAAAAGAAAAACCTCACTTTAAGAATAAAAGTGAGGTTTCATATAAATTATTGATTTCTGCCTAAACAGAAATGATAAAAATATTATTTAGCAGGTAAAACTTTACCAATACATTCACCAAAACCAATACGAACTGCATCGTTTTTACAATGAGCACGCATAATTACGGTGTCATTATCATTGATGAATTTACGCGTTGTTCCGTCTTTTAAAGTAATCGGATTTTGTCCACGCCAAGTTAATTCTAACATAGAACCGTAACTATCTTTTGTTGGACCAGAAATGGTTCCAGAACCCATCATATCACCTGAACGAACATTACATCCATTGACAGTATGATGTGCTAATTGCTGTGCCATTGTCCAATACATATATTTAAAATTAGAATTGGCAACCACCGTTTCTTCACCGTTTTCTGGTTGAATTCCTACTTGTAAATGAATATCATAACTTCCTTTACCTTCTTGTTTTAAATACGATAAAGGTTCGTAAACTTGTTTTGGGTTATCTACTTTAAAAGGCTCTAAAGCATCTAAAGTTACAATCCAAGGAGAAATAGTAGATGCAAAACTTTTACCTAAAAAAGGACCTAAAGGCACATATTCCCAAGCTTGAATATCTCTTGCAGACCAATCATTAAATTGTACCAATCCAAAAATATGTTCTTCCGTTTCTCCAATCGAAATTCTTTCTCCTAAAACATTTGCATCTGTAGTAATAAATGCCATTTCAAGTTCAAAATCTAGTAATTTACTTGGTCCAAAATTCGGAGTAGTTTCACCTTCATTCGGTCTCGATTGTCCGTGAGGTCTTCTAACGGGTGTTCCAGAAGGGATGATAGAAGAACTTCTACCATGATAACCTATTGGAACTTGTAGCCAATTTGGAAACAATGCATTTTCTGGATCTCTAAATAAAGAACCCACATTAGTTGCGTGTTCTTTACTTGCGTAAAAATCTGTATAATCACCTACAGCAACAGGCAATAACATTTCTACTTCGTCCATTCTAAAAATTATGTTTTCTTTATGAACAGCATTATCACGTAGTTTACCATTGGTAACATCAAAAATTTCTGCAATTCTGTTACGAACTAACCTCCATGTTTTACGACCATCAGCAATAAAATCATTTAAATTGTCTTGTAAAAAAATATCATCAGTTAAAGGGATTCCTTCAAAGTAGCCTAGTTGATGAAATGCACCTAAATCTATTGCAAAATCTCCAATTCTACTACCAATTGTAATAATATCGTCTCTTGTAATAAATACTCCAAATGGAATATTTTGTATTGGAAAATCTGAATCTTCTTTAACTGTTAACCAAGATTTTCTATTAGGATTATTTGCTGTTATGATCATTCTGTAAATTCTTTATTTTGTTCAAATTTATGGAATTTTTATCGTTTTTAGGATGAAACTACGCGAATAACTTATTTTTTACATTCCTTTTTTTTGAATTGTGTAAATCTCACTAATTTGTAGAAAATATACTAAAAAGTTATTTAAAATTATTTGGTTTTTTGTTACTTTTGTTTCCTATTTAAAATAACAACAATAATGCAATTAGACAATCAAATTTTTGACCTTATAGAGGAAGAAAAAGAAAGACAGTTAAACGGATTAGAATTAATCGCTTCAGAAAACTTTGTCAGTGACCAAGTTATGAGAGCGCAAGGTTCTGTTTTAACAAATAAATATGCTGAAGGATATCCTGGAAAAAGATATTATGGAGGTTGTGAAATTGTAGATATTGTTGAGCAAATTGCAATAGATAGAGCGAAAGAATTATTTGGTGCAGCATATGTAAACGTTCAACCACATTCTGGTTCACAAGCAAACACAGCTGTTTTTTCAGCGTGTTTAAAACCAGGAGACAAAATTTTAGGTTTTGATTTATCTCACGGAGGGCATTTAACTCATGGTTCGCCAGTAAATTTTTCAGGTAAATTATACAAAACATCTTTTTACGGAGTAGAAAAGGAGACGGGTGTTTTAAACTATGATAAAATTCAAGAAACTGCCACTAAAGAACAACCGAATTTAATTATTGCTGGTGCTTCTGCTTATTCTAGAGACATCGATTTCGAACGTTTTAGAGTTATTGCAGATTCTGTTGGTGCTATTTTAATGGCAGATATTTCTCACCCTGCTGGTTTAATTGCAAAAGGAATTTTAAACGATCCTTTACCTCATTGTCATATTGTAACTTCTACGACACACAAAACGTTGCGTGGTCCAAGAGGGGGAATTATAATGATTGGTAAAGATTTTGACAATCCTTTTGGAGAAACTTTAAAAAGTGGAAAACCAAAAAAGATGTCAACTTTAATAAATTCTGCTGTTTTCCCTGGAAATCAAGGAGGGCCTTTAGAACATGTTATTGCTGCAAAAGCAATTGCTTTTGGTGAAGCTTTAACAGATGAGTTTTTAGAATATCAAATTCAAGTAAAAGAAAATGCTGCTGTAATGGCGAAAGAACTTGTAGCTAGAGGGTATGATATTATTTCTGGAGGAACAGACAATCACTGTATGTTAATTGATTTACGTAACAAAAATATTTCTGGAAAAGATGCTGAAATTGCACTTGGTAAAGCGGATATTACGGTAAATAAAAACATGGTTCCTTTTGATGATAAATCACCATTTATAACTTCTGGAATTCGTGTTGGAACTGCTGCAGTTACAACGCGTGGTTTATTAGAAGAAGACATGGTTACTATTGTTAACTTTATTGATGAAGCAATTCAAAATGCAACCAATGATACTGCTTTAGAAGCTATTGGTGAAAGAGTTTCTGATATGATGAGTTCAAAAAGATTATTTGTAATGTAATTACAATCATTAAATATAAAATCAAAAAGCATCAAGTTAACTTGATGCTTTTTGATTTTAAAACTAAAATTGTTAAAACTTAATCTAAATCATTTGCCCTATCTAATAAGTTCTGATTTATTTTTTTTGAAGTATTGACTCCTAATTGTTTTATGTTTTCTACTTTTTTAATTAAGTTTCCTCTACCAGTTAATTTTTTCATTGAAGAATCATAACTTCCTTGTACCGTTTTTAATTGATTACCAACTTTAATTAAATCATCAGTTAAATTTACAAATTGGTCGTATAATGCTCCTGCCTGTTTAGATATTTCTAATACATTATTCTTCTGATTTTCTTGTCTCCACATTGAAGAAACGGTGCTTAAAGTTGCTAAAAGAGTAGATGTAGATACTAAAACAATATTTTTATCAAGAGCTTCTAAGTACAAATCATTCACCTTGTTTAGCGCAATCATCAATGCTGGTTCAATAGGTACAAACATTAAAACATAATCTGGAGAATTAATTTCATATAAAGTATCATATTTTTTAGAACTTAAATCTTTAAAATGATCTCTTAAACTCTTAATGTGTTTTGATAAAAAAGCTTCTTTTTCAAGTTCGTTTTCTGCAGAAAAATAACCTTCATAGGCTGTCAAGGATACTTTCGAATCAACAATTAAGTGTCTATTGTCGGGTAAATTAATAATAAAATCTGGTTTCTTTATTTTTCCTTCATCATCTCTAAATCCACCTTGAGTACTGTAATGTATGCCTTTCGTTAATTTTGCTTTTTCTAGTAAAATTTCTAATTGTGTTTCTCCCCAATCTCCTTGAGTTTTATTGTCACCTTTTAAAGCCTTTGTTAAGTTTATTGCCTCCTTACTCATTTGCAAGTTCAAGTCTTTTAAATGCCCTAATTGCTCTCGTAAAGCAGAATGCATTCCGATACTTTTTTCCTGTGTCTCTGTTACTTTTTTCTCAAATCCTTCAATCTTTTCTTTTAAAGGGTTTAAGATCGCACTTATACTTTCTTTATTTTGAGTTTTAAATTTTGTGGAATTATCATCTAAAATTTTTGTTGCTAAATTTTCAAATTCTTTTGTGAATCTTTCATTTAATTTTTCAACTTCACCTTTATGCTCATCTAACTTTAGTTGCAAGTTTTTATTTTCGGAATCTTGCCTTGTATTTACAGTGATTAAATGTTCTTTTTCTTGCTGATTACTTTTAAGCTCTTTTTGAAGTTCGATATAATTATTTTCAACCATATCTTTAGATTGCTGTAACAATGCAGCACGTTCCTCTAGGGTAGATTTCTCTTTTTCTACGTGAGTTTTCTCTTTTTCAAAATTTAATTTTGCTAAAAGTTTACCTATAAATAGCCCTATAGAGCTAAAAATCAGTGCAATTAAGAAGTAAATAATCAAATCGTTCATCATATCAAATTAAGTCCTTAAATTTATCACTTTTAAAATAGACTATGAAAGGATTCGCGAAATTTATATTATATACAATTTTAGGTTGGAAATTAGAAAGTGATTTTCCAAAAGATATTAAAAAATATGTTGTTATCGCGGCACCTCATACTAGCTGGCAAGATTTTCCTATTGCGATTTTAGCAAGGATGGCTTCTGGAACGATGGTCAACTTTATTGGAAAAAACTCACTTTTTAATGGTCCTTTTGGTTTTTTCTTTAGAGGATTAGGAGGCACACCTGTAGATAGGAGTCAAAGTAATAATTTAGTGGATGCTATTGTACAGATTTTTAATTCTAAAGAAGAATTTAGGCTAGGTTTATCTCCAGAAGGCACTCGTAAAAAAGTTGATAAATGGAAAACAGGTTTTTACTATATCGCCAAAGGTGCTAATGTGCCTATTGTGATGGCTACTTTAGATTTTGAAAACAAGAAAATAAAAATATCGAAACCTTATTATACAACGGATGATAAAGAGAAAGATTTTAAGTTCTTTTATTCCTTTTATGAGAATGTAATTGGTAAAAACCCGGAATTATTTTAATTACTTATATTTTTCAGAAATTTTTTCAGCAATACCAACAATTACTTCTGTTGCTTTTATCATAGATTCTACTGGAACATACTCAAAACGTCCATGAAAGTTATGTCCACCAGCAAATATGTTAGGACAAGGTAAACCTTTGTAAGAAAGCTGAGAACCATCTGTACCACCTCTAATCGGTTTTATTAAAGGAGTGATTCCGATATCTTTCATCACTTCTTCAACAATATCGACAATATGCATAACAGGAGTTACTTTTTCCTTCATGTTAAAATATTGGTTTTTGATTTCAACTTGAATTAAATCTTGCTGTAAACGTTCGTTAAAATCGCTCGCAATTTTTTGCATTAATTCTTTTCTTTTTTCAAACAAATCAAAATCATGGTCTCTTATAATATATTCTAAAACAGTTTCTTCTACATTCCCGTCTAGCTCATGTAAATGGAAAAATCCTTCATAACCTGTTGTTTTTTCTGGAACTTCATCTGCAGGAACAGCAGCAATAAAATCATTCGCAATCAACATCGAATTAATCATTTTACCTTTTGCATACCCTGGATGTACAATTTTACCAGTAACTGTAATTTTTGCACTTGCCGCATTAAAATTTTCATATTCTAATTCCCCAATCTGACTACCATCCATCGTGTACGCCCATTTTGCGCCAAATTTCTCAACATCAAATAAATGTGCGCCTTTACCAACTTCTTCATCAGGTGTAAAACAAATTCTGATTTTACCGTGTTTAATTTCTGGGTTGTTAATTAGGTATTCCATTGCTGTTACAATCTCTGTAACTCCGGCTTTATCATCTGCGCCTAAAAGCGTTGTTCCGTCAGTTGTAATAATAGTCTGACCTTTATATTGCAATAAATCATCAAAATAATCTGGAGATAAAACAATGTTCTTTTCTTTGTTTAAAAGGATGTCTTTTCCATCATAATTCTCAATAATTTGAGGCTTTACATTTGCGCCTGTAAAATCGGGACTTGTATCTATATGTGACACAAAACCAATTGTTGGTACTTCATAATTTAAGTTACTTGGCAAAGTTGCCATGATGTAACAATTTTCATCTAACTCAACATCTTGTAAGCCAATTTGATTGAGTTCTTTTTCTAAAACCGTTGCTAAGTTCCATTGTTTTTCGGTACTTGGAAAAGCAGGGTTGTTTGGATCTGACTCCGTGTCTATCGTAACATATTTTATAAAACGGGCGGTAAGATGTTGTTTGTCAATCATTTTTATTGATGTATTTTAATGCTTTCTATTAATGAGAATGAATTGCAAAATCTTTGATTTATTAAAGAATCTCCATAGACTTCAGTTTTTGCAAAGATGATATTTTTTTCATCTATTTTGATGAAAAGATGACAAGTTTGATAGTTAAACTTCCCTTTTTTTCCTTTGTAAACAATATAAATTGATGGTTTTTCTAAAACTGTAATCTTCTTTGATGTTGTTTTAATTAAGTTTCTTGCTAAGTTTTCTTGTTCTTGTTGCAACAAAAAAGCGTCATCAAAATTAATTTTATTATTGATGAAAGTTACATCCAATAAAACAGTTTCTGTAAGTTCTTTTGAGTTGTCCGCAGCAAAAATAGATGATTGTACTTCATCTTGATATAAATTTATTTCCCAATTTGTAGGAAGTTGTATCGAAAATAAATTTTTAGCATCATCCACTATTTCTAAATTAGTAAAACCGGAATTTGAGCAATTAAAATTTTTGCTAATTTCTGATGTATCAGTACAAGAAAAAGATAGGAGTGAAGCTAGAAGAAGAATTATATATTTCATCATTGATTTTAAAAAGTTAAGACAGGAGTTTTACCAATTTATTTTAAGAGCAGTCTTCCCATCTTTTGAGAACCACTTAGCCAAGCTGTATTTTTATCTACAAATTGAATGGTATAATAGCTGTCTTTAGAAACTTCTTTCCAAGTATTTCCTGAATCATTAGAAAAAGAAACACCAGTAAATCCAACAGCAAAAACCTCTTTTCCGTTTGTGTTAGGTACATATTGTACACAACTTTTATAAGTAGGGTTTTGATTGTCCGCAACTAAAGTCCACGTTTTTCCGCCATCTTTTGTAATGGCCTTATTGGCTTTGTTAGCTGTAGGTTTAGAGTAATCTCCACCAATTGCGATTCCGTTATTTTTATCAGCAAAATCGATAGAATAAATTCCTTGAGGACCGTCTCCCTGAATGATTGGTGTCTCAAAAATTTGCCATGTTTCACCAAAATCATCAGACTTTAAAATGCGCGCTTTTTCACCTCCAGAAGCAATCCAAACTGTACTGCCTATTGTTTTAATATTTGTATTACTTGCTGCAAAAAAAGCTTCACCCTCTGTAAATTCTGGTAAATCTGTACACGAAATTTTACTCCACGTAGTTCCTCCATCAGAAGTTAAAATAATTGAAGCACAATCTTCTATTGGATCTCCAACTGCAATTCCGTGGATACCATCATCAAAAAATTGCAAGGCATCATAAAATACTTTTTCATGACTTTCAGTATACACTAACGCTGTTTTAGTTTGTGAAAATTTATATAATAATGCAGGATTTGCTATTGAAAGTGCAAAAAAAGCATCACCATTTTTAGCTAAACTTCTAAAGTGCGGAATGATAGAATCTTGATAGGTAATATGTTTTGTAGACCAAGATTTTCCTCCATCAGCCGTAAACCCAAAATCTCCTTTTGAGCCGGCATAATGCACCGTTGCTGAATCTGTTACTTGAATAGATCTAATACTAGTACTGTCCATTTTAAATTCTTGAATTTCAATAGTATCAATATTTCTAGGGGTATATTCTTTTGAGCAAGAGATTGTTAAAAGGAAAGTGAAAATTAGTATTGATATTCTTTTCATTTTTGATATTTTTATACGACTAAAGTAAGCAAATCATTTGTAGTTTATGAAGAAAGCATTGGTAATTTCTGGGGGTGGAAGTAAAGGAGCATTTGCAGGAGGTGTTGCGCAATATTTAATGAAAAAAGAACATAGAAATTATGATTTATTTATCGGTACATCTACTGGTAGTTTAATGATTTCTCATTTAGCTTTAGGGATGTTGGATGAGTTAAAACATTTATATACGCATGTAAACCAGGAATCTATTTTTAGTAATAATCCTTTTAAAATTAAAATAGTTGGAGGTGAAAAAGTAGTTAGCATTCGACATTTAAATACTTTATGGAATTTTTTAAACGGAAGAAAAACATTTGGCGAAAGTAAAAACCTAAGAAAGTTAATTAAAAAGAACGTTACCCGAAAAATGTATGATGAAATTAGAGAAAGCGACAAAGAAGTTGTGGTTACTGTTTCTAATTTAACGACCAATCAAATTGAATATAAGTCGAGTAATGATTGTTCTTATGAAGATTTTTGTGATTGGGTTTGGGGTTCTTGTAATTACGTGCCTTTTATGAGTTTGTTAGAAAAAGATCATTGCCAATATGCAGATGGTGGTTTTGGGTCATTAGTGCCAATTAGAGAGGCAATTTTAAGAGGAGCCACAGAAATTGACGTGATTATTCTAGAAACTGAAGTTAATCAGATTAATAGAATACCTTCTAAAAACCCTTTTTCTTTGCTGTTTGATGTGTTTGACTTTATGTTAACTCACGTAGAAAAACACAATATTACTATTGGGAAATTAGCGGCAAACAACAAGGATGTGAAATTAAATTTATATTATACACCAACAGTTTTAACAACAAATTCTTTAGTTTTTGACGAGAAATTGATGCGTAAATGGTGGAAATCTGGTTTTAAATACGCAAAGTCTAAAAGAGAGGAATTAATGAGTGAATTTAGACCTGATGTATTAACATAATAACTCAATTTTATAGCGTTGAATTTTTAATTCTGCTATTATTTTTTCATATCAATAAACATATATTCTTTTGCAGGCGTTGCTAATTTTGAGTTGAAAATCTCGTTAAAATTATAAAACTCACCAGTCTTGTTACTTGTTTTTGCCCCAGTTGTAATATAAATCAGCGTTCTATCTAATAAAGGATCTGTACGTTCACCAAGAGCACCTAAATTATTATAATCTTCCCCTAATTCAATTCCAGGGAACGTGGTTCCGGGAATAATTCCGTTTGGATAATTTATATTGTCTTTATTGCTAATTTCTAAAACCAAAGGTTGCATTGCATATTTGTGATCTGGATTTAGGTTGCTGCCATTTTTTTGTAAATTATCAGAATCATACAAAGTGATAGAGCCCACTTGTTTTCCCCTTGTCGTTTTACCAACTAATTTAACATCGATGTGTGAGCTTAAAGAGTTAATAACCAGTTCTGAAGCAGACGCTGTGCTATACGTTGTTATAAAATACACGTTATCTAAACCTAAACTATTAATGCTTTCTTGTAAAACTACATTTCCATTAGCATCTGTATTTTTAATTTCATCTGTAAAATTATTTAAAAACCTTTCTGCAGGTATAGCGTTTCTTACTTTATCATTCCAAACTTCCTGAGAATATAAATCTCCATTAAATTGCCCAGTAACCATACTTCCTAAGTAGGTTGCTGAACTTACAGAACCACCACCATTATAACGTAAATCAATAATTAATTCGTTAATACCTTCTGATATAAAGTTAGAAAACGCAGCATTTAATTGTCCGTCATAATTTCTAGCAAATTGATTGTACATTAGGTAGCCAATTTTATTTGCACCTTCCGTAAAAACTTTTGTAAGAGCAACAGGGTTTTCTTGCAATTCTTCTTTTGTCAATGAAATATCGTTGCTATTAGCAATTGGTGCTCCGTCATTAAAATCTGCAAAACCAACGGTATAACTGAAATCATCATTAAATAATAAATTTCTATAATTGGTTAGTGTTAATTGAGAACCATTTATAGAATTAAAAATCATGCCTCTAGAAACGTCTTTAGCATCAGCATCAGAATTCGCAATTACATACCGTACATACCCAAAAACATTATCAGATCCATTTGTATACTGGACTAAACCAAATTCCATTCCGTTACTAAGGTTAATTCCATTAAAAGAATTTTCTAACGCAACATAATCATCAACGATCCAAGAAAAACGATCTACAGTTCCTGGTTGGTGTCGTAAGCTTTCAAAAACATCTTCAGGGGAAGAATATCCTCTAAAATAGAAATACAGATCAGTGAAGTTAGCAAATCGATTATCAGCTAAATCAGGCACCTCTTTTTGCCATAAATAATAAGTGTTTAAGCCTTTCCAAATAAAATAATTAATTTCATCATTTACAGTTGCATCAACGCCATACGTTTTTGTTTTTTCACAAGAAGTAACTAAAAAAACGATTGATAAAACACTAATTATAAAAATTTTCTTCATTTTAAATGGTATTTGGTAGACTTTGATGGATGCATACACCATTGTCAATTTATCTTTGAGTACTAATGATATTTTCTTGAGAATTCAGTTTTGCTACAATTCTGAATTCTAAACCAAATAACTTTTAAAAAAGCCCTCATGTTAATATGTATAGATATTATAGTAAATTTAACGCAATTTAAACATATTTAGTATTTTTTTAAAATTTGATGTAACAAAATAAATTATGTATCGTCGTAATACTGTAAACCTGATATAATAGATAAAAGAATATCAGAAAAACAAATAAGAATAATGAATCAATCAGACTTTTTAAAAGTTGTTTTACCATTTAAAGACAAGGTATTCCGATTGGCAAAAAGACTGTTGGTTTCTACTGAAGAAGCTGAAGATGCTACTCAAGAATTGTACTTTAAATTATGGAGAAGCAAAGGTAAAATAGCTGATTATAAGAATGTTGAAGCATTTGCAATGACGATGACAAAGAATTATTGTTATGATAGATTAAAATCGAAACAAGCAAGTAATTTAACATTAATACACAGTAATTATAAGGAGAAAGACACCTCTTTAGATAAAAAGATGGAATATCAAGACAGTGTAAACCAAGTACACTTATTGATAGAGAAATTACCAGAACAACAAAAAATTATTATTCAATTAAGAGATGTTGAACAATATGATTTTGAAGAAATCTGTAAAATGGTTGATATGAAACCAACAGCAGTTAGGGTGGCATTATCTAGAGCAAGAAAAACAATAAGAGAAGAACTCATTAAAAAGCACAACTATGGAATTAGCTAACATAGAAAAATTAGTAGAAAAGTACTTAAATGCAGAAACTACTTTGCAAGAAGAAACAACCTTGAAAAACTATTTCACAGAAGGTTCTGTTGCCCCTCATTTGCAAGAATATGCGTATATGTTTAATTATTTTGCTACTGTAAAAGATGAAACCTACACAAAAACCATTAAGTTAGAACCTAAGAAATCTAAAGTAAGAAACTTTAAATGGTTATCTGTAGCAGCATCAGTAATGCTTTTGTTTAGTGTATTTATTGGTAAACATCAATATGATGAACATCAACAAAGAAAAAAAGCAGAAGTAATTTATGCTCAAGTTACTAATGGGTTAAAGTTGTTATCTACAAACCTGAAAAAAGGAGAACAAGCAGTAGTAACCTTATATATGTACCAGAACAAAGCAAATAATGCATTAAAATAAAACCAAGTAAAAAATAGTAAAACCAAGTAAACACAGAAATTATGAGAAAAATTATAGTAATAATAGCATTTATAGTAGCGCCAATGTTCGCAAACGCACAATCTATCTTTGACACTTTAGAAGATATGGATGGAGTAGATATGGTTATTGTAAGCAAAGATGCTTTTGAATTGTTAAACAAGTTTAAACCAAAAAATGCTGACGTAAAAGACAATGAAGTTATGCAGGCTTTTGAAATGATCAACGATTTAAATGAATTCAAAATGTTTTCTACAGATAATCTAGAGGTTGCAGTTAAAATGGAAAAAATGGTGAATTCTGCGATTAAAAAATCTAATTTAACTCAGTTAATGCGAATTAAGCAAGACGATTCTCGTATTAAAATTTACGTAAAAGCAACTAAAAACAAGAATTACGTAAGTGAAGTACTAATGTTTGTAAAAGGTATTGACAAGCAAACAAAAGGTATGTCTGAAGCGATGGTTATGTCTTTAACTGGTAATATAGACATCAATAAAATGTCAGAATTTACAGATAAAATTGTTAAAGAAAACAAGTAAATCAATCAAGATTTAAAAGTCGGGTTTTTTATAAACCTGACTTTTTATCAAAAAAAAACATATGCAATGAAAAAATTAACCACCCTATTTTCTTTAGTCTTTTTGGTATTATTTGCTAGTTCTTGCAAAAACGAAAAATCACTACAGAGTTATTTAGTAGAATCCAGTGGAAAAGATGGTTTCTTTACAGGGGATTTACCAGTTGGATCACTACTTACAGCTAAAGCGGATGTTTCTGATGAAGTAACAGAAACTTTAAAGAGTATTAAAAAAATAAATGTTGCTTTTTTAAGAAAGACAGACGATAATACGGCTGCTTATGAAACTGAAAAAGCAATATTAAAAAATATTTTCACTAGTAAAACTTACAAGAGCTTAGGAGTTGTAAAAGCAAAAGGAATGAGCATGAAAGTTTATTTCACAGGTAATACAGATTCTTTAAATGAAGTGATTGTTTTTGGTTACAGTAAAGAAGCAGGAGTGGGAGTCGCAAGATTATTAGGAGATAATATGAATCCTGCTAAAGTAATTGAAATGATGAATAGTGTTAATTTAGATGGAAGTCGTCTAGAAAGTTTTAGTACTATTTTTAAAGGAAAATAGTCCGTTTCCTCTTTTTATATACAAACCTATAGCTTCATTAGAAGTTATAGGTTTTCTTTTTTTTAACCAATTTTGCATTCGCAAACAGAATAGTGTTCACTGTTTATTTATTTTTAACTGCTCATTAACAGCTTCTATCTTCATATTTAGTATTTTTGAAACTTGAAGAAAATGATATTTATGAAGTTTCAGAAAATAGTAGTGTTTTGTTTTATGTTGATGAGCTTAATAACTGTAGCGCAAACGGCAGTTTATCAACCAGAAAGAGAGAAAATTCATGATTTAATGCACACAAAATTAAAAGTTGATTTTAATTTTGATGATAAAACAATGAATGGTGAAGCTTGGATAACGGCAAAACCACATTTTTACAGCACAAATAAAATAACGTTAGACGCCAAAGCAATGCTAATTCATCAAGTTTTGATGAACGGTAAAAAACTAGAATACTTCTATGACAATCTAAAGTTGATTATTGATTTACCAAAAACGTACACTAAAACTGAAGATTTTACTATTTATATAAAATACACCGCTCAACCAGAAAAAGTGTATCAAAAAGGAAGTACAGCAATTACAAGTGCAAAAGGATTGTATTTTATAAATGCGGATGGTGCAGATAAAAACAAACCTACCCAAATATGGACGCAAGGAGAAACGGAAGCAAGCAGTTGTTGGTTTCCTACGATAGATGCTCCAAATCAAAAAACATCCCAAGAAATTTATATTACTGTTCCGAATAAATACGTAACGCTTTCTAATGGAGAGCTTGTTACGCAAACTAATAAAGGAACTAACAGAACAGATTATTGGAAATTTGATCAAAAACACGCTCCTTATTTATTCTTTATGGGAATTGGAGAATATGAAATTGTTAAAGATTCGTACAAAAATATCCCTGTAAATTATTATGTAGAAAAAGAATATGCACCGTATGCAAAAGATATTTTTGGTTTAACGCCAGAAATGATGGGGTTCTTTTCTGGTAAATTAGGCGTTGAGTATCCTTGGAATAAATACAGTCAGATTGTCGGTAGAGACTACGTGTCTGGTGCGATGGAAAACACAACTGCTGTAATGCATGGTGAGCAAGCTTATCAAAAACCAGGGCAATTAATTGATGAGAATGTACAAGAAAATACAATTGCTCATGAACTTTTTCATCATTGGTTTGGAGATTTAGTAACCTCAGAAAGTTGGAGTAATTTAACGCTAAACGAATCTTTCGCAAATTATAGCGAGTATTTATGGAGAGAACATAAATATGGAAAAGTAAATGCTGAAATGCATTTTTATAAAAATGTGCAAGCCTATTTAACAGGACAAAATCAGAACAAACATTTAGTACGTTATACGTATGATGACAAAGAAGATATGTTTGATTTGGTTAGCTATAATAAAGGCGGAACAATTTTACATATGTTGCGAACGTATTTAGGTGATGAAGCTTTTTTCTTAGGATTAAAGCAGTATTTAACGACTTATAAGTATCAAGCAGCAGAAGTACATCAGTTGCGTTTAATTTTTGAAAACCTTACAGGTAGAGATTTAAATTGGTTTTTTAATCAATGGTATTTTGGTGCAGGTCATCCAGATATTGAGATTTCATACGATTACAATACTTTAAGAAAAACAGTGACTGTAAATGTGTTTCAGTTGCAATTAGAAAAGTTTAAATTTCCTTTTGTTATTGATGTTTTTGAAGGATCAAAAATAACAAGACACCATGTTTTTGTTGATAGTAATGATGCTTCTTTTACTTTTCCGTATACAAAACAGCCTATCTTAATTCAAGTAAATGCAGATGGAGCTTTGCTTTGTGAGATTAATGAAAACAAGGTTTTAAGTGATTATATCTTTCAACTTAAAAATGCGGATAATTACGGGCATCGAAGAGATGCTTTTTTAGAAGTAGCGAAGAAACAAGATGATAAGATTGCTTTTAATGCAGTTGTTGATGCGTTGGATGATTCAGCTTATGAACTAAGAATTTTAGCGTTACAAAAGATAGATTTAATCAATAAGTTTTCTAAAAAGAATGCTATCAGAAAAATCATGCAAATGGCAAATACGGATGTAAAAACATTGGTACAAGCTGAAGCAATTAATACTTTAGGTAAATTAACAGACCCTGAGTTAAAATCTATTTTTGAAAAAGGATTGCAAAGTAAATCGTATTCTGTGTTAGGTAAAGCCTTGGTTTCTATGTATTATATTGATAAACAGGTTGCTATTGCGAAATCTAAAGAATTGCCAGATGAAATTAGAAAAATTTTAGCAGCTCCATTAACAAGAATTTTTATTGAAGAAGAAGATGATTCAGAACTTCCTTTTATTGCAAAAAATGTAGTTTCTGGAATGTTTTTATCGGGTGACGATGCAATGAAAGTATTGTTTCAAAAAGCATTCAAACAAATTTCTGAAAGCAATAACACGTTAGCTATAGAGAATGTGGTTGATGATATGATTGTAAAAGGAAAGCAGTTTAAAGATTTTAATTTTGATAAAGTTGTTATCAACCTAATGAGAAAGATGATACAAGATCAAAAGAAAGCCAACAAGTCAAATAGAGAAAGAAATATAGAAATTATTAAAATTGCAATGGCGGAGTTATTGTAGGTTATTTCTTGGTTTTCTAGCGTTGTTATGTGTTTTAAGCGATTGATTTACGAGGTAAAACATTGACAAAGAAAACCCGTTTAGGCTTTCGTAAATAAGCTAAAACGGGCAATTATTTTTATAAGGCGTCACCACACGTTTTACATTATGGTATTTTTTCATCTCAATTAATTGTTAACTACTTCTTCTTGGATTGTTTACTTACTTACAAAATTTAAAACTTTAATTAAATCGTTTTCTTTACTTAATGATAATTTGTTTTTTTTGATAAACTTTAAAGTAGATTGTTGGCTAACTTTATCTGATTGAAAGAACTTAGAAAATGACTTCTTAGAGAGTTTTATTTTAGTTAATTTATTTTTACTATATAAATAATATTTTGTTTTCTTAATATATTTATTAGTTTTTCTATTAACCATTGGGTTTCTTGAGCTACTTGAATAATTTATATTATAATATTTGTAAATTGAGAATTTACCATTAAAAAATAATTCAAAAATTTTTGATTCTCCATTGATTTTAATTACTCTAAAAATTTTATTATTAATTACTATTTTGATTAAGTTTTTACTATCGAATGTATAAACAAAAGTACTATCATAAATAGCTTCAAATTTATTACTGTATAGGTTTATATTTACTTTTTTTATTTCATACTTTCCCTTGTCTCTTGTGTAAACGACTCCTTCGTTATCCCAGTTATCAAAATAATAAGCAGAGCCTTCAGTATTAGCTTTGGGATTAATAAACCCAGTTCCCATTTGAAAAGGTATTTGCTTTCCAAACCCTTGTCTTGTAACATTCATGGAGTTTGCATCCTCAAAATTTTCTTGAGCTAAGGATGGTAAAATGAATACTATTTGTATTAATAAAATAAATATTTTCTTCATAATGTTTTTTATAATTAATTGCATAAAATTTTTGTTTCAGTATTTTAGTAAACCATTAAGGTGTCTAGAGCCGTTATCATCGTTTATTTATGATGTATAATTCTTCTAATATTATTATAACAAACTTGCTCAATTCCATTTTTTTAAAAGAAGCTTCCGATTGTAATAACAGTACAAATAGCTAATAATGTAAGGCTAGTTATTGTTAAGAAATTCTTTTGGTTTTTTATTAAATGTTTTATTCCGATTACTAAAAAAGCGATTTGAGCAATAAGAAATGGTATTGTGAGTAATTCTCTAAAAACTCCAATTAAAACAAACTCTATTTTGTAAAAATTAATTAACCAAATTAGAATAAAGTAGGATACAATTACAAAATTTATAATTGTCAAATTTCTATTGGTTATTAATTTGTTCATTTTTTCGAGTCTGAGTGCGTTCCACACTGATATGGAGTCAGTTTTAATACCTCTATCAGAAGTTAGCAAAGTTATTCTTTTTTTTACCTAGAAAGGTAGTAAGTGAAAGCCTGTTTCTTGTAAAATACACTTTTCAAAAATATCTTGTAATTTTTCTTCAAGTTTATCAGATAAACCAAGATGAGTTTTATAATATTTCTATAGCTAGTAATCTATCTAAACCGATTAGAGGTTTCATTTTTAAACTACTTATGGAACTCTTCAAAAGATCCGTCATTATAAAAAACGACAATTCTTTTAATTTTTTTATCATCATTAGTATGGGGAGTCGAGAAAGTTGGAGTAGAGGTAGGGTTGCTTATTTCTGATTTTTTAGGAAAAGAACCATCACCATGAAGTAGCCAATGTATGTCTACATCCTTAAACTCTAGAGTTATTTTTAAAATAAAATCCAAGCTTGGTTTGTTTCTTCCAGACAAAATATGTGATATGCTTGAGCGTTGAACTCCTATTTTATCAGCGAATAAAGAAGCAGATAATTGATGAAAATCCATTACTTTTTTTATTCTATTTGTAAATTCTAAACTGTTTATCATTGTAAATACCTATTGTATTACAAATGTAAATTAAACTTTGTAAATAGCAAAATATAATAATTTAAATATGATTTCCTTGTGATTTAGTGTTAAATTTATACTTTAAATATATAACATAAGTCATTAGTAATTAATAGTTTAATTTAAATAAAAATATTTTAACGGGTTGCTTTTACTTATGGAGTTAATGAGGTTCTATTAAAAATGAATTTAGTTTACAAAAGTAATTGTTTTGCGACAGAACGGAATTTACAATTGTAACAACAGCGTGTTTTACAATTGTAATATTTAAATTGGTTGCTTGTTTTCAATAATGTAAATTTGTGTTTCTAAATAGAATGTCAAGTGCAAATTTTATCACCAGGATTATTAAAGAATATTTTTACAAATCAAAAAGAAACAACTCTTTTTGGTAAATGGATTACTATTAAAAATATTGAAAACCTGTTTTTAAAACATCAAGAAGTTTTTGAAATTAAACAACTAGGATCTTCTGAACAGCAAAGACCTATATATAACCTGAAAATTGGTACAGGGAAAAAGAGAATTTTACTATGGTCTCAAATGCATGGAAATGAAAGTACAGGTACAAAGGCACTATTTGATATATTCAATTGCTTTTCTAATTGTACTGAAGAGGAATTTAAAATCATTTTAAGAGAATGCACTTTGGTTTTTATACCGATGTTAAATCCCGATGGTTCCCAAGCTTATACAAGGGTTAATGCGAATAATATAGACTTAAATAGAGATGCGGTAGATCGAGTTGCTAAAGAAAGTAATCTCTTAAGAGCTTTTTTAGAGGATTTCAATCCGCAGTTTTGTTTTAATCTGCACGATCAAAGAACCATATTTGGGGTAGAAGACACTAAAAATCCAGCAACTATTTCTTTTTTAGCACCTTCGGAAGAAGAAACGAGAGCTTTAACAAAAGGTAGAATTCAAACAATGAATGTGATTGTTGCGATGAATACATTGTTGCAAAAGATTATTCCTGGTTTTGTTGGTCGATATACGGATGAATTTTATCCAACTGCAACGGGAGATAACTTTCAAAAACTAGGTTTTAATACTATTTTAATTGAATCGGGTCATTTTCCTGACGACTATCAAAGAGAAATCGCAAGAGAGCATACTTTTTATGCAATTCTACAAGGATTGTATCACGTAGCAACGTCAAATGATTTTAACGATTATGAGTCGTATTTTACGATACCAAATAATGCGAAACTTTTTTACGACATTATCCATAGAAATTCCGATTCAGAAGAAGATGTCGCGTATCAATATAAAGATGAAATCAAAAATGAAAAATTAGTTTCAATTTTGAATAGAATTGACGAAAAGGATTTGAAAATGAAATTTGGACATAACGAAATCGTTTTCGAAAGTAAATAACATTAAACTTTTCTCATATTTTGTTCTTCTAGATTAAATTAAATTCATAAATTTGCACTTTAAATTGAATAATACACAAAAAAAATGAAAAAATTCATCTTAGACGAAATAGATCACCAAATCTTAGACATCTTAATTGAGAATGCTAGAACACCATTTACAGACATTGCAAAAAAATTATTAGTTTCTGCAGGAACGATTCATGTGCGTGTTAAAAAAATGGAAGATGAAGGTATTATTCAGGGTTCTACCTTAACATTAAACTATGAGAAAATGGGCTATTCATTTATAGCGCATGTAGGAATATTTTTAGAAAAAACTTCTATGACTCAAAGTGTAATTGAAAACTTAAGAAAAATATCAAACGTAACAGTTGCTTACGTAACAGCAGGGAAATATAATATTTTCTGTAAAGTAAGAGCAAAAGGAACTAGTGATGCTAAAGATATTATTTATGAAATTGATGAAATTCCTGGCGTAAAAAGAACAGAAACGATGATTGCCTTAGAGGAAAGTATCAATGATAAAAAAAGAATGATGCACGCAATTTTTAAAGATTTATAATCTTAAAAATTCTTAAAAATATTTAAAATCCTCATCAATTAATTGATGAGGATTTTTATATGGAATAAACTTCTTTATCTGTATGTTTGTCTAGTTATAGAATATATAATTTATGAGCCCAAAAATTGAATATAATTCAAATCACAATCTAGATAAAAGTACTTTATTGAAATTGTATAAAAGCATTTTAAAGCCTCGTTTAATTGAGGAAAAAATGCTAATTTTATTACGTCAAGGTAAAATTTCTAAATGGTTTTCTGGTATTGGTCAAGAAGCAATCTCTATTGGGGTTACACTTGCGCTAGAAAAAGACGAATATATTTTGCCAATGCATCGTAATTTAGGTGTTTTTACAGCTAGAGAAATTCCATTATATAGGTTGTTCTCTCAATGGCAAGGTAAAATGAATGGCTTTACAAAAGGTAGAGACAGAAGTTTCCATTTTGGAACACAAGAATATAATATTGTGGGAATGATTTCTCATCTAGGACCACAATTAGGAATTGCAGACGGAATTGCATTAGCCAATAAACTAAAGAATAACAATAAAGTTTGTGCCGTTTTTACGGGTGAAGGTGGTACTAGTGAAGGTGATTTTCATGAAGCTTTAAATGTTGCTGCTGTTTGGGATTTACCAGTTTTATTCTGTGTAGAAAATAACGGTTATGGTTTATCGACACCTACAGATGAACAGTTTAAGTGTAAAGATGTTGCTGATAAAGGGATTGGATACGGTATGGAAAGCCATATTATTGATGGTAATAATATACTAGAAGTTTATACAAAAGTAAACGAGTTAGCTAAAAGTATTCGTAAAAACCCAAGACCTGTTTTGTTAGAGTTTAAAACCTTTAGAATGCGTGGTCATGAAGAAGCAAGTGGTACAAAATATGTTCCCCAAGATGTCATAGATACTTGGGCGGCTAAAGATCCTTTAGAAAATTATAAAGAGTATTTAAATAACGAAGAAATTCTTACGGAAGAAGTGGAAGTTTCTTATAGAAAAGAAATAAAAGAAGAAATCAATGAACATCTTAAGCTCGCTTTTGATGAAGAAAAAATAATTCCGAATTTAGAAACCGAAATTAATGATGTTTACAAGTCTTTCGATCATGAAGTTGTAGAACCATCAACCAAAAAAACCAAGATTCGATTTGTAGATGCTATTTCTGATGGATTAAAAGCGTCTATGGAAAAACATACTGATTTGGTGATTATGGGGCAAGATATTGCTGAATATGGAGGTGCTTTTAAAATTACGGATGGTTTTGTAGAAGCTTTCGGAAAAGAAAGAGTTAGAAATACACCAATTTGTGAATCCGCTATTGTTTCTGCGGCTTATGGTTTATCTGTAAACGGAATAAAATCAGTTATGGAAATGCAGTTTGCAGATTTTTCATCAACAGGTTTTAACCCAATTGTAAACTTGTTAGCAAAATCTCATTATAGATGGTCTGAAAACGCAGATGTTGTTATCAGAATGCCTTGTGGAGCAGGCGTAGGAGCTGGACCTTTTCATAGTCAAACAAATGAAGCTTGGTTTACTAAAACACCTGGTTTAAAAGTAGTGTATCCTGCATTTCCACAAGATGCAAAAGGATTATTAGCTGCTGCAATTAATGATCCAAATCCGGTATTATTTTTTGAACATAAAGGATTGTATCGATCTTTATATCAAGAAGTTTCTGAAGGATATTATACAACAGAAATTGGTAAAGCTGCTATTTTAAAAGAAGGGAGTCAAATGACAATCATTAGTTATGGAGCAGGAATTCATTGGACTCTTGATGTTTTAGAAAAGCTTGCAGATATTTCTATAGAAGTAATAGATTTAAGAACATTACAACCTTTAGATGTAGAAACTATTTATAAATCCGTTAGAAAAACAGGAAAAGTAATGGTCGTACAAGAAGATTCTATGTTTGGTGGAATTGCAAGTGATCTTTCTGCTTTAATTACAGAGAACTGTTTTGAGTCTTTAGATGCTCCAGTAAAAAGAGTTGCAAGTTTACAAACGCCAATTCCTTTTCAGTCAGACTTAGAGCAACAATACCTAGGAAAATCAAACTTAGAAAAAGCAATACAAGATTTACATAATTATTAAGTATATTTAGCACCCCGATAAAAATATATATTCATGAATAACAAACAAATTATCTTCAAAAAACGTCCTTCAGGAGCTCCAGATTCAGATACTTGGCAATTAGAAACAAATCTTGTTCTGGAATTAGAAGAAGGAGAAATCTTAATTCAACATCATTATATTTCTTTAGATCCTGCAATGCGTGGTTGGATGAATGATACAAAATCTTACATTCCGCCAATTGCTATAGATGATGTGATGAGAGCTGGTTCTATTGGAAAAGTTGTTAAAAATAATGGAAATCCAAAGTTTGAAGTTGGTGATTGTGTTACAAGTTGGGGTGGCGTGCAACAATATGCTATTACAAACGGAGATGGTTGGTATAAAGTTGATGAACGTTTAGCACCAATGCCAATGTATATTGGTACTTTAGGAATGCCTGGAATGACGGCTTATTTCGGAATTACAGAAGTTGGTAAAATTAAAGAAGGTGATATTGTCTTAGTTTCTGGTGCTGCAGGTGCAGTTGGAAGTATTGTTGGGCAAATTGCAAAAATTAAAGGATGTACCGTAATTGGTATTGCTGGCGGAAAAGAAAAATGCGATTATCTGATAAATGAATTAGGTTTTGATGATGCGATCGATTACAAATCTGAAAATATTTATACTGCATTAAAAAAGAAATGTCCAAAAGGAATTGATGTATTTTTTGATAACGTTGGTGGTGTAATTTTAGATGCCGCTTTAAGCAAGTTAAGAATGCATGCAAGAGTTGTTATTTGTGGGGCAATTTCTCAATATAATAACAAATCGAAAATTGATGGACCAAGTAATTATTTATCATTATTAGTAACTCGTTCTACCATGCAAGGTATGGTGGTTATGGATTATGTTAAAGGTTATGGTGAAGCTGCAAAGCAAATGGGAACTTGGATGCAAGAAGGAAAATTAAAATCGAGAGAAGATATTTATGAAGGAATAGAAAACTTTGAAGAAACCTATCAACGATTATTTTCTGGAGATAAAAAAGGTAAACTTGTTTTAAAAGTAATAGAAGAATAGCGAAGTGGAACACTTTTTTCAATGTTCACATTGTTGGGAAGAAATTTCAATGATTTTAGACGCAAGTGTTCGCCAACAAACCTATGTAGAAGATTGCGAGGTTTGCTGTAATCCTATCGAAATTACACCAGCTTTTGAAGAAAATGAATTGGTTGATTTTCGTTCTGAATCTTTAGAACAATAAAATATAAAATCCTGGCTTTGTCAGGATTTTTTTTGTTTGAAGCTATCTGCCAGCCGCAGGCAGGTTTCCTGCTTTCATGAAAATCATAATTAATCCAAAGGATTTTCCCAAGAAAATTTTTGAAACAACCCAATCCAATCTTTTGGAAAAGAAGCTTTTAAAATTAATTTCTCTGAACTAAAAGGATGAATGAATTCTAATTTACCTGCATGTAAAAACAAATTTTTACATGCAAAATTTTCCTCAAACATTACATCATGGTTTTTATCTCCATATTTAGTATCGCCAATTAAAGGGTGACTAATTTTATTCGTATGCACTCTTAATTGATGCATTCTACCTGTTTTAGGAGATAATTCCACCAAACTATAACGTGAAGTATCATATGGCTTTACAGGGATGTCTAATGTAATCTGCTCCAATGTTTTTAAATGTGTTAAAGCTTCTTTATGCACATTTGCATCACGTCCTTTTACTGGGGAATCTATAATTTTCGAAGTAGGAGAGTAGCCTCTAACAATTCCATAATATGTTTTCTGTATTTCAGAATTCGTAAATAATTCTTGAAACTTAGAAACATGGGTTGTCTCTTTTGCTAATAAAATAATTCCGGAAGTTTTTCTATCTAATCGATGAATAGGATACACTTTTAAGCCAGTCTTATCTAAGATCAATCGCAATAGAGACGTTTCATCAGAAACATTTCTAGAATGATATGCATGATGAACCAGCATATTATTGGGTTTCTTTACACAAAGAAGATATGCATCCTCAAAAATTATTTCTAAATCCATGATTATAAATTATAATAAAAAATAAGGTTCCGTATTTATGATGCTTTCTTCTTATTGGAAAAATTCAAATATTGAATTAATGCTAAAGAAATTAGACCACAAACAAAAAAACCAATAAATAAAGGTAATGCAGTTTTATCCATAAAACCACCAATATACGTTGCAATTGGTACAGCCATAATTGTAGAAGTAAAACCATTAATTGCAGCGCCAACACCAGCAATATGACCAATTGGCTCCATTGCTAATGCTCTTGTGTTTCCGAATAAAAAACCAAGAGCAAAAAATTGTAACCAAAAAAATGTGATTAAAACATAGATACTAGGGTTACTTTCTCCTGTATATAAAAGAATATAAACAATAGGAATCAGCGTAAAAATAATCGTAAAAATATTTACGAGTTTAAACATTCCTAATTTAACAACTAAAGTTCCGTTTAAGAAAGTGGCAAAACCGACACCAATTGCGAGGCCTGCAAAAATAAAAGGAAACTCTTCTTTTAAATCATACTGTTGCTCGAATATTACTTGACTGGCACTTAAATACACCATAAAAGAACCCGTAATAAAACCAGAAAACAAGGTAAAAATGATCGCGTTTTTATGTTTTAGAAATTCTTTAGTTCCTTCGATAAAAAGCGAAAATTTAAATTTTTTTCGATGCGCTATCTTTAATGTTTCTGGCTGTCGTTTCCAAACCCAAATCATCACAAAAGAACCAAATAATAATTGACTGTAAAATATAGATTTCCAACCGTATAGATCTAACATTATTTTCCCGATTGCTGGTGCAACAACAGGTACAAGAATAAAAATAACCACAATAAAAGACATTACTTTAGCCATGTAATTACCGCTAAAACGATCTCTAACCATTGCTATACTTATAGTTCTTGGTGCAGAAAGTCCAATTCCTTGTAAAACTCTACCAACAATCATCATTTCTAAACTAGTAGCAAAAACACAGACTAAACTAGCCAAAGCAAAAATGATAAAACCGACATAGATAACAGGTTTTCTACCAAAACTATCAGATAATGGACCAGAAATTAACTGACCAAAACCTAATCCTAAAAAAATCATCGTAATTAGTAACTGATTGTCTTGCGGATTTATAACATTTATTGAAAGACTAATATCTGTAATCGCAGGTAATAAAGCATCGATAGATAGTGCAACTAATGACATTAAAGATGCCATTACGATTATAAATTCTAATTCTGATTTCTTTTTTATTTGCATTCGTCAAAAGTAGTTTTATCCTTTGGTTTACCTAAATATTATTCAATAAAAAAGGTTTGCAAATTGCAAACCTTTTTTTATTTTAAAAATGACTAAGATTATTCTTTACCAATACTATTGATTGCGCTGTCATTTCCAGTTCCTTTTGGGTTGTCTCCCCATTTGTTAGGACCGTTTTCACTATCTGTACATAATAATACTAATAACCAGATAGATCCAGCTAATGGAATTAATGAAATAAAGTACCACCATCCGCTTTTACCTACATCATGTAATCTTCTTACTGTTACTGCTAGACCTGGTAAAAATGTAGCCAAACCAAATAATAGGTAGATCCATCCATAAGGAATTAATGGAGAAAAAGATAAACCCAACAAAGAGTCTAAAATAATTGCTGCAATCGCAAATATAATTTGAAATAATAAAAACATCCAATACTCTTTACGTCTTGCTCTACCTTTAAAATCTGCGTAATGTTCTTTTAATACTTTTAAATACCAATTCATTCTTTTGTTTTTAGTTAGTTACCACAATATATGTTAAAATAAATGATTTTTCACTTTATATCGATTTGATTTACGAATCTACTATTCTTAATTATTTTGTTTCACTTTTATAGAACGTAATGGAATCAGTCAAATCGAACGAATAAAAGATTAGAAATAAATACGAATTAGCTTTGTGACTATCCTGTAATCTTTTTAATAGAATTGCAAAACTTGTTACAACAACAAATAAAAAAGCATCTTTCAAATAATGAAAGATGCTTTTTAAATCTATATAATTAGTGAGAATTATCTCGTAATTGTTTGTTTTCTATCTGGACCAACAGATACTATAGATACAGGAACTCCTGTTTCTTTTTCAATAAAAGCAACATAGTCTAGTAAATTTTGTGGTAATTGATCTGCAGAAGTCATTTTTGTTAAATCTTCGTTCCAACCTTTGAATTCAGTATAATTTACAGAAACATTTTCTGGTTCAATATTGTAAGGTAAGTGGCTAATTTCTTTTCCTTTATAATTGTAAGTTGTACAAACTTTTAATGTCTTAAAACCAGATAAAACATCTCCTTTCATCATCATTAGTTGCGTAACTCCATTTACATCTACAGCATATTTTAATGCAACTAAATCTAACCAACCACATCTTCTCGGTCTACCAGTTGTTGCACCAAATTCTTGCCCAATTCTTGCCATTTCAGCTCCATCTTCATCAAATAGTTCCGTTGGAAAAGGTCCCGAACCAACACGTGTTGTGTACGCTTTAAAGATTCCAAAAACTTCACCAATTCTATTTGGAGCTACACCTAAACCTGTACAAGCACCTGCTGCTGTAGTATTAGAAGAAGTTACAAAAGGATACGTTCCAAAATCGATATCTAATAAAGAACCTTGAGCTCCTTCTGCTAAGATTGTTTTTTTGTTTTTTATAGCTTGATTTAAAAACTCTTCACTATCAATGAATTGTAAAGTTCTTAATTTGTCGATTCCTCTACAAAATTCTGCTTCTAATTCTTTTAAATCATATTCAATTTGAACATCAAAGAATTCTAACATTTTAATATGCTTAGCTGTTAAAGCATCATATTTTTCTTTCCAGTTGTCTAATTCTAAATCTCCAACGCGCATTCCGTTTCTACCAGTCTTGTCCATATATGTTGGACCAATTCCTTTTAATGTAGAACCAATTTTTGCTTTTCCTTTCGAAGTTTCTGAGGCAGCATCTAACAATCTATGTGTTGGTAGAATTAAATGTGCTTTTCTAGAAATCAATAACTTAGAAGTGTAATCGATGTTATGTTTGTCTAAGTTTTCTAGTTCTTTTTTAAAGATAACAGGGTCTATAACAACTCCATTTCCAACAACATTTAATGCCGTTTTATGAAAAATCCCAGAAGGAATTGTATGTAAAACGTGTTTGAAACCATCAAAAATTAAAGTATGTCCTGCATTTGGACCTCCTTGAAAACGTGCAATAATATCGTAGTTAGTGGTTAAAACATCTACAATTTTACCTTTACCTTCATCTCCCCATTGCAATCCTAGTAATAAATCTACAGCCATTAGTTGTGTGTTGTGTTATATGTTGTTTGTTAAGCTTTTTTCTTTTTTGTTCCGTAAAAATACAGTGAATGATTTTGAATATCTATTTCAAATATATCTTCAATCGTTTTTTTGATAATTTGAATTCTTGGATCACAGAATTCTTTTACTTCACCAGAATCTGTAAAAATTACATGATCGTGGTTTTTATCAAAATAACTTTTTTCGTAACGTGCCATTGATTGCCCATCAAATTGATGCTTTCTAACCAAATTACAATCTAATAATAAATCTATAGTGTTATAAAGCGTTGCTCTACTAACTCTGTAGTTTTTATTTTTCATTTTAATATATAATGATTCTATATCAAAATGCTCATCAGCATCATAAATTTCTTGGAGTATAGCATAACGTTCAGGAGTCTTTCTGTGTTTATGCTCTTGTAAATAGGAGGTAAAAACTTTCTTAACTACTTCTTGATTATCAAGAGAATTACTCATAATTTTAATTTTTACGAAAAAACAAATTTACTGTTATTTCTGAATAAAAATAACCTTTTATATAAATGATATCTACAAAGTATTAACACGTTCTACTTTTTTGACACCTTCTACCTTTTGAATGCTTTTAATTAGCTTATTTAATTGCGAAATATTTTTAACACTTAATGATATTTTCCCATCAAAAACTCCTTCATCTCCTGCGATATTAATGCTATGTATGAAAACGCCCATATTATTAGAAATGATACGTGTAACATTGTTTATGATTCCTTTATTGTCAACTCCGCTAATATGTAAAATGACTTTAAAATCTTGTTTTGTAGAATCAATCCATTTAGCTAACATAATTCTGTAAGCATAATTAGATTGTAATGAAATTGAATTCGGACAGTTTTTTTTATGGATTTTTATACCATCGTTAATTGTTATAAAACCAAAAACTTTATCACCAGAAATTGGATTGCAACACTTAGAGAGTGTAAAATCTAATTTTTCTTCCTCTTTACCAAAAACTAAAGCATCATAATTATGAGTAACTTCATCGATGCTTTCTACGACATCTTTGTTTGTATTTGTTCTAAGTATTTTGTTTTTAAAGAAATTTAAAATAGTACTATTTCTTTGTGATACATATGCTTTTAACTGTGCATTGTCTATCGCTCCATTTCCAAATCTGTAAAATAAATCAAAGCTTGTTTTTAAATTAAAATAGTGCACTAACTCGTTCACTGTTTTTTCGTTAAAAGCAATTTTTAAATGACGTAGCTTACGCGTTAAAACGGCTTTTCCTTCTTCTGCTATTTCTTTTTCGTCGTCTTTTAAAGCAGCTCTAATTTTTGTTTTAGCTCTTGCTGTAATTACAAAATCCAACCATCTAGAATTTGGTTTATTTGTAGCGCTTGTTATCACTTCTATTTGATCACCACTTTTTAAAGTATGACTCAACGGAACCAACTTACCATTTACTTTTACACCTCTACATTTTAAACCGACATCTGTATGAATAGAAAAAGCAAAATCCAATGCAGATGCATCTTTTGGAAGTGATTTTAGTTCTCCTTTTGGGGTGAAAACATAAATTTCTTTAGAGTATAAATTCAGTTTAAAATCTTCAACAAAATCAACTGCATTTATACTTTGACTTTCTAACGTTTCTTTTAATTTATTTAGCCAACCATCTAAACCACTTTCGTTTTCATTTCCTTGTTTGTATTTAAAATGTGCAGCATATCCTTTTTCTGCAATTTCATTCATTCTTGCAGAACGAATTTGTACTTCTACCCATTGTGCATCTGGACCAACGACAGTAATATGAAGTGCCTCATAACCCGTAGATTTTGGCTGTGAAATCCAATCTCGCAAACGTGTTGGATTGGGTTTAAAATAATCTGTTACAATTGTGTAAATTTTCCAAGCGTCAAATTTATCATCATTAGAAGAAGGTGAATAAATAATTCGAATGGCATATTTATCATATACTTCATCAAAAGTTACATTTTGAGTTCGCATTTTCTTTCTGATAGAATAAATAGATTTAAATCTACCTTTTATATCATACGTAAAATTCTCTTGATCTAAACCTCCTTTAAGTTTATCAGAAAAACGTTTTAAATAATCTTGCTGCTCTTCTTTACTTTCTTTAATTTTATCAACAATACTAGAAAAAACCTCTGGTTCTGTGTATTTTAAACCTAAATCTTCTAATTCAGTTTTTATATTATATAAGCCTAATCGATGCGCTAAAGGTGCGTAAATGTATAAGGTTTCTGAAGCAATTTTTACTTGTTTATAATCTGGCATTGCATCCATCGTTTGCATATTATGCAATCTGTCTGCGATCTTTATTAAAATAACTCTAACATCATCATTTAATGTTAAAAGCATTTTTCTGAAATTTTCTGCCTGTATTGAAGCGTCTTGTTCTTTATTTAAACGTGAAATTTTGGTTAACCCGTTTACAATTCTTGCAATTGTTTCGCCGAACAATTGCTCCATATCATTAATTGTGTATTCTGTATCTTCTACAACATCATGTAGCAAAGCCGCAGCAATAGAAGTTGCGCCCAAACCAATTTCCATAGCAACAATTTTTGCCACAGCAATTGGGTGAAAAATATAAGGTTCACCAGTTTTTCGGCGTTGTTTAGAGTGTGCTTCTACAGCAACATCAAAAGCTTTTCTAATCAGTTCTTTATCTTCTTTTGATAAGACCTCATAAGTACCTTTTAACAAATCTTTGTAACGATGTGCAATCTCTTTATTTTCTTCTTCTATGGTTGCTTTGTATTCCATAAGCTACAATTTCGATTTTATACTAATCTAAAGTGAATTTATGAATAAGTATTTTAACTAGCAAGCATTAAGGTTTCTAAATTCTCTAAAAATAAATGGACACTAATTTCACGAATACAGAAGTGAAAATCAGTAAAATTCATATCTAAATTATTTTTCTAGATTGTTAATTCTTTCCAACAAAGTTGGATGTGAATAATACATAAAAACGTACGCAGGGTGTGGTGTTAAATTACTCAAACTATTTTTCGATAATTTCTTAAGGGACGTTATTAAGGGTTTTGCTGCAAAGGTTTCTTTCGCAAAATTATCTGCTTGATATTCAAAAACTCTAGATACATAATTCATCATTAAACCAGTAACTTCTGATATGGGTGAATATAAAATTCCGAATGCAATTAAACCAATATGAAAACTTGGAATAGCAACTCCTAATGCTTCTGATAAAATTGAAGAATTAATAAAAAGTGATAAAACATATAGCGTTAAACCTGTGAGTAGGATAGAAGAGGCTAAATTAAAAATGATGTGTTTTCTTTTATAATGCCCGACTTCATGCGCTAAAACAGCCACAATTTCAGCTGTTTCTAAATCGTTAATTAAGGTATCAAAAAGTGTGATTCTTTTTTGAGAACCAAAACCAGAGAAATAGGCATTTGCTTTTGTTGATCTTTTTGAACCATCAATCACAAAAATATTATTTAATGTAAAGCCCACTTTTTCTGCATATTTTTCGATGGCAGTTTTTAATTCCCCGTCTTCTAAAGGCGTTTGTTTATTAAATAAAGGAACAATTAGCTTTGCATAGAACATATTCATAAACAAAGAAAACACAGCGACTAAAACCCAAGCATAGATCCAAAAATTTTCTCCTGCAAATTGAAAAAACCAAATGATTAAGGATAAAATCCCTCCACCTAAAAGAATGCTCATCAACCAACCTTTTAGTTTGTCTAACCAAAATGTTTTTTGAGTTGATTTGTTAAATCCGAATTTTTCTTCGATAACAAATGTTTTGTAATAAGAAAAAGGAGTTGTTAAAATATCTGATCCAAACATAATAAGGCCAAAGAAGATTAAAGCCACTAAAATAGGACTGTCTGTAAAGCTTCTTGCAAAATTATCTACATATTTAAAGCCATCCGCAAAAAAGAAAACCAACGTTAAAATTATTGAAAACGTGGATGTTAAATCAGAAAATTTAGCATTCGTCTTTTTATAAGCTTGTGATTTTTTATAGGCTGCTTCATCATAAACATCTGCTAATTTATCTGGAATTTTATCATCAAAATGTTTCGCATTTAAAGTGTCTAAGATTTTATCAATTATAAAACTGATAACGATGATTGCTATTAAAATGTAAAATAGAGTAGTAGTGTTCATTTTGATTTAGGTAAATTCGTTAACGACTACTCTATATACTCGTTTTGTTGAAACCAAATTTAAAGTAATTAGCCAACATAATGGAATATAGAGATTGTTGGCAAATCATTTCTTGGTTAATATCTTCATTGTTTAAGTTTTCTCACATTACTACAATCATTTATATAACTTTTGTCTTGCGGATACCCTTTTATTCATTTTAAATGTTTTCCGTAAGATCAATTATATAATTCAAGAGTTGTTTTTAAACCCCATGTGTTTCAGTAAGTTATACGAAAAGTCAAGTATATTTTGCACCTCTTCGGTACGCGCAATATGAACGTATTTAAATATCATTAAAGCCTCTCCATTACTTTCAATATGGTGTATTTCATTTTCTTCTAGAAAGCGGATGAGATCATCAGTGAAAAAGGTTCGAATTGCATTTTCGTCTTCTCCACTCAAATGAAATTTAAGGGAAAAACCAGGGTATTTCATAAAAGAAATATCTCGATTTGATCGGGAAAAAACCTTCACTCTTTCAAATATTTTATCAAAGAGTCCTTCCTTGTCAACTATAAATTGTGGTATACGAGAGGGTAGTCGCACAATTTGGACAGTAGTTTGATATACTTCTAGTGCAAGCATTGCTCCCTCGTCAAATACAATGTCGGCAATTTCCCATTGAGCATTATTTTCTAAATCCTTCCCTTGTAGAGAATTACTCTTCTTTTCAATTGGGCGAGAATCGAAGAAATGGAAGTTCCTCAAATACGAAGTATTCCAATCTAATTCACGATCGAAAGACCAGCCATTTGCAATAGCCATTTTTTGTAAACGGATTTGACGTTTCGTAATCCGTTTGTTCACGCGACCGTTAATAATTTTTAAGGCTCGGTTATGACTTGTAGAAGCGACATGACTGTCTAAACCAACAAGTTTCACATCCCCTCCATTGTTCTCTTGTGTGCGCTTGTATTCAATCAAATTTTCCATTATAGAAAGGTCTACCAAACGCGTTTGTGACATATCAATACGCACAGTTGACCCCATAGGAATATCTAGAAGCAGTTTGTCAAGCTTCAATGCATACAAGAAATTGGCAATTCCTTTCAATTTAACATTGTAGGTGCCATTATCTAATTGCCGCAATTTCGAACCAGATTTATATATCATTTTAAAGAAAGTCATAAAACCAACCTTCGCCAACAGCATGTGTAAGACTAACGTGACTAGAATTCCGCCTACGATTCCATACAGCAAGTCTGTAAATAATGTTATAATAAGTGTAGCCGAAAGGAATAATAATTGTTCTACACCTTGATCATATGTATGCTTAAATACTTTAGGTGATGCCAATTTAAAGCCCGTGTGCAATAATATTGCCGCTAAGGCTGCCAAGGGGATACTCCTTAAAACTGGTGCGAAAATCAAGACAAAAAGAATTAGAAAGATACCATGGTAAAGATTAGACCACTTCGTCTTAGCATTGCTATTAACATTTACGGTACTTCGAACAATCACTGTTATAATCGGAAGTCCACCTAAGGCTCCAGAAACCATTGTACTAAGTCCTACACCTACAAGATCTTTATTCAAGTCAGTCGTACGCTTATAAGGATCTAGCTTATCGACGGCACGGGCACTAGCCAAGGTCTCTACTGTAGCAATCGTGGTAATCGACAATACTGTGAGCCAAAAATTCATAGTCCCAATCATACTAAAGTCTGGATGCATAATACTATCAAGAGGATTACTCGGAATGTCAATAAGTAACTCTGGACCAACACCATATGAATTTCCCATAAAATAAATATGGTGATCATTGAAAAAATCAAACGCGAAAACTAAGGGCAATGCCAACAGTAAAACCCACATAGGAGCAGGTATTATTCGGATGAATCTATTTTTAATTTTATTGTAAAAAACAAGCACCAAAATACCGACTAGTGATATTAAAAAGACAATGGGATTGGCTTCGGGGAGTTTGTAGAAAATATCGATTAAAGTTCCAATAGTGGTGTCAGCATTGGACGTTGTTCCCAGCGCGTAGTGCGCTTGTTTTGCAAAGATAATTACGCCTATTGCCGCCAAAATACCATGTAGAACAGAAGAGGGTAATAACTTAGCAAAACGTCCCATTTTAAGAACTCCAAATATAATTTGAATGGCTCCTGCCACAACTATTGCTGCCAACACGTAGTTGATATTCCCGTCTAATGCAACAAGTCCACCTAGAATTACAGCAATCAATCCTGCTGCAGGGCCGTTAACAGCTACGTGTCCTCCTCGAAAGAATGTTGTCACAACTCCACCGATAATTGCAGAAAGTACTCCAGCCATTGGTGACACTTCTGAAGCAACGGCAATACCTAAGGCTAGCGGTAAGGCCACTAATGATACACTTATAGCGGCTAAAAGATCGTCTCGCCAATTTTCTTTTAATCCTTTAATTCCGGTAGCGGGAATGGAGTTGTTCATGTTTATTCGTTTTGAAAAGTTTTTATGATTTACTTTCTCTAAAAGTAATTTTTTAGCTTAACGCTGATATATGTCGTTTTAATACTGAATCAAATTCAGCACAAGTGATTTATATCAGTAGTTAGCGAAGTTCTGTTTTTTAAAGCTTAAAAACAAGCTAAATTAAAATATTATTTACTCTTTTTACGAGCATACATTGCCGCACCAATAATACCTGCATTATTTTTGAATTTGGCAACTTTTACGGGAATATCAACAGTTAAGTGTTCTTTAAAATTATCAAATTTTTTGCTAATTCCTCCACCTAAAATAAATAGTTCTGGTGTATGAATTATTTTAAGATGTTGTAAGAAAATGTCAAATCTTTTTGCCCATTCAGTTAACGTTAATTTTTCTCTTTTTCTTGCAGAATCTGAAACGAATTTCTCTATAATTTCTCCATTTGTATGGTAAATGTGTCCTAGTTCTACATTCGGAATTAACTTGCCATTATAAAATAAAGCAGAACCTATTCCTGTACCAATTGTAATTACAAAAACCTTTCCTTTTTTGTCTTTCCCAGCACCTAAACTCATTTCTGCAACTCCTGCTAAATCTGCATCATTACTCACGTAAAAAGGAATTCCATCACATGCTTTCTTAAAGAGTTTATCAGCTTTTACACCGACCCATTCTTCACTTAAGTTTCCATGATGTTTACACTGACCATCAACAATAATTGTTGGAAAACAACAACCTACAGGTCCTTTCCAATCAAAATGTTTTACGATCTCTTTAATGACCTTAGCAACTGCTTTTGGTTCTGAAGGTTTTGGAGTATCAATTCTGTGTCTTTCGGAAAGTAATTCTCCAGTTATTGTGTCTACAATTGCAGCTTTAATTCCTGATCCTCCGATATCTATTCCTAGTATTTTCATTGATGATTATTTAAATTCTCTTTGTCTTTTAGCTTCAAAAATTACAATTGCTGCAGCGACAGAAACATTCATAGAGTCGATTGTACCTTGCATGGGGATATTTATATTTTGCGCATTATTTTCTCTCCAAATTTCTGTCACACCCGTTGCTTCTGTACCAACGACAATAGCAGCAGCGTTTGTATAATTCTCTTTATGATATTCGTTTGAATTCTGTAAAGTTGCGGTAAAAATATTGATGTTCTTCTCTTGTAAAAAAGCAATCATTTCTTCGGAAGTTCCTACAGCAATTTGATTGGTAAAAACGCAACCGACACTAGAACGAATAATATTAGAGTTGTATAAGTCGCTTTTAGGGTTTGCTATAAAAACAGCATCTACATTTGCAGCATCTGCAGTTCTTAAGATTGCACCAATATTTCCTGGTTTTTCGATGCCTTCTGCAACTAAAATTAAAGGATTTTTGTTTTTAAATATGATGTTTTGTAGTGAGAAATCTTTCGACTTTGTAATTGCAATAATTCCTTCTGTAGAATCTCTATACGCTAGTTTTTGGTAGATATCTTTAGAAATTTTTATTCGATTAACATTGCTATTAAATAAATGTAAAATTTCATCTTCAGAAATAAAGTCTTCTAAGTATAGAATAGTATCAAATTCATATTGGGCTGCTATTGCTAACGATATTTCACGTTTCCCTTCTATAAGAAATAAACCTTGTTTTTTACGTTCACGCGCTTTGTCTTGTAGTTTTAGTAAGTTTTTTATGTACGAATTTTGAATACTAGTAATTTCTTTCATCAAAACAAATATACCTATAAGTAGGTGTTGTTTTATATTGATTTAATGAGAATATTTAGAGAGCAATAATTTGTAGTCTTAATTTTTGATGTTATTAAATATTTGAAGAAGAAAAAAACAGCTACGAAATAGAAAAATAATTCCGATTACAGAATTATTCTAAACTGATTTTAATTAATAAAGGCTCACAATTGTGAGCCTTTATTTTCTTATTCAATCACCATCTTTTTGGCACTTAACTTCTCCTTCTTATTTTTTATGTGATAAAATTGATCACTAATGTTTTCTACTATTTTATTTCGTTTTGTACTTGTTAGAATAGCGTTTCCACAATTTTGTTTGATGCGTTTCTAAACTTATTTTTCTTCCTTGTATAAAAGCATCCGTTAGAATATTTGTTCTCATATCCAAAGCATCTCCTTCAGAAATAAATAGTGTAGCATCTTTACCAACTTCTAAAGTTCCCACAAAATCATCTATTCCTAAAATTTTTGCGGTGTTAGAAGTTAGCAACTGTAAAGCAACTTCTTTGTCTAAACCATGAGCAGCAAATGTACCTGCATAAAAGGGTAAATTTCTTGTACTCATACGTTCCATATCTCCTTCCATTCCTAAACTTACTAAAACACCTTTATCTGTTAAAACTTTAGCAATCGTATACGTGTAATCATACGCATCATCTTCGTTGTTTAGATTTCTGTGAGGTTTATCTAAAATAACAGGAATATTATTTTTTACTAATAAATCTGCAATTTTATCCGCTTCACCACCATGAACAATTACAATTTTTTCGATGCCTAATTCTTTCGAAATTGCAATTGCATCCGTAATTTCTCTTTGTCCGTTTACATGAATAAATAATTTCTGAGAACCATTAAATAATCCTTTTGTCGCTTGATAAGGAAGGTGTTTCTTTTCAGGAATACTAGCTAAATAGTTTTTAGCATTTGTAAAATAAGACTTTATATTAGCCACGTTTTTCGAATAGTTTTTGTCTGGTTTTAAAGCAGGATCTTCTCCTAACCACCATCTTCCACGTGTAAAACTACTAGGCCAGTCCATATGAATTGCATCATCCACTTTAATTGCTGCATCTTCCCAGTTCCAAGCGTCTAATTGTACAATTGATGAAGTACCAGAAATAGTACCTCCTCTTGGAGTAATTTGCGCCATTAAAACCCCATTAGGTCTCATAGATTCCACAATTTTACTTTCTGCATTATAAGCAATTAAACTTCTTATATGAGGATTGTTTATACCAATTTCATCTTCATCATCAGTTGCTTTTACGGCGTCAATTTCTACCAAACCTAAAGAGGCATTTGCTGCAATAAATCCAGGATACACATGTTTCCCTTTTGCATTAATAACCGTTCCTCTTCGTGCAATTTTTACATTTGCACTTCCTGTAAAAACAATTTTTCCATTGCTAAACATAATCAAAGAATTCTCTATGATTTGTCCGTTTCCTAAATGAGCAGTTGCACCTTCTATAGAATAATCTGTAGCTTGTTTATCTGCCGGAGTTTGTTGTGCTATGCTGTTTCCTATAAAGAAGAAAAACAGCAAACTATATATTATTTTTTTCATCTTTATTTAGCTTTTAAGTTCTTCTGAAGTATCACATTGAAAGTTTCTGTCTTTTCTTTTCATCGGAGTTTTCGTTTTGCCTCCGCCCATTTTTTCTTTCAACATCATATTAATTAATTTACTTTTTTCTTGTTTGATTGCTTCCCTTTTTTTGATGTCCTCATTTCTATCAAAAAATACTTTTCCATCAATAATTGTTTTTTCAACTTTCGCGTAAATAGACATTGGGTGATGGCTCCATAAAACCACATCTGCATCTTTTCCAACCTTTATACTACCAACTTTATCATCTAAATGTAATAATTTAGCAGGGTTAATGGTAACTGTTTTCCAAGCTTCTAATTCAGACATTCCTCCGTATTTCATAGTTTTTGCTGCCTCTTGATTTAATCTTCTTGACATTTCTCTGTCATCAGAATTAATGGCAACTGTAACGCCTGCATTGTGCATAATTGCTGCGTTATAAGGAATCGCGTCGTTTACTTCGTATTTATAAGCCCACCAATCTGAGAAGGTAGAACCACCAACTCCGTGTTCTACCATTTTATCAGCTACTTTATAACCTTCTAAAATATGTGTAAACGTATTGATGTTAAAATTGAAACTCTCAGCAACTTTCATTAGCATGTTAATTTCTGATTGCACGTAAGAGTGACAAGAAATAAAACGTTCTTTGTTTAATATCTCTGCCAAAGTTTCCATTTCTATATCTTTTCTATACGGCTTTCCACTTTTCTTTAGAGCATCATATTCTTGGGCTCTTGTAAAATAATCTGTAAACATTTGTTCAACACCCATTCTTGTCTGCGGAAAACGTGTTCCGTTAGAACTTCTAGATTGTTTTACATTTTCACCTAAAGCAAACTTTATAAACTTAGGAGAATTAGCATACATCATATTCGCTGCATTTTCGCCCCACTTTAGTTTGATAATTGCAGAACGACCTCCAATTGGGTTTGCCGAACCATGTAGAATTTGTGCCGATGTTGTACCTCCAGAAATATTTCTATAAATATTAATGTCGTTAGGATCTATAACATCTTCTATCGTAACTTCTGCGGATGAGTTTTGTGCACCTTCATTAATAGCTGATGCTGCAATATGTGAGTGTTCATCAATAATACCTGCTGTTAAATGCTTGCCTGTTCCATCAAATTCTATAGCACCTCGTGTACGTAAATTTTTACCAATTTTAGAAATTTTCCCATCCTTTAAAAGAACATCTGTATTTTCTAAAATCCCTGCATCTTCACTCGTCCAAACAGTCACATTTTTAACCAATATCGTTTGTGATTTTGGTTGTGTAAAGTTCCCAAAACCAATATTAGGATAACTTACAGGTAAAACAGTTACAACATCTGCTTTATCTTTTTTATCCGTTTTCTTCTTGCTATCTTTCTGTACTTGTTTGCTTGCAGACCAAGTAGATTTGTTTCCTTTAGTATCAAAGGCATCTCCTTGCATAACGTTTGAAGCATTTACAATTTTACCTAACATTCGTGTAAAATTAGAAGCATCATTTAAAGTGATAGCAACCCAATCATCTTTAAAAGAGAATTTAGATTTAATTTTTTTATCACCAATTTTTACAGTTCCGGTTTGTTTTGCTCCCTTTCCTGTAATTGATAAATCGTAATTTTTGTTGTTTACGTATAACATGTAATCACCAGTAATATCTTTGATGTTCATGTCATTAATTACATTCTTATCTCCTTGAACCCAGTTTTCATGAATGGTTGTTTTAGGGTCAAAAATAGCTCCAGAAGTAATAATAAAGTTTGCATAACTTCCTGTTTTTAAATTTCCAATAGCAGTGTTTCCAATGATACTTGCAGGAATTGTAGTTAAAGCAGCTAATGCTTTATTTGTGTCAAAACCATATTTGATAGCTTTTTGTAAGTTTTTATGAAAAGATTTAACGTCCTTTAATTTGTGAGTAGTCAACGCAAAATTAATTCCGTTTTTAGAAAGCACACTTAAATTTGATGGCTCTTGATTCCATTTACGCATATCACCTAAAGAAATATGTTGCGCTAATAAAGGATCTGAAACATCATAAGCATTGCTAAAATTAATTGGGATAATAAAGCTAGCATTGGTTGATTTGATGTCGTTTACTCTTTCAAATTCTTCACCACTTCCAACAAGAGTATATTGAATTCCAAATTCATCACCAACTTTATCTGCTCTTAAAGCATCTAAAACATTGTTCGTTTCAAAAATTTGAAGTAAATTTTTATTCCCATTTAAAGCTTCTAAAGCCAAATCTTTACTTTTCATGTTTCCTTTTGCATACCAATCAGCATCGTTGTAAACCTGACGTAATAAAGCCATTGCACCCATTTTTGAAGATGGATACGCTTGATTCGATTTTGCGCTTTTAGAAAAGGATAAATATTGTGCAGATTTAGTTTCTAAAATCCTGTAAGCGTTTGAAGAATTAGGGTTTAAAGCAATTAATAAACCATTTCCACGAATAATTCCGTCTTGTAAATGTGTATTTACAACTCCAAAACCAGCATTAATTAAACCCTTCGCTTTTTTTGCATCAAACTTAAAATCATTAATAGGGTTTGTTTCTGGTCTAATATGATCATTCCAATAATACCCTTCTCTAGAAGCTGCATATTGTCTTGTTCTTGATCTAGATGACTTTCTTTTTGGTTTTGCAATTCCAAAATCAGCATAAATATCTATAAAAGAAGGATAAATAGTTTTTCCACTTAAATCAGTAGTAGGTGTTCCTTTAGGAATCTTTACAGATTTACCAACACGAACTACTTTACCGTCTTTAATTAGTAAAGTTCCTTTTTTAATAACTTCATCCGGAGTTACATAAATTGTTGCATTTGTAAATGCGAAAATGGTATTTTCTGTTGTTTTTACTCCTTCATCCGTAGGGAAATAATCTTGCGCATGCATGACAGAAAGCGACAAGAAAAAGAGTAGGGAAAATAATTTTTTCATGTAGGTTTAATTATTTGAATTGGGGATAAATTTATCGATACCTTTTTTTATAAAAGTTAATTTTTAGCACTTTAACAAAAATTTAAGAAAACTAGATTCCTTTTGAAGTTTCAAAATAAGAAATCAATAAGTCTACAACGTAGTTGTAAGATTGCACACCATTCGCTTGTTTGTTCGCTTTTAAATAGGCGTTGTAGCCTTTTTTTACAATGGGTTCAAAAGGATTTTTATACTGCTGCCAAAACTGATAACTTGAATTAAAATCTTTTCCGATCCCTTTGTGTACTGTTTTCCAAAGCTCTTTGGATGCATTTCTGTCTCGTTTTCTTAATTCAGAGATACAATACCCAAAAGCCATTCTATAACTTGCATATTTAAAATAGATGTCGTCATTATAGTTAGCAGCTAAAAAACCGACAAAATTTGCTTCATTTTCTGCTGCAAATCCAATTTGATGCGCCATTTCATGACAGGTCGTTGTTGGGTAACTTGTCTTCGGAATTCGATCATTTACTTGTGCCTCACCAGTTAAAGGATTTAAGTAACCAGCAGTTCCATTATACATTTGCAACCAACTCATTAATGAACTTTTTACGGATGTATGTTGGTATTTTAACTGCGGAAAATGGATGGATAAATTATCATATCCAGCAGTAGCCATTTCATACATTTCTTTTTTTTGATATGGGTTTTCAACCTTTAAGGTATCGTTTTGTGTGATTTCAAATTGATAATAATTCAGCTTTTCAATAATATGCTCAGTAACCTTTTGAAGTTGTTCGGTCGTATATTCTTGTTGTTGGTATTGTAAGTTTTTAGCTAGCGGTTCTCTGTAATAGTTCAATCCCCAAAAAAGATAAAAGCAAAAATAAATAACAGATAAAATTGCTGTAAAGTGAATCATCTTCGGAATAAAATTTCTGAATCTCTCTTTTATCAATCGAACTAAAAATCGAATAAGCACAAATAAACCAAAAGCTAATAATAGATCTCCGACTGAAAAAGGAACCCAGCCTAAAATAATTCTAAAAAATGATGAAATCGCAGGATAGATTCCGTTTGAATAATACCGCTCTATAAATGCAGGGTTTTTTGCCGCTATTTGCAGTAACAATACTTGAATTGGCAGAAGAATTGCTAAAATAAGATGTCTTTTCTTTCGTCTCAAATTACAGAGTTAATTTATAGATTTCTCTTTTATTCTTTAAAATAGACAGAATTACATTTTTAAAAATCACACTTCGTGTGTAAAAATAAGAATTCAATTTAGAAGTTGACTGGTTATTAACAAGATAATAACATTTTTGTTTACAAAAAATGTTTACAAATTAAAGTTCGCTTTTAGAAAGTACATCCAACCTAAAAAAGTACATTTGTGTTCATGGAAAAAACGACTCCTATAGCAGGTAAAAAGATAGATAAGTCAAGATTAATTAGTCTTGAGAAAGGGAAGATTCCTCCACAGGCAGTAGAATTAGAAGAAGCTGTACTGGGAGCGATGATGATTGATAAAAAAGGAATTGATGACGTAATTGATGTCTTAAGTTCAGATGCTTTTTATGATCAGAAACACCAAGAAGTTTATGCAGCGATTTACGAATTGTTCCAAAACTCTGAGCCTATTGACCTTTTAACAGTATCTAATCTGTTAAAAAAGAATGGAAAGTTAGAATTTGTTGGTGGCGATTTCTTTTTAATTCGTTTAACGCAAAAAGTTGCTTCCTCTGCGCATATTGAGTTCCATGCTAGAATTATTCTTCAAAAATACATTCAACGTAAACTAATCTCAATTTCATCAGAAATTATTGAAAATGCGTATGATGAAAGTACAGACGTTTTCGAATTATTAGATGATGCTGAAGCAAAGCTTTTTGAAGTTACTCAAGGAAACTTAAAGAAAAGTTCAGAAGCTGCAGGTTCACTTGTAAAACAAGCGTTAAAAAAGATTCAAGAAATAGGTAATTCGGAAGGAATGTCTGGTTTGGAAACAGGTTTTACCAAATTAGATGCTTTAACTTCTGGTTGGCAACCATCCGATTTAGTGATTATAGCTGCGCGTCCTGGTATGGGGAAAACGGCATTTGTAATTTCGATGGCAAAAAATATGGCAATCGATTTTAATCATGGTGTTGCAGTATTTTCTTTAGAGATGTCTTCTGTTCAGTTAATTACACGTATGATTTCTTCGGAAACGGGTTTAACATCAGAAAAACTAAGAAAAGGAAATTTAGAGCCTCATGAATGGGAACAGTTAAATGTAAAAGTTAAGAAATTATCTGATGCTCCTATATTTATTGATGATACACCTTCATTGTCAGTTTTCGATTTGCGTGCAAAAGCACGAAGATTGGTATCGCAACACGGTGTTAAAATTATTGTAATTGATTATTTACAATTGATGACTGCAGGTGGAAAAGCAGGAGGGAACCGTGAACAAGAAATCTCTATGATTTCGAGAAATTTAAAAGCACTAGCAAAAGAATTGGCAGTTCCTGTAATTGCACTTTCTCAATTATCACGTGCTGTAGAAACGCGTGGAGGAAGTAAAAGACCATTATTGTCTGATTTACGTGAATCTGGTGCAATTGAGCAAGATGCCGATATTGTATCGTTTATTTTTAGACCAGAATACTACGGAATGACAGAATGGGATGATGACGAACACACGCCATGTGAAGGACAAGGTGAGTTTATTGTCGCAAAACATAGAAATGGTGGTTTGGATAATATTCGTTTGAAATTTACAGGACATTTAGCAAAATTCTCTGATTTAGAAGAAGGTTTTAGTTCTGAATTCCAATCGTCTATGAATGCAGATTTCCCAGATGATGTTTTTCCTGATCAAAGAATTGAGCCAAAAGATGCTTTTGGGGATGATTCTGATGATGTTCCTTTTTAAAGATTAAAGAATTTATAAAATTATATAAATACACAATTGCTTCAAAGTAATTGTGTATTTTAGTTTTCGATAAAAAAATACCAATATTTCTCTTAATATAAAACCCAATAATAACAGCATCATCACCTTAATATTCGTTTTATGAAACATCTTTTAATTTTTGCACTATTTTTTATAGGTTTTCAAAATGCATCTTCACAAGAACAAAAAATAGCTTTTCAACCCTTAGATGTGTTTTCTTTAGAATGGGCTTCTGATCCTCAAATTTCTCCGGATGCTTCACAAGTTATATACAGAAGAAACGGATTT
>Ga0307986_10000079_pt1 | contig 62813 bp, 63 predicted proteins | sample EllFjometageno82_FD_203170 | JGI IMG/M metagenome (GOLD analysis project Ga0307986, IMG submission 203170) | Marine microbial communities from Ellis Fjord, Antarctic Ocean - #82 | ecosystem: Environmental > Aquatic > Marine > Unclassified | place: Southern Ocean | collected 2014-10-09 | reverse complement strand
AAGTAACATCTTTACCCTCACCTTTCATCCAATCAGTTAGGTTAACAGCTTGTTGCATACGCGCGTGCGTACCAATTAAATCTGAATCGTTAACATATGCATCGTAAATACTAACGTTAGTTTGCATTTGTGTTTGCACAGCCATTACAACGTCACCTTCGCCTATTATTTGATGTGTTACTTTAATGCCGGTTACATCCTCAAAAGCTTTAGTTAAAACTTTAGACTCATAAACGTGTGTTGGTATTCCTTCAGAAACTACTTTGATAGACATTCCTTTGAATGGCTTTGCAGCTCCTTGGAACCATTTTAGTTCTTTAATTCTTTCTTTTTCAGAAATAGTTGAAAGACTAAATTCACCTTTTGCTAAGTCAGTAATTGCATCAGAATATGCAGATGAAATTACTAATGAGTAAGTAACTGCAACAGCAATAATAGTTTTTAATTTGTTAAACATATTTTTCCTTTGTTGAGTTAATTTATTGAAGCTTATTAAAGCTTATCTACTTATGTATGTACAGTGGATTTAGCAGTATAAAATGGGGTAATAATAAATTAATACAATCTTAGATTGTTTTAGTTAGTGTTTTCTTGATTGCTGCGGTCCAACCTTTGACTAATTTATTTCTCGTTTTAGAATTAATTTTAGGAGTAAAGTTTTTATCTATGTGCCAATTTTTTGAAATATCTTTTAAAGATTTATAAACACCAATTTGTAGTCCGGCCATAAAAGCAGCACCTAAAGCTGTAGTCTCTTGAACTTTTGGTCTTAATACTTTTATATCAACGATGTCGGATAAAAATTGTGAAAACCAGTTATTCATTACCATACCTCCGTCAACCTTAACAAGTTTTGGTCTTAACCCGTCATGTTTCATTGCTTCAAATAAATCGTATGTCTGATAAGCTACTGATTCAATAGTTGCTCTAATAATTTCTTTAGGGCCTGTGTCTCTTGTAAGACCACTCAAAACACCTCTAGCATTTGCATCCCAATAAGGAGCTCCTAGTCCTGTGAATGCTGGAACAAGATAAACACCTTTGTTATCTTTTAAAGATTTAATAATATTTTCTGTTTCAGATGCTTTTTTGAAAAAATTTAGCTTATCTCTTAACCACTGTACGCCTGCTCCTGCAATAAAGATTGACCCTTCCATTGCATAAGTAGTTCTACCTTTAATACGATAAGCGATAGTAGTGAGTAACCTGTTTTTGGAATAAATAATTTTAGATCCAGTGTTTAAAAGAACAAAGGCACCGGTACCATATGTGCTCTTTAATGATCCTGGCTCAAAACAACATTGACCAATAGAGGCAGATTGCTGATCGCCTACTACGGCACTAATAGATATTGGTTCTCCAGTAATTGAAGGGTGCGTTGAACCGTAATTATCAGCGCAATCTTTAACGATAGGTAAAATACTTTTATCAATTTTAAGAATTTTAAGAATTGTTTCGTCCCATTTATTATTAGTAATGTTGTAGATCATTGTCCTGCTTGCATTAGTTGCGTCTGTTGCATGGACTTTTCCTTTTGTGAGCCTCCAAATTAAAAAACTATCGATTGTTCCAAAAAGTAACTCTTTCTTCCTCATTAACTTTTTAGCTAACGGAACATTGTCTAGTATCCACTTAATTTTTGTACCAGAAAAATATGAATCTATTAAAAGACCAGTTCTATTAAAAATAAGTGTTTCTATATTTCTTTTTCTAAGCTTCTTACAAAATTCTTCTTGTCTACGATCTTGCCAGACGATTGCATTATAAACAGCCTTACCAGTTTTTTTGTCCCACAAAACAGTAGTCTCACGTTGGTTAGTAATTCCAATAGTTAATATGTTACCTTTAATTTTTTTACTTTTTTTAATAGCTTCAATCAAAGTTTTTTTAGTTGTAGACCATATTTCTTCTGGGTCGTGTTCCACCCATCCACTTTTAGGAAAATATTGGGTAAATTCTTTTTGAGAAGAGTAAACGGGCTGACCTTTAAGGTTAAAAAGTATCGCTCTGCTAGATGTGGTTCCTTGGTCAATAGAAATAATGAAATTTTTTTCTTTTTTCATTGTTAATTAAAATATTGCCATTCTAATTCTAATTTTTTATCGTTTATTATAGCGTTAATCATGCCCAACATTAGTGGTAGTTTTTTTTTATCAAAATCTTGGTTAACTTTCTCACCGATCTCTATTGCAAGATCAGCTCCTTCAACTGTAACTGTTTTCATTTTTACTTTTTTAGCTTCAGAAAAAGTCATTCCTTCGCCTATGTATGAACCCATTTTACTATTTCTTCCACCAGCCGAACTAACATATAAATCACCAAGACCAGCGAGGCCTTTTACAGTATCTTTTTTTCCCTTGAGATGCTCTACAAAAATTTCCATTTCTTGAACTGATTGTTTTATTAGAGCAGAAGCAGTATTTAAATAATTTTTTTCTCTTATTTCTTCAGAAACATTATTGCTACAAAGTCCCTTAGCTGCACCAACAGCCATAGAAAATATATTTTTGATAGCGGCTGAAACTTCGACGCCATTTATATCATCTGAATAAGAGGTGTGATAATAGTTTGTTTTAAGCAAACCTGATATTTTTTTAGCTACCGTAATTTCTTTATTAGCAATAACGACACTACTATGTACTTTATTAGCTAGGCCGGTAGCAAGACATGGCCCACCTACAGCCGATATACTAACTTCTTTAATGCCTTTTTCTTTAAGCAAGCGTTCTAGTTTATCAACTAGAAGTTCATATTCGTTGTTGTGAATGCTTAAACCTTTAGTCAGCATAAGAAGGTCGGGAACTTTTTTTTCTTTGTAAGTTTGGCTAAGTTGTTCTGCCACCCATTCAATACCTTTAGAGCTAATACCTAAGACTATTAGGTCAACATTTGAATTTAAAATTGAGTTAAAAGATCCAAATTTTATTAAATTTATTCCTTCTGAAATAGTTGTTTTGAGACCCGGGTGGAATCTTTTATTTTTAATTATTTGATCGATAAAATCATCTTCTAAATGTGTTCCTATAATATTAATATCATGATTATTGTCTAAGCACGGAACTGCAAAGGCTGTTCCCATTGCGCCTGCACCAATTATAACAATTTTAGACATAGGTTTAGTTTCTACTAATTATTTTTTTGATGATTAAGAAAAGAGATATTAACTCAATTTTACCAATAACCATAAATAAAATTATAAATATTTTAGATGATGTTAATAAATTAAAAAAATCAATATCATTAAGCCCATACAAGCTAGAATTCACTGTATTTGTAATTGTTAGTATAGAAAGTTTAAAAGAACTTTCAAAATTAAGCCCTCCGGCGGTTAGAATACTAGACAAGATAAAGATACTTATAAAAAAACAAATAAAAATAAAAAATGAAGAATTTAAATTCTCATTATTAATTTTGTGTTCAGTTTTTAAAATTCTTTGATCTATAATAACATTAGGAGATGCTAGTCTAAAAATTTCTAAAACTAAAGATTTAAAAAGTATATAGAATCTTAAAAATTTAATGCCTGATGAGTTTGAGATAATAGAACCACCAACAATAGTTAAAAAAATAAAAAATAAATAAAAATTTTGTGGTGGCTCATAAGAAGCTAACCCCGAATTACTTAAGCTACTAACAACACTAAAAAATATATTTAAAAAGGAAGTGTCTTGGATAGAAAAGAAAAGGATTAAGCTAAAAAAAAATATTGAAAATAAAATAAAGATATCTTCGTAATGTTTTTTAACAGTATTCTCAAAGGTAAAGAGACTGTAGAAAAAATAGATATTCAACGTAGAAAAGGTGATCGCAATTGTTAATATTATTTTTTGTGAAGAATATTTAATAATCTCTGACAGCTCATTGGTAGGAAGAAAAGCTCCAGTAGAACTTATAGCCATCGCAAGATTAAAACTATTAAAAAGTCTAATTCCCGATAAAGTAAACAATATAAAAATTATAGTTGTTAAGAAAATATAAATAAAAAAGACCTTAGTAATAATTTTATAGATATCTTTAAAAAAATTCGTAGCTTTATCTGGATTGTAAGCAAGATATGTTAGTTTATAATCATTTTTAAAATTAGAAAAAACAAGAACTAGGAAAATTAAAAAAAATAAACCACCAATCCAATGAGATGAAGAACGCCAAATCACTAAAGTTGGATCTAAAAATTTAACATTATAAAAAACTGTAAAACCTGTCGTTGTAATGCCAGAAGCAGCTTCGAAAAAGGAATTTATGAAGCTTAAATGATAATTTCCAAAGTAATACGGAATCGAAATTAAAAGTGAAATAAAAAAATAAACTAGAAAAATTAATATTAATTTTTCATAAAATTTAATATTTTTTTCACTATTTCTGCTAAACAGATAAAATCCTAAGCCAGATAAAAAAGATATAATTAATGTTAAAACATATGAATTTAAATTCAAGTAATGATCAAAATATGAAGAATATAGAATATTAAAAAAAGAAAGAAAACTCACAGGGTAGCAAGACAAACTTAGGTAGTAGGAAATACCTCTAAAATTCATTTCTATATTGAGCTTAGTCTAAAAATACTTTCAACTTCTTTTAACAACTCTCTTTTAGCTAGAAAAACCACAAGATCACCTTTTTCAAATACAAAATCTGATCTTGGGATAATAACTTTGTCTACTCTTAGCACTGCTCCAATTCTTATGTTTTCAGGTAAATTTGAATCTTTTATGGATTTATTTAATAGTTCTGATTTTTCTACAATCTCAGCTTCAATAAACTCATACTCACCATCCAGTAATGAATAAACGGTTTCAATTGTTCCTTTGTGTACATGCTCCATGATTCTTGACACTGTAGTCATACGTGGATCTACAAGGTCGTCAATATTTAGAGATTTCTGCAGTAAACTATAATTAGATTTATTTACAATAGCTATGGTTCTTTTATTTGGATTATATTTTTCAGCTAACACACAGGCCATAATATTATCTTCATCATCGTTTGTTAATGCTAAAATAGTTTCTGTTTCTTCTATATTTGCTTCTTTTAATATTTCTTCATCTAATGCATCACCACAAATTACAATTGATGAAGTTAATTCAGTAGCTAAAACTTCTGCTCGATCTTTATTTTTTTCTATAATCTTAACTCTTGCACCTTCAAAATTAACCTCTAGTAATTTAGCTAAATTCAATCCAATGTTTCCTCCACCAACAATAAGTATTTTAGTTGCCGCTTTTTCTTCATGTCCAAATGATTTTAAAATTAGATTTAATTGATCTGTACTAGCTACAACGAAAGCTTTATCTCCTTCCAATAATTGATCATTTTTTTTTAAAAAAATAAATTTATCTTTTCTAACAGCTCCTAAAATGTTCGCTTTAAAGTCTGGGAATTTTAAAGTTAAATTTTTTAATGGTATGCCAACAGAAGGACAATTTTTGTTGACTAAAATTTCTAAAACTTTAATTTTATCATTTGCAAAAGGCACATTGTCAAGCGCACCAGGCGCTTCAAGTTTTCTAAAAAGAGACTTAGCTACTTCTACCTCAGGAGAAATAATTACATCAATGGGTAAATTAGATTTATTGTATAATTTGCTCCATTTAGTATCTAAAAATTCCTTAGATCTGATTCTGGCAATTTTTTTATTAATATTGAATAAACTATGAGCTAGTTGACAAATAATCATATTTGTTTCATCATTTTTTGTAACGGCAATAATCATATCTGTATTTGCTGCTCCTGCGTTCTCTAGAACAGAGGGAAATGTTGCTCTTCCTACAACACCCTTAACATCTTGTGTTTCGTTAATTTTTTTTATGTCTTCTGAAGACTGATCAATAACAGTAATAGAATGACCTTGAGCCGACAATTGTTTACTGATTGAAAAACCAACCTTACCAGCTCCACATATAATTATATTCATAATTAATTTATACCTTTAATGCCTAGAAATTTTAATTTTCTGTGAAGCGCTGATCTTTCCATCCCTATAAAATCAGCTGTTTTAGAAATATTACCATTGTTTCTTTTGAGTTGACTAGTCAAATAGTTTATTTCAAATTGTTCACGTGCTTCTTTTAAAGGATAAGAAAAAGTATCACTTAAGCTAGTATCCATCAAAGATTTAGGGTTCTCATTTAGAATATCTGTTAAAATATTATTTATATCACCTTTTTTTTCATGAACTGAAAGAATTGTAACTCTTTCAATTAAATTTCTTAATTCTCTGATGTTGCCCGGCCAATCATAGGAATATAAAAGAGGGTTGCTACTATCTATTTCTGCTTCAGGTATCCCATTAATTTCAGAAATCTTTTTCTTAAAATACTCAATTAATAAAGGAATATCTTCAGTTCGTGTTTGCAAGGTTGGCAAATTTATTGGAACTACATTTAGTCTATGGTAAAGATCTTCTCTAAATTTTTTTTCAGAAATCATTTTTTTTAAATCTTTTGAGGTAGATGAAATAATTCTAACATTTACATGTATATCTTTAGTACCGTTAATTCTTTTAAATTTTTGATCTGTTAAAGTTCTTAAAATGTTTGATTGAATATCAAATGGAATTTCCGAAACTTCATCTAGTAATAAAGTACCAGCGTTAGCTTTTTCTAAAACTCCATAATCAATATTTCCATTCTCATATTCTTCACCTAATAATTGTTTTTCATAATTTTTTTCTTTTAGTAAAGCTGCGTTAAAAACTAAAAATGATTTATCTGATCTCAAGGAACTCCTGTGAATTTTTCTTGCAACAAGTTCTTTTCCTGTGCCAGTTTGGCCTGTAATTAAAATTCTACTTTCAGCTAAAGAAAGTTTTTCTATAACTTTAACAATTTTTAAAATTTTAGAGCTTTTTCCGATAAAGTCGAAAGAATGAAACAATTTTTCTTCAGCATTATTTTTTTCCTTTTTTAGTTCTGACGATTCTATTGCTCGTTTTACATAGTTTAAAAGCTTTTCAGATGAAAATGGTTTTTCAACAAACTCATAAGCTCCGATCCTAATTGCTTCTACGGCAACCTGAACATTGGCATGACCTGATATCATTATAACAGGTATATCCTTATTAATTTTCATTATCAGTTTTAAAATATCAATTCCATCCTTGTCACCTTTATCAAGTTTAATATCAACAATTGCTAGGTCAGGTATTTTTAAATTTATTTCAGATACTGCCTGATTGTAGTTTGCTGCTGATCGGATTGTATAACCATTTTCTTCCAAAATAGTACAAATTAAAAATCTTATATCTGAGTTGTCATCAATTATTAATATTTCCTTTTTCATTTATTTAGTTTTTGGTAAGGTAATTAAAACCTTTGCACCAGGTCTATTGTTAGTGATTACAATATCTCCAAAATGTTCATTAATGATTTTACTTACTATCGGAAGGCCCAAACCAGTTCCATTTTTTTTAGTTGTGAAATATGGTGTCATTATTTTAGTGGAATCTATTATACCTGTCCCATTATCAGTCAGTTTGATAGCTATATAATCTTTATTATCATTAATTTCTACAGAGATTTTACCTTTAAAATCAATGTTTTTTTCCTTTATTTCAGAAATTGATTCTTCAGAGTTTTTTATTAAGTTAGTAAAGACCCTGTATAGTTGATCAGGATCTCCGTTAATAAATAATTTTTCACTAAAAGATTGAAAAGATATATCGTTTAAAGATGACAATTTATAAAAGTCAATTGCTCTTTTAATAACATTGTTTATTTCTATTTTTTTAAGCACAGGATTTGGCATTCTGGCAAAGCTAGAAAATTCATTAACTAAATTTTCAATATCTTTTATTTGTCTGTTTATTGTAATTAGATAATTTTTAAATTCTTTCTGTCCACCAGAAATTTTTGGATAAAATTTATCTTGCAGTCTATCGATAGAAAGCTGAATGGGTGTTAAAGGATTTTTGATTTCATGAGCTAATTTTCTAGCAACAGTTTCCCAAGCAGCATATCTTTCTGTAGCTATTAACTTGTCCTGTTGTTTCTTCAATTTTTCAATCATTTGATTAAAATTTTTATTTAAAATTAAAAATTCTTTGTCGGAATTAATTTCTGGAACTTTTACATCAAACTCTCCCTTACTAATTTTCTCAGAAGCATTAATTAAATTAATAATTGGTTTAGTTAATTTGTCTGCAAAAGTAATTGCAATTATTGTTGAAATGAATAAAAGCAACCCGACCACTAATATATAGATTATCGCGAATGTAATTTTTATACCAAATTGTTTATTTTCAATTTCATAATAAAAATTTACAGCTTGTTCTGTTTCTTTTAAATATTTAATAATTTCAGGATCAATATTTTTTGAAATCAACAAGTAGGTATCAATTAAATTATTTAATTTAATCATAGCAGATGTTTTGCTTTTTACGTCATTTTTGATAAGTACTGTAAGACCGTCAAGAGCCTGATTGATTTCTTCTTCATTAGGCTTGATAAAACTATTTTCATCAATTGTGTCAGAAAAAATGATATTTGAAGAACTATCAATTAAAAAAATTTCATCTATACGTCTTAATATTTTTTCTGAACGTGCTATATTTTTAAATCTTTTAGGAAAAGAATAGAACAAAGAAGATGCTCTATTTAATCCGACACTCATTAAAAAAACATCTGTCTCAACAATTTTTTTATTTTGTTCTGAATAATTTTTTGCTACATTGTACGAATTGTTTACAGCTTTCGTAATTCGAGAGTTAAAAAAATTTTGCAGTCCGTAATTAAAAATAAATAGGGAAAAAACTGCTATAAAAAAAGACGGTATGAATGTAAATAAAGCAAATGTAGAGATGTATTGTAAACTAGTTTGAGAACCAGTTTTTTTCTTTTTGTTCGAAATATACAAATTATAACTTTTTTTAAAAATTATAAAAAGAAATACCAGTAATAAAATTATATCAAATATTAACAATACTTGCAGATTAATTTTAGAAAAAAAAAATAATTTGGGATTAATAAAAGCTAAAAACGTAAGTACGCAAAGAAAAATACAAGCAAAAGAAAGCCCTATTACAGATTTAAAATTTTTAAATTTATTTAGCATGTAAATACAACATTTAATTTATATAAATATAATATAGTTTAATACAATGAGATTTTCTTTTATTTTGCTTGGTGCTGGTATTGGCAATAGATTTAATTCAAACATTCCAAAACAATATCACAAAATTGCTGGAAAAACTTTAATTGATATCTCAATAAATAAAATTAAGGAATTCAAAGATATTAAAAAAATAGTTTTTGTCTACAACAACAAGCATAAAAAATATTTGAAAAGGATTAAACTAAAAAATATTAAACTTGTTGCGGGAGGAAACACCAGAAATGAATCTACGTATAATGCATTAAAATATCTTATAAAAACTAAAAATATAGATAGAGTTTTGATTCATGATGCAGCAAGACCTAATTTTTCTAAAAAACTAATAAAAAATATTCTTTTAAGTTCCAAAAAAAATAAAACTATTATTCCTATTTTAAAAGTAAAAGATGCATTAAAAGAAATAAAAATAAAAAAAATTATTAGTTTAAAAAAAAATAATTTTTTTACAACTCAAACACCTCAATGCTTTAATTTAAATGAAATTTTTAATTTGCATAAAAAAGAAAAAAAAAATTATATAGATGATGACTTTTCACTAGTTGAAAAAAGTAAGAATATTAAACTTATAAACGGAGAAATAAAAAACTTTAAAATTACCGATCAAGAAGATTTAAATTTACTAAAAGATATTTATAAATCTAATATGAAATTAGGCATTGGTTTTGACGTACATAGATTAGTACCTGGAAGAAAACTATATTTAGGTGGTGTGAAAATTCCATCTAATCTTGGTACGTTAGGACACTCCGATGGAGATCCAATTTTACACGCAATTATTGATGCAATCCTTGGTGCTTGTAGAATGGGAGATATTGGAGAAAAATTCTCTGATAAAAATAAAAAATATAAAAATATTGATTCATCCAAACTTATTAAGGAAATAATTAATAAAATAAGAAGAAAAAACTACATGATTAATAATATCGATGTAAATATTATTACCGAATATCCGAAACTAAAAAAATTCAAGAAAAAAATTATTGATAATGTAGCAAGTTTATGTGATGTGTCGTCCAGCGAAATAAACGTTAAAGCAAAAACTACTGAAAAACTCGGAGTTATAGGTCAAGAAAAAGCTATAGCTACAGAAGTTATTTTGTCAGTTATTAAATATGATTAAAAAAGAAATAAATATTTTAATTCTCACAATGGGTGGTATTGGATACTCTAAATATGCTCCAGGAACTATGGCTTCTTTTATTACTTATATTTTTTTTATTTGTTTTTATACTTACGAGATTAAAATTTTACATTTAATTAGCGCTGTAACGTTAATTTTTACTTATTCTGTTTATGCAATAGATAAGTTTAAAAAAAAATTTGATCATATTGACTCAAAGGAGATAGTTATCGATGAATTTGTAGGTCAATCAATTCCAATTTTAACAATCTACAGTATTATAGGTAAAAACAATCATATTGATTTTATTTTTTATACACTTGCCGCTTTTATTTTATTTAGGTTTTTTGATATTAAAAAACCTTTTCTGATAAACAAAATTGACGCTAATATGAAAAATGGATTTGGAGTTATGTTGGATGATGTAATTGCAGGTATTTATTCTTCCATAGTTTTAATTCTTTTTATTTTTTTTATATATTATGAGTAAAAAAATTAAACAAATCATCGCAAAACTTAAAAAAAATAAGATTAAACTATCTATCGCAGAATCTTGCACGGGTGGGATGCTGGCTCAAACAATAACTTCTGTAAGTGGTGCTTCTAATGTTTTTTCTTTTGGTATTGTTACTTATTCAAATCAAACTAAAATTAAATATCTAAAAGTTCCTTATAAAATAATAAAAAAATATGGTGCCGTAAGTGAGGAGTGTTGTTATTCGATGGTAACAAAATTAGCAAATATATCTGATGCTAAATTAAATATAGCCATTACAGGAATAGCTGGGCCTGATGGTGGTACTAATAAAAAACCTGTAGGATTAGTATATATAGGTATAAAAAAGAATACGAGAGTAGAAATTAAAAAATTTTTATTTAAAGTAAAAAACCGAAAAAGTATTAGAGAAAATTCTATTAAAAAGTCACTAGAACTAATAAATAAGTTTATTTAAATAACACTCTAGCCCTGTCTTCAAAAGCATCTGTAATTTTATTTAAACCAAGACTAAAAGATTTCCTCATAATAAAATTAAAGAAACTATTTTTTAATTCAAAATTAATATTAAATTCTAATTGTGTATTATTATTTATTTCCTGAAACTGCCATTCATTTTTGAGATACTTCAAAGGTCCTCCAATGTTAGTTACAGTTATCAAATCTTTTTTTTTTGAATACAATACTAGACTTGAATAAACCTCATTTACAAATTTTTTACCCACCTTAAGATCTGCCTCAATCTCGATATAGTCTTTAGATTCTTTTTTTTGATTTATCTTGGCGTCAAGACACCAGGGAACAAATATAGGATATTTTTCAATATCTAAAACCATATCTATTAGATTTTTTTTATTACAAAAAATAATTTTTTTTATTGATGCTGATGACATTCCAAATGTTTATTTCTTGCTTTTTTCAATATCTGAAAATCTGTATCAGCATGATAAGAAGATCTAGTTAAAGGAGTAGAAGAAACAAGCAGGAAACCTTTTGAAATTGCTATATTTTTCAATTCTCTAAATTCATCTGGATGAACATATCTATCTAAAGGAAAATGTTTTATTGTAGGTTGTAAATACTGGCCTATTGTTAAAAAATCAACATCAGCCATTCTTAAATCATCCATTACTTGAATGACTTCATCTTTTTTTTCTCCAAGTCCAACCATAAGTCCTGACTTTGTAAATATATTCGGATTTTTAACTTTTACTGATTTAAGCAATTCAATTGAAGTAAAGTAACGAGAACCAGGACGAACTTTCAGGTATAGGCTTGGAACTGTTTCTATGTTGTGGTTGAAAACGTCTGGTTCCCCTTCTAAAACTTTTTCGTATGCTTTGCCTTTCTTTAAGAAATCTGGTGTTAAAACTTCTACAGTAGTTTTTTTATTATTTTTTTTAACTTCGGTAATTACTTCCTTAAAATGATTGGCTCCACCGTCATCAAGATCATCTCTGTCAACTGAAGTAATAACAACATGATTGAGTTGTAGTTCTTTTACTGCTTTAGAAACCTTAAAAGATTCCATTAGGTCGAGTGGAGTTGGTTTACCTGTTTTAACATCACAGAAGGCGCAACCTCTTGTGCAGGTATCTCCCATGATCATAAATGTTGCGTGCTTCTTGCTCCAACACTCTGTTATGTTTGGACAGTTCGCTTCCTGACAAACAGTGGTAAGTTTATTTTTATTGATAATTTCTTTTGTTTTAAAAAAAATTTCGCTATTGGTTATTTTAGTTCTGATCCAATTAGGTTTTTTTTTAAGTGGGCTAACTATATTATTTATTTTTTCTGGATGTCTTGGTTTCATTAGTTAAGCTTAATTAAAATTTCGTCTTTTTTCCCAAATTTAAGTTTTGTTCTGTATAGAGTATCTAAGTAATCAATGTCAGGGTTTTTAGATAGTAACATATTTTTATGTTCTGTTAGTTCAAGTTTTTTTGTTAACTTAAAATTTATTTTAGAGAGTTTTTTTTCATAAGTGTTTTTTTTAAAGTAAGAAACCAAACCTCTTTCACCTCCAATTAAATTAATAGCGATATAAAGTGTTAAAAAAATTTGGAAAAAAATTATTTTTTTATTTTTTAAAATTTCAAAAAATTTCATGATTAGATTCTAGCTATTTTCGCAGATTTGCCAAGTTGTTCCTCTATTCTTAATAGTCTATTGTATTTTGCCACTCTTTCTGATCTCGCAAGGGAACCTGTTTTAATTTGGGTTGATTGAGTAGCTACAGCTAAATCAGCAATAAAAGTATCTTCTGTGTCACCTGACCTATGTGAAATAATTGTTCTAAAATTATTTTTTTTAGCTAGCTCTATAACATTTAAAGTTTCTGTCAGTGTTCCAATTTGATTCACTTTGATTAAAATAGAATTTGCAGATTTTTCTTTTATACCTCTTTTTAATCTTGTTACGTTTGTTACAAACAAATCATCTCCTACAACTTGAACACTCTTACCTATTAATTTTGTTAGTTTTGCCCAAGCATGCCAGTCATTTTCAGCAAAAGGATCTTCGATAGATTTAATTGGATATTGAGAAACTAATTTTTTATAATAACTAATACTTTCATCTACTGAAATAAAATTAGATGAATTGATAGAGTATTTACCTTCTTCGTTCACCAGTTCGTTTGCAGCAACATCTAAGCAAATATTGATATCTCTACCGGGTTTTAATTTAGAACTTTCAATTGCATCAACAATCATTTCTAAAGCATTTTCGTTTGAATTTATAGATGGAGCAAAACCTCCTTCATCACCAACATTAGTTGATAAATTTTTAGATTGAAGGATTTTTTTTAGATTTTGTATTACTAAAAAACATTTTTCCATTGCATCAATAAAATTTTTTGCAGAATCGGGTCTAATCATAAATTCTTGAATTCTTAAATTATTATCTGCGTGTGCTCCTCCGTTTATAATGTTCATTAATGGCTTAGGTAGTAAAAATTTTTTTCCTAGACTCTGGTATAATTCCTTATTTTTAGATCTTGCATTTGCTTTTGATGCCGCTAGTGATACTGCCAGCAAAGCGTTTGCTCCCAATTTTTCTTTATTAGTTGTGCCATCTAAATTTAATAAAGTTTGATCTAATTTTTTTTGATTTCCTACTTCAGTATTTTCTAAATTTTTATTAATTATAGTATTAATGTTTTTGACTGCTTTTAAAACACTTTTACCTAGAAAATAATTCTTATTTCCGTCTCTTAATTCACAAGCTTCGAAAGCACCTGTTGACGCACCAGAGGGAACTATAGCGGATGCTTTTGTTTTATCATTTAAAAAAACTTCTGCTTCTACTGTAGGATTGCCTCTACTATCAAACACTTGCCTGCCAATTACCTTTGTGATTTTTGCCATTTATTAGTTCTTTATCAATGTATCTATTGACACCAGCTGTTTTAAGAGATTTTTTATTTCACTTAGTGGAACCATATTAGGTCCGTCTGAAGGAGCGTTATCTGGATCTTCATGTGTTTCCATAAAAATTGCTCCTACACCTACAGCAATAGCAGCTCTTGCTAGATAAGGAACAAATTCTCTTTGCCCTCCACTTTTTTCTCCCATGCCACCCGGTTGTTGAACAGAATGTGTAGCATCAAAAACTATTGGATAACCAAATTTAGCCATTATGGGTAAAGCCCGCATATCAGACACTAAAGTATTATATCCAAAACTTGCTCCTCTTTCAGTAATTAAAATATTTTTATTTCCAGATTCCTCTAATTTCTTTATTACATTTGCCATATCCCACGGTGCTAGGAATTGACCTTTTTTTACATTAATTATTTTTCCAGTTTTAGCAGCTGCTATTAATAAATCTGTTTGTCTGCATAAAAAAGCTGGTATTTGAAGAATGTCGACATGATTAGCTACAACTGTGCATTGCTCAGCTGTATGTACATCTGTTAGAACAGGAACGCCCACTTCTTTTCTAATTTTATCAAAAATTGACAAGGACTTTTCTAAACCTATACCTCTTTTTCCTTTAAGACTTGTTCTGTTCGCTTTATCAAAAGAAGTTTTGTAAATTAAATTTATTTTTAGTTCTGAGGTTATTTGCTTTAATTTTTTAGAAACATCTAATGCATGTTGTTCACTTTCAAGTTGGCACGGACCAGCAATTAATGTGAAAGATTTATTGTTGGCTATTTCAAAATTAGCGCATTTTACTTTGTAATTAGTCATGAATATTTTTCGATTTTTTTTTTGCTGCTTTAATAAAAGATGAGAATAGAGGATGTGGTGCTAAAGGTCTAGACTTAAATTCAGGGTGGAATTGAACTCCAATAAACCACGGATGATCTTTAAGTTCAATTATTTCTGGTAATTTATTATCTGGAGATAAACCTGAAAAAATCATTCCTTTTTTTTCAAAATCATCTTTAAAATTAATATTTACTTCGTACCTATGACGATGTCTTTCATTAATTTTAGCGGATTTATAAATTTTATTAATTAAAGAATCTTTTTTTAGTTTTGCTTCATAACTACCCAAACGCATAGTCCCTCCAAGATCTTTATCGGTTCCTTTCACGAGTTTTCCATCTTTTCTCCACTCACTCATTAAACCAACTACAGAAACTTTTGACGTTCCAAATTCACTCGAAGTTGCATTTTTAATATTTAATTTATTTCTAGCAAATTCAATAACAGCCATTTGCATTCCAAAACAAATACCTAGAAAAGGAATTTTATTTTTTCTAGCATAATGTATTGCAGCAATTTTTCCTTCAGTTCCTCTTTTTCCAAAACCACCTGGTATTAGAATTCCCGAGACACCATTTAATTTTTTTTTTATTTCACTTGGTTTTAAATAATCAGACTCTATTCTTACTAAATTAACTTTTAATTTATTTGCAATTCCTCCATGAGTTAAGGCTTCATCTAAAGATTTATAGGCATCTTTTAGCTCTACATATTTTCCAATAATTGCAATGTTAACTTTATTTCTTGTATTTAAAACTAAATCAGTAATTTTCTTCCAAGGTTGTAAGTTTACTTTCTTTTTAGACTTTATTTTAAAAAAATTTAATACTCTTTCGTCTAATTTTTCTTTATTAAAACTTATTGGAGCTTCATAAATAGTCTTTACGTCAACAGTTTCAATGACATCATCTATTGATACGTTGCAAAATAAAGAAATTTTCTTTTTTTGATCTAAGGGTATAGATCTTTCTGATCTACAAATAATAATATCCGGTTGAATGCCTATACTTCTAAGTTCTTTTACGGAATGTTGTGTAGGCTTTGTTTTGATTTCATCGGAAGTTTTCATATAAGGAACTAAAGTAAGGTGAATAAATAAAGTATTTTTTCTACTCATTTCATTTGAAAATTGTCTAATCGCTTCTAGAAATGGAAGGCTTTCAATATCTCCTACTGTTCCTCCTATTTCACAAATTACAAAATCTTCTTTAGCTACATCATGTCTGATAAATTCTTTTATTCTATTCGTAATATGAGGAATAACTTGAACGGTTTTACCTAAATATTTTCCTTGTCTTTCTCTTTTTAAAACATCGTTATAAATTTTACCAGTAGTAATGTTGTCTGATTTTTTTGCAGAAATTCCAGAAAATCTTTCGTAGTGACCTAAATCTAAATCTGTTTCAGCTCCATCATCTGTAACAAAAACTTCTCCATGCTGAAAAGGACTCATTGTTCCGGGATCTACATTTAAATAAGGATCTAGTTTTCTAACCCTAACTTTGTACCCTCTTGATTGTAACAAATAAGCAAGCGAAGCAGATGATAATCCTTTGCCTAAAGATGAAACCACGCCGCCAGTTACGAATATATATCGGGCCATGGAAAAATATTATAGCGATTTTTTTTTTAAAAACAAAGATTATTTTTGATTTTCTGGAATCTGTGGAAGATTTTTATTTTGTTCTTTTTCTTTTTGTGAGTCTATTACTGATTGAACCTCTTTAATTTCATTGTGTGAAATAGAAACTAAAATAATACTGGTTATAATAAACAAGGCAGCAAGTATTGATGTAAATTTAGTAAGAAAACTTCCTGCAGTTCTAGAGGTTGTGAAGTTATCTTGTGAAACACCAAGGCCTAAAGCTCCACCTTCTGACCTTTGAAGTAATATCACAATCACTAAAAGTAATGCTAGAATGATATTAACAGATAGTAAAATGCTCTCCATGGGTATTATCTATAGTAATTTTTTATTATATCAATAAATTTTTTTTCTGATTTTGAAGCTCCACCAATTAAAAAACCATCAATTTCATTCAAATTTCTAAACTGGCTAATGTTTTCAGCGTCAACAGAACCTCCATACAAAACTGGAGGTGAACTAGGTGTTTTGAAAATATTCTTTAATACTTTTTTGATAAAAATAATTGTCTTTAACAAATCTTTTGCTTCAGGAATTTTTCCCGTTCCAATAGACCAGATTGGTTCGTAGGCAACAATTATATTTTTATGATTAATTTTTTTTATCAGCGCATTCTCAAGTTGTTTTTTTAAAACCTTAAAAGTTCTATTTTTTTGTTTGTCTGTTTTATCTTCACCCACACAAAAAATAACTTTTAATTTATTTTTTAATGAATTCTCAACCTTGCTTTTAAGCATTTCATTTGTATCTCCTTCAAAACGATTATCTGAGTGTCCTACAATTATATACTGGGCTCCAATACTTTTGATCATATACGGGCTGACAGATCCTGTGTTAGCTCCGAAATTATCTTTGTGATAGCAGTTTTGAGCTCCAATGGAAATTTTTTGATTTAAGAAAAATTTTGCATAGCTCTCAATTAATGTATGTGGTGGTGTAATAATTACTTTATATCTATTGTTTAATTTTTTATCAAATTTAACAAATTTATTTATTTTATTAAGAATGCTTACAGATTTAGGGATTCCAAACATCTTCCAATTACCAATAAAATACTTCATGCTATTTGCCATATTTAGTGTTTTAATCTATAGGTGTTAAAATATAACGCTCTAATAGATTAAAAAAATGTTTACTTCAATAAGAAAAATCACAACTTCTTTTCTGGCTAAAGTCTTAATAGTCATAATTATTCTTCCATTTTTATTTTGGGGTATGGGAGATGTTTTTAGTGGTGGTAATCAAAATATTGTAGCAACAATAGACTCAAAAAAAATTAGTGCGCGAGATTTTGGAGAATATGTAAATAGACTAAATTTGAGCAACCAACAGATAAAAAATATAAACAAGTCAGATTTATTAGATAAAATTTTGTCTGCATATATAGGTAAGGAAATTATTATCTTGGAAATTGAAGATAAGGGAATATCTTTGAGCAATCTATCTCTTAGAGAAATTATAACTAGAGATAAAATTTTTTTAGAAGACGGTAAATTTTCTAGAACCAAATATGAAAAATTTTTATTAGAGAGTGGGATAAGTGCACCAATATTTGAGCAAGATATTGCGGAACAAGAGAAAAAAAGGCAGTTGCTTTCATTTTTATCTGAGGGAATTCTTTTACCAGAGTCTCTTGTTAAGAAGGAATTTGAAAATGAAAATCAGATAAAAACTGTTCAATATCTAGAATTAGATGAATTATATAAAAAAGTTAAAATTAAAAATGAAGAAGTTAAAAAAACTTATGAATCCAACAAAAAACTTTTTACGCAAAAGTTTAAAAAAATAAATTATACGGAACTTTTGCCTAATAATTTAACAGGTCAACAGAAATATAATGAGGCTTATTTTGGAAAAATAGATGAAATTGAAAATGCTATTTTAGACGGAGTGAAATTGGCAGAATTTGTAAAAAAATACAATTTATCATTATCAACTATAAAAGAAACAAATCGTCTTAAAAAAGATAAAGCTGGTAAAGATATTTTAAAAATTGAAGATACTCTTTTTTCAAAACTATTTAATTTGGTGGATGTTAAAAAAGCTGAGTTGATAAATATTAATAATAAATATTATCTAGGTAATATTGAAAAAATTGAAAAGATAAATAGAACTTTAAAGGATAAAGAAGTTAAAAAAGCTATAACTTCACAGTTAAAAATAAAATATATAATCGAATACAATGCAAATATCGTACAAGAAATGTCTGAAGGAAAATTTAAAAAAAAACAATTTAATAAACTTGGAAAAGACAACAGTATAGAAATAAAAAAAATAACACTTCAGGATATTAAAAATGAGTCAATTTTTACTAGTGGTGTAATTAAAGAAATTTTTAAAGTTAAAGATGGTGAGTTACAGCTCATTACTGACAGCATGTTTACTAAAAATTATATAGTTTTTTCAGAAAAAACTCAAAAACTACCATTCAATAAAAATAAAGAGGTCTATGAGAAATACAAGATTAAAGCAAAAAATAGAATCGCAAATCAAATATATAGTACGTACGACTATTCTATTAATGACAAATATGATATTGAAATAAATCAAAAAGTTTTAAGCCGTATTAAAAACACTTTCTAATGAAGCTAAGTATTAGTTTTAATTCTTTTAAAAAAAAACATAAATTAAAAAAAAATCAATTAATTTACAAAGTTAAAAATTGTAAAGAATATAGTCAAGTTGAAAATATTTTTAATTTTTTATTAGTTGAAAAAAATAGTTTTATTTTTGAGTCTGTTGAAAAAGGAACGATTAGAGGGCGATATACTATTGTTGGTCTAAACCCTGATAAAATATGGGATATAAATAAAGATGTTATTACAGAAAAGTTTGAGGGTAAAAATAAAATTATAAAACAAAAACCATTATTTTTTTTAAATAACTTAATCAATAACTTTAACACTAAAATTCCTAGTGCCGTTCCCAAAATGTCAGCGATGTTGGTTGGTTATTTTTCATACGACGTTATTAGGTATGTAGAAAAAATATCAGATAAATGCATAGATGATCTTAAAATTCCTGATGTTAGATTATCTAGGCCAAAAAATTTAATAATTTATGATAATTTAAAAAAAAAAATATATTTTATTGAAAATGTATATGGTGAAACAAAGATTAAAAATTATGTTGAAAAATATCAGGCTATAAGAAAAAAATTTGAAATTTATGAAGATTATAGTAACATTAAACTACCTGTAAAATTTACTTACACCAAAAATAGAAATAAAATTAAAAGTAATATTTCAAAAAATCAATTTAAAAATTCTGTAAAAAAAGCAAAAAAATATATTTCCAAAGGTGATGTCTTTCAAGTTGTCTTAAGTCAAAGATTTGAAAGAAAAATAAACAAAACCCCACTTGAAATTTATAATTATTTAAGATTATCTAATCCTTCTCCTTTTATGTTTTATTTTAATTTTGGAGACTTTAAAATTCTTGGTAGTAGTCCTGAAATTTTAGTTAGATTGAGAAATAACAAAGTAACTATTAGACCTATAGCTGGAACTAGACCTAGAGGTAATACAAAGACTCAAGACATAAAATATAAAAATGAACTTTTAAATGATCAAAAAGAATTATCAGAACATCTGATGCTACTTGACCTTGGAAGAAACGATGTCGGTAAAGTATCAAAGATTGGAACTGTTAAAGTTACAGAAAGCTTTAAGGTAGAAAAATATTCCCATGTTATGCATATTGTGTCTAATGTAGAGGGCGAATTTAATAATAAAAATTCTATATTTGAAACTTTACTCTCTGGTTTTCCTGCTGGTACTGTTAGTGGGGCTCCCAAAATAAGAGCAATGGAAATTATCGATGAATTAGAAAAAAACAAAAGAAAACTTTACGCAGGTGGAATTGGATATTTTACCTCTAGTAAAGAATTTGACACATGTATCACACTGAGAACAGCTTTAATAAAAAATAATAAATTTTATGTTCAGTCTGGGGCAGGAATAGTTGCTGATAGTGTTCCAGAAAAAGAATATCAAGAAACCGTCAACAAAGCAAAAGCCTTAATGAAAGCAGTAGATTAAATGAAAGTTTTGCTTATAGATAATTACGATAGCTTTACATACAATTTATTTCACTATATCTCGAAATTTAATTGTAAAGTTGATGTTATTCGTAATGATAAAATTACATCTAATGATATTATCAAAAATAAATATAAAAAAATTGTTATTTCACCAGGACCGGGCAATCCATCTCAAGCTGGAAACTGTCTTAAGATTGTAAAAGATCTTCACAAAAGTTTTTCAATTTTAGGTGTATGTTTAGGTCATCAAATCATAGGGCAGACTTTTGGCGGCAAGATAATTAAAGCAAAAACATTAATGCATGGAAAAATGAGTAAGATTTATTTTAATAAAACTGGTTTGTTTAAAAATATTAAATCACCTTTTAAAGCCACTAGATATCACAGCTTAGTTATTGATAAAAAAGGACTTCCAGATTGTTTAAGTATTACGGCAGAAACAAAGAACAAAATAATAATGGGTATCAAGCACAATAAATACGATTTACATGGTGTTCAGTTTCACCCTGAAAGTATAAATACGAAAGTTGGTATGCAAATAATTAAAAATTATATAAATCTTTAACATAAATGACAGACTTTATTAAAAAATTAGAATCTAATAAAAATCTTTCTTTTGAAGAAAGTAAGAATCTTTTTTTGAATATAATGGAAGGTAATTATGATGAAATGAGTATCATTAAAATTTTGGAGGCACTTTCTAAAAAAGGTGAGACTAAAGATGAGTTAGCTGGTGGTATCTTTGTGATGAGATCTAAGGCAACTACTGTTAATGCGCCCACTGGAACTATTGATACATGCGGAACAGGTGGTGATGGACAAAATTCTTTAAATATATCAACAGCCGCTGCAATTGTTCTAGCGAGTATGGGGCTCACAGTTGCTAAACATGGTAATAGAGCGGTTTCCTCTAACTGCGGATCGGCTGATGTATTGGAAGCTTTAAAAGTTAAAATAGACTTAGGCCCAAATGAAGCTGAAAAATCTATACTAAAAGTTAATTTTGCATTTATGTTTGCTCCTAACTATCACCAAGCAATGAAGCATGTAGCCGGTGCTAGAAAAAAAATTGCAAAAAAAACAATTTTTAATCTTATTGGACCTTTAAGCAGTCCAGCAAAAGTTAGGAAACAAATAGTTGGTGTTTTCAATGAAAAATGGATGACACCTTTCGCTGAAGCTTTAAAAGAAAATAAAGTTGAAAATGCAATGATTATTCATAGTGAAGATGGAATGGATGAAATTTCTCCTTTTGCGAAAACTAAAATAGTTGAACTTAATAATGGAAAAATAAAAAATTTTATAATTGACCCAAATGAATTAAATATTTTAAATAAAAATAAAGAAAATTTAAAAGGTAGAAATGCTGTCTACAATGCCCAGAAAATAATTGATATATATAAAGGTGAAGATAATGAATTTTCTGATGCTGTTGCGTTAAATGTTGCAGCTGGATTAATAATTACTAGTAGAGAAAAAAATTTTAAAAACTCTTTTAATTCTGCTAAAAATTTTCTAAAATCTGGTAGAACTTATCAACACTTGAAAAAAATTCAATCTATCTAATGAAAAATATTTTAAAAAAAATTATTAAACAAAAAGAAGAAGATTTAAAAATAATAAAGAAAAAAATTTCTTTAACTAAAATTGATGAAAAAATAAAATCTATAGATAGCTATTTAGATTTTAAAAAAACTTTAGTTAGACAAGAACAAAAAAATTATATTTCTTTAATAGCGGAAATTAAGAAAGCCAGTCCTTCCGCGGGTATTATAGTTGAGAATTTTAATTATATTAAAATTGCTGAATTGTATTTAAAAAATAATGCTACTTGTCTTTCGGTACTAACTGAAGCAAGGTTTTTTTTAGGAGATTTAAAATATATTGAGGAAATAAAAAAAAAAATTAAACTTCCTATACTTGCAAAAGATTTTTTTATTGACCCCTATCAGGTTTCTTATTCTAAAAGTTTTGGATGTGATTGCATTTTAATTATAATGTCAGCTCTATCAGAAAAACAATCTGATGAAATTTACGACGAAGCTTTAAAAAATAAATTAAGTATAATTGTAGAGGTTCACAATGAAAAAGAGGCAGAGTGTGCTCTTAAATATAAAGAAGCTATAATTGGTATTAACAATAGAGATCTTAAGAGTTTAAAAGTATCTCTAGACAACACTGTCCGAATACAAAAAAAACTAGCTTCGCATAAAGGGCCATTAGTTTCTGAGAGCGGAATAAAAGATAAAACGGATGCACAATATATTTACGATAAAACTGGCATAAAAAATTTTCTAATTGGTGAATCACTTCTAGCTAGCAACGAAACTGAAAAACTAATTAAAGAAATATTATCAATTACCCTTTAAAATAAGGCTTAATTAGCCATTGATATTAAAAGAGAACTTTTGTAGAACATACGTGTACAGGTTTTGTTCTTATGCTTACAAAAAAACAAAAAAATTTGCTTCTTTATATAAATAAAAAAATTAGATCTACAGGTGTGTCCCCATCATATGAAGAAATGAAAATCTCACTCAATCTCAAGTCGAAGTCAGGAATACATAGGTTAATTTCAGCTTTAGAGGAAAGAGGATTTATTAAAAGATTAGCTCACAAAGCAAGAGCTTTGGAGGTTGTTAAACTACCTGAAAATGCTAGTGCAAATGATATTTTTAATACATTCACACCTAGTGTGATTAAAGGTGGATTAGACACAACTCCCAACAAAGCTAGTGAAATTTCAGTGTTAGGTAGTATTGCTGCAGGTACTCCAATAGAAGCAATACAACAAGAGGTTGACAGAGTTACACTGCCAGAAGATTTAAAAAATAAAGGTGAACATTACGGTCTTAAAGTAAAAGGTGACTCTATGATTGAAGCTGGAATTAATGATGGTGACACTGTAATTGTTAAAAAAGCTAACAATGTTGATAATGGACAGATAGCTGTTGTTTTAATTGATGATCAAGAAGCAACTTTAAAAAGAATTAGAAAAAAAGGTAACACAATTGCACTAGAGGCAGCAAATAAAAATTACGATACTAAAATATATGCCGCTGGTAGAATTAAAATTCAAGGTAAACTAGTCTCTTTGTATAGAAACTTTCACTAAAATAGTCTAATTAGATAATATGAGTTTTGTTTGTAGGTTTGCGCCCTCTCCTACTGGGCCTCTTCATATCGGTGGTGTTAGAACAGCTTTATTTAATTGGTTGTTAGCTAAAAAAAATAATGGCAAATATTATTTAAGAATAGAAGATACTGACAAAGAAAGATCTAAAAAAGAATTTATAGAACAGATTATATCATCGTTAGCTTGGTTGGGTATCAAACATGATGGTGATGAATATATTCAATCTAAAAATGTTGAAAAACATGTGGCTGTTGCAAATGAACTGATTGAAAAAAAAATTGCTTATCGTTGTTATTGTACAGAACAAGAATTAGAAGAACAAAAAAAATTAGCAAAAAAGAATAATCTACCGTTTATATACAATCGTAAATGTAGAGATTTAAAAGAAAAGAAAGGTGGATTAGCAGTTTTAAGATTCAAAAGTAAAATTTCAGGAGCGACATTAATAAAAGATTTAGTTCAAGGAGATGTTAATTTGTCAAATTCAACTATTGAGGACTTTGTTATCTTAAGAAAAGACAACTCTCCGACATATCAATTATCCTCTACTGTTGATGATCATGAAATGAAAGTTACACATATTATTAGAGGAAACGATCATCAAATCAATACTTTTAAACAAAAGCAAATTTACGAAGCTATGGGCTGGAAAGTTCCAAATTTTGCACACATACCTTTAATACATAGCGATAAAGGGAAGAAATTATCCAAAAGGGATAATGCTTCCACTTTAGAAGACTACAAAAAAATAGGAATTATGCCTGACGCACTAAGAAATTATTTACTTAGATTAGGTTGGTCTCATAAAGATAAGGAAATATTTACTAAACAAGAAAGCATTGATTTATTTGACTTAAGTGGTGTTGGTAAATCTCCTTCAAAACTAGACTTGTCTAGAATACTTTCAATGAATGAAACTTATATAAAAACTTTAAATGAGAAAGAGCTATTTATTTTGCTTAAGGATTATGTCTCTAAATATAAGAAATCTTTTGAGGTTTCTAAGGAAAACACTCTTATTAAATCAATGAGTTTTCTAAAGAATAAAGCAAAAACATTGGAAGATATATTTAACAACGCTCAGTACTTAATAAATAATGAAATAAATATTAACGAAGAAGATAAGAAGCTTATAAACGATCAATCTAAGTTAATAATTAAAGACTTTATTAGTGAATATGAAAAATTGAAGATATTAAAAAAAGAAAATCTAGAACCAATAATAATATCATTAATAGAGCGACATAAGACTAACTTTAAAGGTGTGGGACAGCCTTTAAGAATAGGCTTAGTTGGGTCAAGATTTGGGCCAGGCTTATACGATGTAATTCTGTCGTTGGATAAAATAGAAGTAATTAAAAGATTAAATAAGATCTAATTTATGAAAGATGCTACCTCTTTTAGAGTTAGAAAAAATTCACTCTACGATAATAAATCAAATACTCCGTTCAAAATAAGTAGATCTAAATTTAACAATTTTTTAAGTTGTAAGAGATGTTTTTACTTAGATCGTGTTGTGGGACTAAAAGAACCCTCTATGCCAGGTTGGTCACTCAATATTGCTGTTGATGTACTTTTAAAAAAAGAATTTGACCAGTATAGAAAAGAGCAAAAACCACATCCCATGATGGTTAGACACAATTTAGATTTTATTCCATTCCAACATGAAGATTTAGATGTATGGAGAAACTCTTTAAAAGGTGGGATCTCATATTTAGATGAAAAAACAAATTTGATAATACACGGAGGTATTGATGACATATGGTTTGATGTAATAGAAAAAAAACTAGTGGTAGTAGATTATAAAGCACAATCCACAAACTATCCTGTATTGACACGATCTTACTTAAATAGTGAATGGCATTTAGGATACAAAGTACAAATGGATATTTATGTACATATTTTAAGAAAAATGAATTTCAATGTTTCTAATGTTTCTTATTTTTATGTTTGTAATGGAGAAAAAACTAATAATAAATTTGAAAATAAAATGCATTTTAAGGCAACACTAGTTCCATACAAGGTAGATACTTCTTGGATAGAAGATAAAATAACTGAAATGAAAAAAGTTCTTGATTTTGATGTTCCTCCTGATGTTGTTACAACTTGTGAAAAATGCGCTTATTTAAAGGGTGGAAAAAACTACTTTTAAATACATGAATCAATATATTAATAAAATTCAAATAATTGCTTTTTGTGGTCTTATTACATTTATATTTTTAATTATTTCTTTGGAATTTTTAGAATGGGCAATTAAATTTTCTTTTTGGAATGGAGCCTTAGGTGTTTTGTATTTATCACTCAACATATTTGAAAAATTAGCTATTTTATGGTTCTTGGGAATACCACTTTATTTGGTCAAATTAATGTTAGAGAGAAAATAATATAATTAATATATAATAATTCTAATGACAGGTTATTTAGCTTATTCAATTTATTCATATTTTGCTTCTTTAGTAAGCTGGAGAATTGAAAAATTATACAGAAGTCAAAAAAATAATAATCAAATAAAAATGTGGTTAATATTAAAGAATATTTTTAGAGTTTCTGGTACTGCTCTTTTAATAGCTCACTTGTTGTCTTGAAAATACTTAGAAATTTATTTCTAAAATAGAAAGTGTAAATTTTTTTTTCTATTGTTTGTTGCTATCTTCGTCTTCTACAGCTGGTTCCTGATCTGTTGTATCTGATTGTCTCGTCTCTTCTTCTGTTGGTTCCTGATCTGTTGTATCTGATTGTCTCGTCTCTTCTTCTGTAGGTTCCTGATCTGTTGTATCTGATTGTCTCGTCTCTTCTTCTGTTGGTTCCTGATCTGTTGTATCTGATTGTCTCGTCTCTTCTTCTGTAGGTTCCTGATCTGTTGTATCTTTCTCTACTTCTTCTTTAAATTCTCTTCTCATATAACTACTTGAGCTACTCGTTGAAGAATTTTTTTGGAATCTTGAATATATATATTTTCCTGAAAAAATAAATAATATGAAGCCCAATGCATAAAAAGCTAATTTTAACCAATCTGTTTTATCTTCATTTAAATTAGATGCTTCTTTAACTTCTTCTTTAATTAGTTCTGGTTCTTTTGAATCAATTTTAGCTACTTCTTTAATTGGTTCAGGCTTTATAGACTTAACTTTTTCTTTAATTGGTTCAGACTGTACAGGTTTAACTTTTTCTTTAATTGGTTCAGACTGTATGGGCTTAACTTCTTCTTTGATGGGTTTTGGTTTTATAGTTTCAATTATTTCTTTTACTGTTGGTTTTTTAGCACTGACTTGAATTTCTACTTTTTCTATTTGTGCTTTCTCTGTTGTTTTATTTATATCTGCAGCAACTATAAGACTAAAAAATAAAGCAAGTATTAATGCCATAGCTGTTTACTATAATTCTTTAAATACTATAATCTAGTAATTTTATTACCGAAATGTGGGTAATTTTAAAGCCATTTAAAGGAAATCATTTAATACCTTGCTAGCTAATTCTGAAGAAGATTTATTTGTTTTTAGAGTGTCTAATACTATCTGAGTTTTTTGCACTTGTTTTTCCATTTTAGAAGGTGTGTCTAGCAACTCACTTACAGTTTTATATATATTATTTGAGTTGCATTTGGACTGCAAAAGCTCAGGTATTATTTCTTCATTAGCAGCAATATTAATGATATTTGCAAATTTGATTTTAACTAGTGTTTTGATTATTAGAAAATTAATAAAGTTCATTTTATAGATAATGACAGAAGGTATTTTTGCATTACAGATCTCGAGAGAAACTGTACCTGACTTTGAAACTGCAAAAATTGATTTTTTTAATATATGCGCTTTAATTTGATCATCACAAATAGTTTGGCAATTATCTAGGCTACTTGATTCCAGGTATGATCGTATTAGCACATTTTGTTCACTGGTAGTGTGAAAAACATAAGTAATATCTTTGTATTTAACATTCATGAGTCTAATAAAACTCAGCAAAATCGGCATTAACATATTAATTTCTGAAATACGGCTTCCTGAAAAAATAGAAACTATGGCTTTATTTTTTCCTACAACGTGATTTAAATCAATTTTATCATTATTGTTTTTTTCTAATAAGGGATGACCCACAAAGTCACAGCTCATTTGTTCTTTTTCAAAATATTTTTTTTCAAAACTAAATAATAGTAAAATATGATCTATAAATTTTTTCATCTTCTTAACCCTGCCTTCTCTCCACACCCAAACCTGCGGGGCAACGTAGTGAATAGTTTTAATATTAGGTTTTTTATTTTTTATTCTTTCTGCAACTCTTAAAGTAAAATCTGGGCTATCAACTGTAAAAAGTATATCTGGGTTAAAATCAATAATTGATGCTACAGTTTTATTAATTTTATTATTTATTTTAAATATATTAAACAACACACTTGTAAAACCTATATAGGTTATTTCTTTTAAATCATAAATTGATTTAATGTTCAGCGATTTAAGATTGCTACCACCAACAGACAAATATTCTATGTTAGGATTAATTTTCTTTAAATTTAGAATAACTTTAGATGCCAATTTATCTCCAGAAGGTTCACCAGTTAATATAAATATTTTTTTCATTTTATTAATATAAACATTTTATTTTTATTTGCTGTCCGTATCAGTAATTCTTTATCTAGAAAAATGTGTTGTTTGGTTTTTAATACGATTCCCTTTATACCTGCCTTTTTACAAAGCAATAAAGTTTTTAACCCAACGGTAGGTAAATCAATTCTTAAGTCTTGTTTTTTTTTAGGAAATTTTACCAACACACCATTAAAACTTCTTCTTATTTTATTAATTTTTTTTAGCATTTTTTGTGTGCCGGTAACTCCTTCTATTGCTAAAACCTTGTTATCTCTAACAACTATTCCTTGACTAAAATCATGACTATTTAATTTATGTAAAGTTAAAATAGCTTTTTTGATATTTTTTTTGTCATCATCATTTGGTTTTATTTTTGTGTAGATACCTTTTTTTAAGCTAAGTCCGGGTGTGTAAAATAAAGAATTTAATGTATTAATTTTTTCTTTTTTAAAAATATTAATTACTTCCTTTAAAATTGCAGCATCTCCTATTTTCGATGCTTTAATAATACTTGGCATATAATAAATGCCCTTAAAGTCTAATTTGAGTTTTGAAAAATTTGGTTTTTTGACTTTTCCAGCAAAAATTATTTTATTGCAATTATGTCTTTTCAAAATATTTATAATTTTTCCAATTTGCCCTATTGATACACTTTGAGAATTTTTATCCGATTTAAATAATTTTCTTTTAGTTAAATCTATAATAAAATAGTTTTTTTTAATTTTTTTAATTTGTTTAAGAATTTCTTTTGGGAAGTTAGTTTCTCCAAATATTAATCCAATCATTTTACTCTTTGTTTTTTGGTGAGCAGATTGGTCTCTTCTTGTCTCTTGCAATGAACCTAATCACTTCAGTAACAAGTTCGTTGTCCTTAAATTCGTCATTAATTTTATCTAAATTTTCATGTAAATTTTTTGATGAAAATAGGGCTTTATATGCTTTATCAAGGTCAATTATTTTTTTATTTTCATAACTTTTTCTTCTAAGACCTATTAAATTTAGCCCTTGTAAGTAATTTCTATTTCCAATCGATAAACCAAATGGAATTACATCTTTTAACACACCTGTCATCCCACCGATCATTGCTAGTCTCCCGATTCTTGTGAATTGTTGAACTGCAGAATTTCCTCCTATTATTACTGAGTCTTCAATAGTTACATGGCCGCCTAATGGAACATTATTAGCAATAATTACATTATTTCCAACTTTACAATCGTGAGCAATATGCGATGAAATCATAAACAAACAATTGTTACCTATAATTGTTTTTCCTCCTCCGTTTTCTGTTCCTGGGTTAATTGTTACATGTTCTCGAATTATATTATTGTCTCCTATTATTAAACTATTAGGTTCATCTCTATACTTAAGATCTTGGGGGGCTGTACCTATACTTGAGAATGGAAAAATTTTATTTCCATTTCCAATTTTAGTATTTCCTTCTATGTGTACATTAGAAATTAATTCTACATTATCTCCTAACACTACTGATTCTCCAATATTACAAAATGGACCTATTTTAACATTGTCTCCTATTTTTGCTTTTTTTGAAATAATACTTGTTCCGTGTATCATTTTTTGTCTACTATAGTTGCTGTCCATTCAGCGTCAGCCATTTTTTTTCCATCAACTTTAGCTATTCCTTTATATTTCCAAACTCTACCATGAGATCTTATGGCTACTATTTCTAAATGTAGTTCACAATCAGGAATAACTGGGTTTCTAAATCTGGCTTTATCAACTCCCATAAGATAAACTAATTTATTTGCATATTCTTTTGGGTCTATTCCGTATGCAGTAAGAGCAGCAGCTGCCTGGCCAAATGCTTCTACTATTAAGACTCCTGGCATCACTGGTTGGTCAGGAAAATGTCCTTGTACATAAAAGCCGTCTTTTTTGACATTCATTATCGCTGTTGCCGATTTCAAGTGAATAATATTAACAAGTTTATCAATTAACAACATAGGTTTTCTATGAGGTAATAAACTTTCAATTTTTTTTCTATCTATTGAGTTATTCATTTTTTTGAATTTCTTAAAAAATCTTTTAGAGGCAAAGCAGGATAACCCATGACCACTGCTCCGTCTTTTATGTCATTTACAACTCCGCTACCACCTCCAATTTTGACATTATTTCCTATTTTCAAATGGCCTGAAACACCTGCTTGACCTCCTATAGAAACATTGTTGCCTATTGTCGTGCTTCCTGCAAAACCAACTTGCCCAGCTATCATACAGTTATTTCCAATCTTAACATTATGAGCTATATGAACCTGATTATCCAAAAAAGTATTTTTACCAATTTCTGTATTGTCTAGAGAGCCTCTATCGATTGTACAGTTAGATCCTATTTCTGCATTATCTTTTATTATTACTTTTCCAATATGCGGAAATCTAAGGTTTTTTTCTTGCAAGGGAATAAACCCAAAACCCTTTAGTCCAATTTTACATCCATCTTGGATAATCACGTTACTTCCTATTATTGTATTTCTTATAACTATTTGCGATCCAATTACACAGTTGTCACCAATTGAAACATTATGCTCAATTATTGTATTGTTTCCGATAATGGTATTTTTTCCTATTTTACACTTCTTTCCAATTAAAACATTATTTCCAAATCTTACTTTTAAAAAATTTGATTTTTTTGGTATTTTTAGTTCGGGATCGGGAAAATCAATATCAGCAGAAGGATAAAATTTTCTAGTAATTTTACAAAGTTCAAAAAGTACATTTCTTACTATTATAGGCTCGCATGTACTTGGAAGATGTTTCTTAAGGCTTTCGGTTGTGAGACAATACAAGGCTTTGGTAGAGGTTGCGTAATTTATATATTTAATATGATCTAAAAAAGTTAAGTCTTTACTGGTTGCTTCTTGAATGTTCTTTATGTCAAAAATTTTAATTTTTTTTTTTTGACTAATATTTTTATATAATTCATTAAGCAAAAAAGGTCCTTTTTGCTTAAAAAAAATATTTTGACCCATTGGGATTAATTAATTTTTAATGATGGAATTTCTTTGTTTAAAATTTCTATTATTTGATCTGTAATTTCTAAAGATTTATCAGCCAATAAAACACTTTTTTTATCTAAAACAATTCTAATATTTTTTTCTTTCATATACTTTCTCATGATCGGGTTAATCGCTTTTAATAAAGCTTCTTTTGAGTCACCTCTGGATTTAGCAATAGCATTAAAAGATTTTTTTTTATCACTTTGTAGTTTAGAAAATTTTTTTCTTAATGTTTCAACTTTTTTTTGATAAACATCTTTAGTGATAATTTTTTTTTGCGTAATTATTTCACTTTCTTCTTTTCTAATATCTTCTTCCTGTTTTCTAAATTTTTTAGTCTCAACTTCAAATTTGTTTTTTAATATTTTTTGTGCTGCAGCTCCAGCTTTACTTGTGTTTAGTACTTTACTAAAATTTACAAAATATGGGTTATCTGAAAATGAATTTGTATAACAAAAAGTAAACAGCAATATAAATAAAAATATTTTTTTCATAAGTCTTTATAAGCTAAAATGTGGTCCCTAGTCTAAAGTTAAATGTCTCAGTAATGTCTGTTTCTGCTTTAGTTATATTTTGCGAAAAAATAAATACCATTGGGCCTACGGGAGAAAGCCAGCTTGTGTTAACACCAACAGTAGATCTAATTTTACTCGAATCACCTATCGTATCATCGTAGTCAACTCCCCACACATTACCTACATCTAAAAAAGCACCAACATCAGTTTTTGTATACTCAGGTAAAAAGTTAGGTAGATTTAGTTCATAACTAGTTGATATTGCATAATTACCGCCGACAAAATCAGCACCATCTTTAGGTCCGACTCTTCCTGCCTCAAAACCTCTTAATTTAGTACTTGGTAAAATAACTCTTTTGCTTACTCTTACATCTTTATCGTCTAGTCCATTTATAGCTGCACTGGTAAATTTAAAGGCACCTAGGTAATTTGGTGAAAAAGCTTTATAGGCGCTAAGACTATAGGAATTTCTAATATAAGCTGAGTCTGAATAAATTGGAACAGCCTGAGAAAATGTGGAAATATAACCACTTGTTGGTGCGTAAGCTCTATCACGATTATCTAACTTTATAGAATAGTCTAAACTTAAATCAGAAAAGGTTCCTTTTTGTTTTTTTAATGATTTTGTAGCTGAGCTATTTACTTTCATATCATCATAAGAATAGATTAATGTAGGAGCTAGATAAATATTCTTATATTGCTCGAACTGTGTGCCTATGCCTGTCGATATAATATTATTCTTATACCCAGAATTTGGTTTATCATTAGAAGTGTTTTCTAAAAAATAATTCAAAGAATTGCCTGATAAATTATGATTTGGATCTACTAATTTAAAGCCTCCAGTGAAAGTTTCTGCGCTTAATGTAATATTCGTGTTGATACCAATACCTTTTCCAAGCCAATTGTTTTCTGTAATATTAAACGCAAAACTTCCACCGGTAGTTCCAATTCCTGCTCCTGCGCTAATTTCACCGGTTGGTTTCTCTTCGACTTTAATCTCGATAATCTTCTGATTAACATTCTTACCACTGGTAATTTTTTTTGTTACCTCTCCAAATATATTTCTTGATTTAATTTTAGAAATCGATCTTTCTAGTTTTAAATTGCTAAAAGGATCACCTTCGTCTAGTAAGAGAGAAGATCGTATAACAGATTCATCAGTAACTGTATTACCTTTAATAATTATTTTTTCAACTAATTCTTTTTTACCTTCAAAAATATTGATTTTTATTTCTATATTATCACCTTCAAGAATTTCATTAACAGAATGCTCGATAAATTGGAGGTCGTTATTTGCTATCAAGGAATCTAATTCTTCTAATAATTTTTTAACTTTAAACGGAGAGTAATACTTGCCAACTATTTTGGTAAAATTTTTTTCTAATGGCAAAAATATTTTTTTATCAATTACATCACTCACACCAGTGCTAATTTTAATTATTTTATAACGTTTACCGGCATTGATTGTATAAGTTAAAGTGGTAACATTATTTTCTTCAATTTCTGCATTATCTGATAAAACTTGAACATCGTAAAATCCTAAAGATTTATAATAATTAATTAATAATCTTTTATCTAATTCTATATTAGAATAATTTAGTGAAGTATTTTGAGAAAGAAACTTCCAAAATTTTTTTTCTTCTGAAACAATAATATCCCTTAGTCTTTTTTCTTTTATTTTTTTATCTCCTATAAAATTAATTTGACTAATATCAGTTTTCTTTCCTTTTTCTAAAAAGTAAACAAGATTTATCCGGTTATTATCGAATTTTTCTATTTTAGCTTCCACATTTGCAAAATTAAAACCTATGCTGCCATATATTTTTTTTATTGTTCTTATGTCATCGGATAATTTACTAGAAATAAAACTTTCTTTTGATTTCAATTGCAGTTTTTCTAAAACTTTTTTTTTTGTTGAATTAGATTTTTCCCCTTTAAGATCGACATTATTTATAACTGGAAACTCTTTAACGTTAATATTTAAAATATTATTATCTAAAGTTATTTCTACATCCTCAAAAAAATCTGTTTTATACAAATTTTTTATAATTTTGCCTAAATCGAAACTAGAGTAATCATTATTTAATTTAAGCTCACCATAAACTTTGATTGTTTCTGCGCTTATTCTTTCGTTGCCTTCAACTACTATTTTTTTAACAATTTCAGCAGACAGATTAAAATTTAAAAACAATAGGTAGATAAGGAAAAAATATTTATGCATTTTATTTAGTATTTTTTTTTTGTTGTATAATTTTGTAAGCTATATCTCTAGACAAGCTATCAATTTTATAAATATTATTTATACTATTACAAGGCATATTAGAAGTTTTAATATAGTTTTTGTCTCTGAAAACAAGATTCAAATAAGTAGAAATATCATTAAAACGTATATTATTTTTTAAAAATTCATCAACAAATATTTCATTTATAGCGTTAATTATAATAGGTGCTGATTTACTGTTGTTGATTTTAGGTATTAAATTTATGACAGAAAATTTTTTTTTATCTACAGGAAAAAATTCCAAATTTTGTTTGTTAAAATTAATGATTTTCTGATCTTTAAAAAATTTTTTATAATCAATATCATTATCAAACAGTGCATTTGAAATAGGGATTTTCATTGATGGAAGGTGGTATAAAAAAGATGAAGTACCATTCTTAAATTTTACTATAGCGTGAACAAGTGATTGAGGGTGTATTATAATTTCATATTTATTAAAATCAAAAGGAAATAACTTTAAGGCTTCGATTAATTCTAAAACTTTATTCATAAGTGTGGCAGAATCAACGGATATTTTTTTTCCCATCTTCCACTTAGGATGTTTTATGGCATCTTTAGGTTTGATATTTTTAAATTTTTTTTTATCTAAGTATAAAAAAGGACCACCTGATGCAGTTATATAAATCTTTTCAATTTCGTCGTTAGAATAGTTCTGCGTTAACCTGGAAATAGAAAAGTGCTCTGAGTCTATAGGGATTAATTTTGTATTATACTTAACAGCCATTTTTTTAATTAAACTCCAACCGCAAACGATTGATTCCTTATTTGCTAGAAGAATTTTTTTGCTTAATTTTACAAATTTAAGCGTTGGTTCTAATCCAGCTATACCTGGTATGGCTGATACAGAAACATCAACTTTTTTAATATACTTTTCTATATTATTGATGTTATTTAAAATAATTATTTTTTTAGATTTATTTTTTTTTTTAATATTTAAAAAAATTTGATAATTGTTAATAATAACAACTTTGGGTTTAAAAATTTTGATTTGAAGTAAAATTTTTTTATAATTTGAATTAGCATAAAGCAAAATTACTCTAAATTTTTTCGTTCTCTTGATTATTTCCAGAGTTGTATTACCAATTGAACCGGTAGAACCAAGTATAGCTATTTTTATAAATTTCATTTTATATAAGGTTAATTTTTTCTAGTATAAAACTAAAGATTAAAACAAATATTAAACCATCTATGCGATCAAGCACACCTCCGTGTCCTGGTAATAGGTTGCTCGTATTTTTAATCTTCTTTTTCCTCTTACATAGAGAAACAAAAAGGTCGCCTAGCTGACAAACAACTGAAATTAAAATGGTTAAACACAAAAACTTTATATTTAGAAAATTAATTAAATTTTCTTTAAATAAAAAGTGCTGTACTAGATGAATAAATGGAATTGATATTAGGCTTAAAAATATAGAGCCAATTGACCCCGAGTAAGTTTTGTTTGGGCTTATTGTTGTAAGTTTTTTTCCTTTAAATATTTTTCCAAAGATGTAACCACCTATATCCGATAAAAATGTTGAAAATAAAATCCAATAAATTATAATTAACGAATAATTTGTATCACCCCTGAGATAATAAAAAGAAAATAATGCTAAAATCAAAATAATGTTAGCAAATAAATTAAATAAAATATTTTTAGTATTTTTAATTATTTCAAAAGAAGAAAAAAAATAAATAATACTTAAAAAAAAAATAAGGTAAAAACCAGAATAGTAACAACACAAAATCAAAACTGGTAGAAGTGTTAAAGATGTTAATATCCTACTGGTATGTTCATTGTTCATTCTTTATATTCCTCCGAAGTTTCTTTTTATATTAAGGTAATTTTTAATTATTTTACCTAAATCTTTTTTTGTGAAATCTGGCCACAATTTATCAAGAAAAAAAATTTCTGAGTAAGATAACTGCCAAAGCATAAAGTTACTTAATCTTTTTTGTCCACCTGTTCTGACAAGAATATCAGGAAACGGTAAGTCTAAATATAAATTTTTATTAATATTTTTTTCTGTTATTTTTTTTGATTTAATATTTAGTTTTTTAATTGAATCTATTATTTCATTTTTTGATCCATAATTTATTGCTAAATTTACAATTAATTTTTCATTATCTTTTGTTTTTTTTACTACGGATAACAAATTTTTTTTAATTAATAAAGGTAGATTTTTATTACGACCTAAAATGTTAATTCGAATTTTATTTTTAATAATATTGTTAAGTTCTTTTTTAAAGAATATTTTTATTAGACTAAATAGATAGTTTATTTCAGACTTGGGTCTTTTCCAATTTTCAGTTGAAAAAACGTAGAAAGAAATAATAGGTACTTTAAAAATAATTGATGCCTCAACTATTTTTTGAACAGTTTTAACTCCTTCTAAATGACCGAAATTTCTATTTTTTTTTTTTTTTAAACCCCACCTTCCATTGCCATCCATAATAAAGGCAATGTGATTAAGTTTATTCATACCTGCAAAATTTCTTTTTCTTTGTCTTCAGAAATTTTATCTATATTTAAAATGTTATCATTAGTAAATTTTTGTATGGTCTTCTCTAATATTTTATTTGTATCCTCACTTATTTTTTTATCTTTTATTAGCTGTTTTAATTCATCGTTAGCTTCTCTTCTAATATTTCTAATTGAAACTTTATTTTTCTCACTAATGTTTTTTAAAACTTTAATTAATTCTTTTCTTCTTTCTTCTGTTAAATCTGGAATTCTAATTCTTAGCACGGAGCCATCAATTTGTGGGTTAACTCCAAGATCAGATTTCTGTATAGCGCTATCTATAGCTTTTATGTTTGTTTGGTCCCAAACTTGAATTGTTATCAGTCTTGCTTCAGGTACGCTTATACTCGCTACCTGATTTATGGGCATTATTTGTCCGTAGATATCAACCTTAACCATATCTAGCATTGATGCATTTGCTCTTCCTGTTCTTAATGAAGATAAATCTTTTTTATAAGATTGGATGGTTTTATCCATTTTGATAGAATAGGTTTTTTCGTTAAATTCTGAGTTCATAGTTAAACTCCTTCACCGACTTTATACCTTACAAAGTCTATTATCTTAATATCACTTTCTTTTACTATATCAGAAACTTTCTTCTTAGAGTCCATTATCCATACTTGATTGAGTAACGTGTTCTCAGAAATAAATTTATTAATTTTACCTTTAGCAATTTTTTCAATCATTTCAGTTGGTTTTCCCGAGTTTAACAACTCCGCTTTAATAATTTCTATTTCTTTGTCTATAATGGCTTTACTTAAATTTTTCTCATCAAGTGCCATGGGAGATAGCGCTGAGACATGCATTGCAATTTTTTTTCCTACCTCACTTACTTTTGATGTTTTAACAATTGATATTATTTTACCGATTCTATCTTCTAGAGCACCATGAACATAAAAGGTATTTTTCCCATCTTTATCGTCAAAAAAAACTGATCTTCTTATTGTTATTTTTTCTCCCATTTTAGCAATTAAATCTGTTAAATTTGTTTCGACTGGTAAATTATTTTTCATATTTGCTTTATTAACTTTTAACAAGTCAGATTTATTTTCAAAATTTATCATCGATACTTCTTTACAAAAAGATAGAAATACCTCATTTTTTGCAACAAAGTCTGTTTCACTATTAATTTCTATTAAAGATACTTTTCCATTTTTTTCTTGCAAAAGACATAAACCTTCCGCTGCGGTTCTGCTCATTTTATTTGAAGCTTTAGCAATACCTTTTTTTCTTAAAAATTCTATTGCTTTTTCGAGATCACCTTTAGATTCATCGATTGCAAGTTTGCAGTCTTTAAACCCAACACCTGTAACTTCTCTAAGTTTTTTTACACTTTCAAGTAAATCTTTACTGGACATAAATAAAATTAATTAAATACTTTTTTTTTCAGTTTTTTTTATTATTTCAGTATTCATTTTTTTTGATTTTAATTTTTCTTTGTCTTTTTCAACAGGCTTTATTTCAATAAATTTTAAAGCATCAACAATAGTACTTTTAAGCAAATCACAGTACAAATTAATTGATCTTCTTGCATCATCATTTCCTGGTATTGGAAAATGGATATCAGTAGGGTCTGAGTTAGTATCCAATATGGCTGCAATTGGGATATTAAGTTTTTTAGCTTCTGCAACAGCTAAGGATTCTATATTTGTATCTATGATAAAAATTAGCTGAGGTAACTTCTTCATGTCAGCTATACCGCCGAGTGATCTTTGGAGTTTTTCTTTTTCCTTGCCTCGTTTTAAAATTTCTTTTTTGGTAAAACCAGTATCTTCCTTCGAAAGAGTCTCTTCTAGCATTTTTAGTCTTTTAATCGAATTTTGAATAGTATTCCAGTTGGTCAGCATTCCTCCGAGCCATCTATAATTTACATAATACTGACTAGTTTCTTTGGCTAGGTTAAAAATTTGTTCTGAGGCTTGTTTTTTGGTAGATACAATTAATATTTTCCCACCACTTGAAATACACTTGTGTATTTCCATTAATGCATTTTTAAAAAAAACTACAGTTTGTGTGAGGTCAATTATATGAATTGAGTTTTTTTCTCCAAAGATGAATTTTTTCATCTTAGGATTCCACCTTAATGTTTTGTGGCCAAGGTGAACTCCGGCTTCTAACAGTTGTTTAATATTTACTTCAGGTACATTCATAAGTTTTCCGGTTAATCCACCACAACAAACCTCTTTCGAGACCGGTAGGGTTTTACCCCTTAGCGTTGTGTGCGAAATTACGCTTTCATATATTTAAAAAGAGTACAAAGCAAGTAACTAAAAGCTTATTTTTTTAACATATTCCTTATTTTTAATTAAGCTAAACAAATTAAAGTCAAACTTTCTAGTTTTTTCAAGTTCAAAAGAGTAGTTTTTATTGCTGTCTCTCAAGATAACGTTAATCTTGGTTTCACCATTGTGCTTTAATAGCTCATTTAATTCTTTGAGTTTTTTCCTGTTGTTTAATTCTATTGATACAGTCTCATAAGTTTTATTAACTAAATCATAAAGATCTACTATTTTTTTTATGTTCACTCTAATTGGGTTATTTTCACTGATATTTTTTTCTTTATGGAGAGTTAAAATAAAAGAATTAGACTCTTTTAGTTTTTCTCTATTGGCTGTAAAAAGATCAGAAAACAAAAATATTTCAAATTCACTTTTATTGTCACTAAATTTAACAATAGCATAAGAATTGCCTTTTATACTCTTTTTTTCTTGAATAGACATTATTGTTCCCGCAACCAGAGCTTCTGTTTTGTTACTCTCTATAAATTCTTTGAATGGGTCTATCTCAAGATGAGCAAAAAATTCTTTATACTCATTTAAAGGATGATCAGACATATAAAACCCAAGAGAAAGAAATTCTTCATTTAATAATTCTTTTTTAGTCCATGGCTTGGTTGTCTCAAATTCAAATGTTTCGTTATTTTCGTTGTTAATATTATCAAAGAGGTTAGTTTGATTACTTATTTTTTCATCGTGTTTACTTTTTATTGTTTGAATAATTTTTGGTATTGCGTTAAATAATTTTTTTCTATTTAAGTCAATTTCGTCAAATGCACCGGCTTTAACGAGACCTTCAAGCTGAAGTTTGTTCACATCTTTTGGGTCAACACGATTAATAAAATCCATATATGTTTTGAACTTTCCATTTTTCTCTCTTTCTTTTATAATATTTGAAATAGCTTCAAATCCTACGCTTTTAATGGCTCCTAACCCATAAAATATTTTATTTTTTTCTGCTTTAAACTCTGCAAAACAATTATTTATTGAGGGCCTTACAACAACTACTTTTAACCTTTTTAGTTCCTCAACATACTCTCTTAGTTTACTTGTATTCGTTAGTGTCGTAGACATTGAGGCAGCTATGAATTCTTCTTTGTGGTAATTTTTTAGATATGCAGTTTGAAATGCGATTAAAGCATAAGCGACGGCATGACTTTTATTAAAACCGTAATCAGCAAATGGTTCAATTTTAGTAAATACATAGTTTGCTACATCCTTTTTAATATTATTTTTTAGTGCACCTGAGATAAATTTTTCTTTTTGTTTTTCAAGTTCAGCTCTTTTTTTTTTTCCCATAGCTCTTCTTAAAATGTCCGCTTCTCCAGCTGTAAAACCTGCAAGAGTCTGAGCAATTTGCATCACTTGCTCTTGATAAATTATAATTCCGTAAGTTGGTTTTAAAATTTTTTCCAAAGTTTTGTGAATATAGTCAGGTGTTCTTTGTCCATTTTTGCATTCGTTATATGTAGGAATATTACTCATTGGTCCTGGTCTATAAAGAGCAACTAGAGCAACAATATCATTGAACTCCGTTGGTTTCATTTGACGTAAAGTAGCTCTTACACCTGCACTTTCTAATTGAAATAACCCTGTGGTTTCTCCAGTAGATAATAATTTAAAAACATCTTGGTCTTTTAGGTCTATTTTACTTATATCAAGATGAGTATTTTTAAGATTTAACATTTTGATTGTTTTGCTAATAACTGTAAGTGCTGTAAGCCCAAGTATATCAAACTTTACTAAACCTGCGTTTTCTGAGGAGTGCATATCAAACTGAGTAGAAGGTAGTATTAAATTAGCAGAGTGATCTTTGTACAAAGGAACTTGTTCTGATAAATTTTCTCCCGCTATAACAACCCCAGCAGCATGTGTTGCCATATTTCTATTTAAGCCTTCTATTTTTAATGAAAGTTCAATTAGTTTTTTAACTTTTTTATTATTTTTAATTTCTTCTTTAAACCTAGGTTCTCTATCAATTGATTCCTGCAAAGATAGGGGTCTTGAAGGATCAAATGGAATCATTTTACTTATTTTGTCTACATGCCCATAAGGTAAACCGAGTACTCTACCCACGTCTCTTATTGCCATTCTAGCTTTTAATTTTCCAAAAGTAATAATATGAGCGACACCATTTTTATATTTTGATTTTAAATACTCAAAAACTAAATTTCTTTTTTCTTCGCAAAAATCAATATCAAAATCTGGCATTGATATTCTATCTGGGTTTAAAAAACGCTCAAATATTAAATCAAATTCAATTGGATCAATGTCAGTTATATCTAAACAGTACGCGACTAAAGACCCCGCTCCAGAACCCCTACCCGGACCAACAGGAATATTATTTTTTTTGGACCATCGAATATAATCCGATACAATCAGAAAATAACCAGGATAGTTCATTGAGTTTATAATATTTAATTCATGAGATAATCGGTCCTCATAAATTTTAATTATTTCTTCTTCTTTAAGGTTTAAATTTTTTTTAAAAATATAATTTTCTAGTCTATTTATTAAACCCTTTTTGGCTTGAGCTAACAACTCATCCTCGACTGTGATGTTTTCTTTTGTTTTTATTGTGGGCAAAACTGGAGCTGATTTTTTGGGTTTAAAATTAAATCTATAAGGAAAATTATAATTATTTTCTAAAGCTTCCGGTATATCTTTAAACAAATTATTTATATCATCATTTTTTTTAATAAAATGTTGGTCACTAAACTTTTGTCTGTTTGGATCATCTATGAAATTTTTTTGACCTATACACACAAGAGCATCATGTGCTTCATACATTTCTTTTTTAAAGTAGTAAACTTCTTGAGTAGCTAATAAAGGTACCTGAATATTTTCAGAAATTTTAATTATAAAATTTTCATATTTTTCCTCACCAGATTCATTATGTCTTTGTATCTCTAAATAAAATCTGTCTTTAAATATATTTTTTAATTCTTTTACCGTGTCTTCAATTTGTTTGAGTTTGTTAAGTTTAAACAATTTTCCAAAAAAACCGTGATGATTACCGCTTAATAATATTAAGTCTTCATTGAGATTTTTAAGTTCACTAATTTTACAATACGGAACTGTTTTTTCACTAGATTCTAAATAACTTTTTGATGATAGTTTTATTAAATTTTTATACCCTTTTGCAGATCTGGCGTATAAGGGCAGTTTACCTATAGAGTTTGATAAGAAAAAATTGATTTGAGTACCTATAATCGGTTGAGATCCAGACTTACTAACTTTTTCTGCAAATTCCAAAGCTCCGCATAAATTATAACTATCGCAGATCCCTATGCTAGAAACTTTATTTTCCTTACAATAATTTGCTAAATCATCAATTTTTATTGCACCTTCACAAATAGAATATTGAGAATGTATTTTGATATTATTAAAGACTTTAACACTAGACATTAGCCCTTTTTATATTACCATTTAAAATACTCAACTTGTAATCTGCTTTATTAGCTAAATCTCTATTGTGAGTTGCAAAAATTATAGTCTTCTTTAATTTTTTTAATTTTAAAAAATATGAGAATATTTCTTGTGATGTTTTATGGTCTAAATTTCCAGTAGGTTCATCTGCTAAAATTAAATCAGTTTCTGAAATTAATGCTCTTGAAATTGCAACCCTCTGTTGTTCGCCACCAGATAACTCATCTGGATAATGGTCATGTCTACTTTTTAGGTTAAAACTTGCAAGTATTTTTTCTGCTTTTTTTAGAGAAAGTTTAGTTTTTTCTTCTCTTATTATTAGTGGCATTAAAACATTCTCTAAAACTGTAAAATCGGTAAGAAGGTTATTGCCTTGAAAAATCATAGAAATATCATTTTTTCGAATATTTTCTTTATTTTCTGCATTTAAATTTTTTATATCTTTATTTTTAAAAAGAATTTGACCAGATGTCGGGGAGTCAATTAAGGAAATCATATTTAATAAAGTAGATTTTCCAGAGCCAGATGGTCCAACTAAGGCTACTAAATCTCCCTTCTTTATATTTAAATTTAAATTTTTAAAAATTTTAATCAATCCATTTTTGTGTTGAAAGTTTTTATTAACTTTTTTAATTTCTAAAATATTTTTATTCATATTTTAATGCTTTAATTGTACTCATTTTTGATATCGCTACGGCTGGGATTATGGAAGCGATGATCGTTGTTACTAATGAAAATATGAAAATAATCACGATTGAGAAAAGATTTATTTCACTAGGTAACTCCTCTAAAAAATAAACATCACTAGGAAATATTTCAATATTAAATACAAAAGATAAAAATATTCTTATAGACTCAATGTTTTCTGAAAATAGAATTCCAAAAATAATACCTGAAATAGTAGCTATTAAACCAATTGTAAAACCAGTTAAAAAAAAAGATTTTACAATTGAATTATTGCTTAATCCTAATGTTTTTAAAATAGCAATTTCTTTAGTTTTATTTTTGATTAAAATAGTTAATCCTGAAACAATATTAAAGGCTGCTACAACGATAATTAGAGTTAGAATTATAAACATTACATTTCTTTCAACTTTAAGTGCATTAAAAAAAGATTTATTCAAATCGATCCAGCTATAAGTATAAAAACTATTATTCATTAATCCAATTTTATCTTTTACAGTGTTAGCTTTTAATGGGTTTTGTAAATAAAGTTCTAAGTTGATATCTTGAATTGTTTTGTTAAAAAAAAATAGTGCTTCATCTAAATTTAAAAAAACTACATTTTTATCAAATTCATAAAAACCACTACTAAAAATTCCTTCTACAGTATATGTTTCTTGCTTAGGTAGACCACCAAATGGTGTGCTGATATAAGCAGATGAAAGAATATTTATTTTATCACCAACTGCTAAATTTAACTCTATTGCTAATTCTTTTCCTACTATTATCTCGCTTTTTTTAATTTTATTTCTTTCTCCTTCGATTAAAATTTTTTTTAAAAAAACTGAATTTTTTTCATTTTTAGAATCTAAGCCTTTAATCATTATACCTTTTGCATAGTCATTGTTAATTACCACCCCTTCACCACTGAAAGATTCTAAAACTTCAATATTAGGGAAAGTAAAATTTAATTGATCTTTAAACTTTGCGTCTATCTTTATGTCATTATATGGTTTTATAATAATATGTGGATTAAAACCGAGAATTTTATTTGTTAGTTCTGTTCTAAAGCCATTCATTACGGACATAACTATGATTAAAATTGCGACACCTAGCATTATTCCAATAAATGAAAAAATTGAAATAACTTTTAAAAAACCCTCTTTTCTTTTTGGTTTTAAATTTCTTATTGCTATTAATTTTTCTACAGAGGTAAACAATTTAATTTTTAATTTTTTCTATGATCTTTTCCAAATTTAATAAGTTTGCATCCTCGCCTACTTCTTTGAACTCAAATCTATTTTCTTCGGTTTTAGACCCAATTATAATTTGATAGGGAATACCGATTAAATCATGTTTTTTAAATTTAGCTGACATATTTTCATCAACATCATCTAAAAGTACGTCAATTTTTTGTTTTTTTAATTCTTTATATATTTTAACAGCGGTCTCAAGGCTTTGTTTGTTGTTTTTATTTATATTTGGAATAATTACAACATCATAAGGTGATACTGATTTAGGCCATTTCATAACATCTTTTTGGAAATTCACCTCAATTAATGCTCCAACCAATCTGGACACTCCAATACCGTATGATCCCATCTTAACTGGAATTTTTTTTCCCTCTTGGTGGTCTACCAAGCAATTGAGGGGTTTAGAATATTTGTCTCCAAAATAAAAAATGTGCCCAACCTCTATTCCTTTTGTAGAAATTTGATCATTCTTTTTAACTTTTAAATCAAAATCTTTTTTATTAAATTTATCATCTGTTACTGCGTAGAAAGATGTAAAGTCTTTTCTCATTTTTTCTAATGATTTTTCACTAAAGTCGTATTTATTAGTGCTGAGTTCAAAAATATTTTTGTCAGCGTATACATTGCTTTCGCCTGTGTCTGCTAAAATAATAAATTCATGTGATAATTCTCCGCCAATAGGTCCGGTATCTGCCGCCATTGGTATTGCTTTGAGTTCAAGTTTTGAAAATATTTTTAAATAAGAATAAAACATTTTATTATAAGATTTTTTTGCCTCTTCATCGTTGATGTCAAAAGAATAAGCATCTTTCATATAAAATTCTCTACATCTCATAATGCCGAATCTTGGTCTTACTTCGTCTCTAAACTTCCATTGAATGTGATAAAGCATTTGCGGTAGTGATTTGTATGATTTAATGCTTGAACGAAAAATTTCTGTTATAAGTTCTTCGTTAGTAGGGCCATAAAGCATTTCTCTTCCCTGCCGATCCTTGATCCTTAGCATTTCGTCTCCGTAATCGTTATATCTTCCACTTTCTTTCCAGATATCTGCTGACTGTATAGTTGGCATTAACATTTCTTGAGCTCCAATATCATTTTGGTTTTGTCTAACAATGTTCTCAATTTTTTTCATTACTTTAAAACCTAGTGGGAGCCACGAATAGATTCCAGCTGATGATTGCTTTATCATTCCGATTCTAAGCATGAGTTGGTGTGATTTAATTTTTGCTTCAGATGGTAAATCTTTTATCAATGGTAAAAATATTTTAGAAAGCAACATTATTGTAAATAACCTCTTAAATTCAAATAATTTTGACTAACAAGATAATATATAACTAAAAAAATTATTGAAGTAATTAAAGTAGTTATCAAAAATTTTTTCCCGATTTTTGGATTTTTGGGAGCACCTCGATCGTTACCGTGCAAATCAACACTTAATTTTGCATTTTGTGACTTTATTCCAATTGGTAGAACTGAAAAAAAAACTATCCACCAAATTGATATGTAAACTATTAAAGATCCGGTCGTAGACATTAAATTCTTGCTAAGTTAATTCTTGTATGGGGTTTTTTTCCTGTTTTTTCTCTTACAATCCTTCTACAGCTTTGTTTTAAAGTATCTATTAAATTATATTCTTGCTTTTTATTTTGTACTGAAAATGTTTTACAAATATTAGCTATTTCATCTTCCATATCAAAAACAAATGTTTCATCTAAATCGTCTACTGGAAGACCTTTAAAAGAGATTGTTGGTTTTCTGATCTTACCGTTGTTTCCAATTGGTAATGTAACTTCTAAATAACCGTTAATTGCAAGGTTTCTTCTTTCTTTGATAGAATCAGAATTCTCTCTTACTGAAATGAAACCATCTAAATACATTCTCCCTGAAGGAGCTTTATCAATTATTTTAGGGGCATCACCGGGATAAATTTTTATAATATCTCCATTTTCTATTTGTAAGCTATGTGGAACTTTCATTTCTTTAGCAAATTTTGCTTGTTCAATCATGTGCCGGTGCTCACCATGAACCGGAATAATAGATTTTGGTTTTACCCAACTATACATATCCTTCAGATCATCTCTATTGGGATGTCCAGATACATGAACAAAAGCATTTTCTTCGGTTATGATTTCAATATTATTTTTTACAATTTCATTGTGCATGGCATATAATTTTTTTTCATTGCCAGGTATAATCTTTGATGAAAAAATTACTGTGTCATCTTTTTCTAAAAATACATCAGGATGAATACCGGAGGTAATTCTCTTCATGGCTCCCATGGGTTCACCCTGACTGCCAGTACATAGATAAATAATTTTATCTCTTGATATTTTTTTGGCATCCCTAGGGTCAACTGGTTCTATTAAATTTTTTAAATATCCACACTGTTTAGCGGCTTTATAAATTCTATGCATAGACCTACCAACTAGAGATATTTGTCTATTTGATTTTTGTGCACAGTAAAAAACTGTTTCCATTCTTGCAACATTAGAAGCAAAGGTAGTAACGATAATTTTTTTTTTTAAATTTGATATAATTTTTAAAAGACTTTCCCTAACGTCAGACTCAGAACCTGCTCTTCCTTCATTAAAAACATTTGTAGAGTCGCATACCATAGCTAATACATTTTGATTTCCTATTTCTCTTAATTTTTTTTCATCAATTCTTTCGCCTATTAATGGATTAGGGTCACATTTCCAATCGCCAGTATGTAGAACAATTCCTGCCGGTGTTTTTATGCTGAGTCCATTAGGTTCAAGAATTGAATGTGTTAATGTAATGAATTCTATTTCAAAAGGCCCAAGATTAATTTTACCATTTAGTGGAACTATCATTAAATAATTAGTGATATCAATTTTTTTTTCTTTAAATTTTTCTTTTAGTAAAGCTGCAGTAAAAGGTGTTGCGTATATTTTACATTTAAGCTCTGGCCATATAATTGCTACAGAACCAATATGATCTTCGTGGGCATGCGTGAGTACAATTCCCAATAAATCTTTTTTTTTATCTATTAAAAAACCGGGATCTGGATAAATTAAATCTATGCCAGGAATAGAATCGTCTGCAAAAGTGACGCCCATATCTACGGCTATCCATTTTTGATCATCCTCTTTTCCATAGGCATATAAATTTAAATTCATACCTATCTCACCAGAGCCACCTAGTGGACAAAAGAGAAGTTCTTCTTTGCTCATTTAATTAAATTTTTATAAATATACATGATACCTTTTATAGTAATGTTTGGCTCAATAGTTGAATTATTATTAATAAATTTAGAAAAAGTTTTTGAGTATCCACCTGTTAAAATTATCTTAAAGTTACAATTAAAAGAAGTTGTGATTTTTTTTACTATGTTGTTCACTAATCCCTGATACCCCCAAAGAAAACCAGCATTAAGTGCGTCTTTTGTGTTTTTTCCATATACTTTTAAATTTACCTTCAAATTAAATATAGGTAAAGAAGCTGTATATTGGTTTAAATTTAATATTGAAAGCTTAATACCAGGCGCGATAACACCTCCCTCGTAAACACCAGGTTTTCTTACGATGTCAAATGTGGTTGCAGTTCCAAAATCTATAATTAAACAATTTGTTTTATACAAGCTATAAGCGCCAATTGCATTAGCAATTCTATCTGACCCAAGTTGATTATATTTATTAATTTTTATTTTGATTAATTTTTTAAGTGGAAGTTTTTTTATTTCGTAAACTTGATATTTTTTTATTTTGAGAAATCTATTAATTTTTTGATAAACTTTTGGTACTACACTTGAAAATAAAATTTTATTTTTTATTTTTGTACTTAAAGCAAGATTTAAAAATTTATTTATATTTTTTTTTAAGATTAATTTATTTGTTTCAATATTATGTTCTTTGATAATTTTTGATTTTTCGTTAACCAAACATAACTTAGTTAACGTATTGCCGATATCTCCGATTAGTGTTTTCATTAGACTATTTATATTTTTTTTTTATATATAGAAAATTTTCATTATTTATATCTTGAATAAAATTTTCATAATTTTTTTTAATCTTGTCAATAATAATTTTATTATTAATTTTTTTGTTTGAGTTTATCTTTAAAGATGTACATTTGAAACCCTCATTAGAAGTTGAAATTTTTGTATTTATTCCAATTCCAACAATTAAATACTTTTCTTTTCTATGGTCAATAACTTCTTGTAATATTCCACAGATTTTTTTTCCATCAATTAATAGATCATTTGGCTTTTTTATTTTTATAATTTTTTTTGTATATTTATTTAAAATATTTCGAATGATTTTGACGTTAATAATTAAATAATTTTCTATTTTTATTTTTACCAAGTTTACTTTAAAAAATATTGAAATAAAAATATTTCCTTTATGTGAAATCCATTTTTTTCCCATACTTCCTCTTCCTTTAGTTTGAGAAACTGTGGAAATTAATCCAAAAAGTAATCTGTCAGATCTTATTAGTTCAATAGCTTTATCATTGGTGCTTGTTACACTTTTAAATTTTACAATCTTTAATTTCATGAATTTATTGATAACATACTAACAATATTGTTTAATATTGAAGGGTATAAGAAAAAAAGTACGAGTATCGAACAACTTAAAAAAACAGTGCCAATTATTCCTAAATTCTTCACTTCATCAAAAGGATTTAGTATTTCTTCAAAGTAGATGATTTTAATAATTCTCAAATAATAAAAAGCTGAAATGACAGTACTTAACAATCCAATAATTGCTAATGTGTACATCTCACTTTCTATAACAGACATGAAAACATAAAATTTAGCAAAAAAGCCTGCTAAGGGTGGAATACCAGCTAAAGAAAACATTATTATTAAAAATGCAATTGCTAGTAATGGGTTTTGTTTTGATATTCCTGCTAAATCTTTAATGTCTTCACAATATTTACCTTCTTTTTTCATCAGAAAAATGCAGCCAAATACTCCTAGACTCATTATTACGTAAATTGAAATATATGTGATGCTGCTACTGTACCCGGTTACAGTACCTGTTGAAATACCAGCTAATACATAACCTATATGTCCTATAGAACTATACGCTATTAGTCTCTTTATATTTGTTTGGCCTATTGCTGCAACAGCTCCTAAAATCATAGATGCAAGAGACATAAAAACTAAAATATTTTTCCACTGGTCTATTAATTGCTCAAATGGGGTCTGAAGAAATCTAATGAGTATAGCTACGCCCGCTACTTTAGGAGCAACAGCAAAAAAACTAGTCACGGAGCTTGGGGAGCCTTGGTAAACATCTGGTGTCCACATATGAAAAGGAACTGCGGATACTTTAAACGCTAAACCCGTTAAAATAAAAACCATTGCAAAAATAGCACCTGTATTTTCAAGTTCCATTTTTAAATTAATTTCTTCAAAATTTGTTGAACCTGTAAATCCATAGAGAAGTGAGCATCCATAAAGCAGGAGCCCTGAAGATAAGGCACTTAGTACAAAATATTTTATTCCAGACTCAGTAGATTTTAAATTATCTCTATCTATTGATGCTAGAATATACAAAGCTAAGGATTGTAATTCCAAGCCTAGATAAAAAGACATTAAATCATTAGAACTTATCATAAAGAACATACCTAAAACTGAGAAGAGTATTAATAATGGATATTCAAAAAAATTAATCTTCATGTCTTTTATGAAGTTTTGAGTAATAAGCATGACAAATAATGTACCTAACAAAATTAAAATTTTAAAAAAATTAGTAAATGAATTAGAGACAAAACTATTAGAAAATAAATTACCAGACTCATTAAATGAGTTAGTAATAATTAACAGTAAAGAAATTATGATTAAATAATTTATGTTTACAACTAAATTGTAACTATCTTTAAAAAAAACTCCTATTAGCAGTGTAGCAAAGATAGATAGTGAGAGAAATATTTCTGGTAATATTAAATTAAAATTTTCCATTATTTTATTATGCTTAAATTAAAGGTTATTGCATGTTCGTAGTTTTTGATTAACTCTTCAACTGAAGTGTGCACAGTGTCTAAAATTAAATTTGGATAAAATCCAAAAAACAATACAAGGATTACAAGTGAAAAAAGAACAGCACCTTCTAAAAAATTTAAGTCTTTAAGTTCTTTAAGTTCACTTTTATCTAGTTTTCCAAAAACTACTCTTTTGTAAAGCCAAAGCATATAAGCTGCTCCTAAAATTATTCCTATACTCGCTAGTACTGCTACTAGGGAGCTTTTCTGGAAAGCTCCTATCAAAATTAAAATTTCACCGACAAAACCACTTGTGCCTGGTAAGCCTAAAGCTCCAAGCATAAATACAGCGAAAACTAGTGAATATTTTGGTAAAACGTTAACTATTCCTCCGTACGAACTAATAAGTCTAGAATGAACCCTATCATAAAGAACACCAACACATAAGAAAAGAGCTGCGGAAATAAGTCCATGGCTTAACATTTGAAAAATACTTCCTTCTATGCCTTGTGTTGTAAAAGTAAAAATTCCTAAGGTGACAAACCCCATATGTGCAACCGATGAATAAGCAATAAGTTTTTTCATATCTTCTTGCATTAGCGCTACTAAGGATGTGTAAATAATTGCAATAATACTAAGTGTATAAATCAAAGGAACAAAATATTCAGAAGCAACAGGAAACATTCCAATTGAAAATCTCAAAAATCCATATCCTGCCATTTTTAGTAAAATAGCAGCCAATATTACAGAGCCAGCCGTTGGAGCCTCAACATGGGCGTCAGGTAGCCAAGTATGAACAGGCCACATAGGCATTTTAACTGCAAATGAACTGAAAAAAGCCAACCACAAAACATATTGGTGTTTAACTGGTATTTTAATCTCAAATATTTGTGTGATGTCAGTTGTGCCAGTGATCCAATAAATAGAAATAATTGCAACTAACATTAAAACAGAGCCGAGTAGAGTAAATAAAAAAAATTTAAAAGCTGCATAAACCCTTTTTGGACCGCCCCATATACCGATAATTAAAAACATAGGTATTAAACCTGCCTCAAAAAAAATATAGAAAACTACAAGATCTAAAGAACAAAAAACACCTATCATGAATGTTTCTAGAATTAATATTGCTATTAAAAATTCTTTAAGTCTTGTCTTGATACTGTTAATGCAAGAAATTATACAAATTGGAGTAATGAATGTAGTTAACACTATAAACAAAACTGAGATACCGTCTATTCCAAATTTAAATTTTATAAATCCACTTATCCAGTTTTGCTCTTCCACAAATTGAAATCCTACAAAATTTTTGTCAAAAGAATGCCATAAAAAAATAGCTAGGAATAAATTTATTATACTTGTAAATAGGGAAAGATTAATTGAATTTTTGTTTTCATTTTTTTCACTTTTTGAAAACAAAATAAATAATGCTCCTAAAGCAGGTAGTAAAGTTATTGCTGAAAGGATTGGAAAATTCATTTTATTTAACCATTAGATAAGTTAATAAAAAAGAAAGACCTAAAAGCATTACAAAAGCATAATCATAAATATATCCACTTTGAAATCTTACCGCTTTATTAGAAAAATATTTAATAATTTTTGAAAAACCATCTGGTCCATAACGGTCTATAGTGTTTTGATCACCTTTTTTCCAAAGGAATGTACCAATTAATTTTAATGGCTTAACGAATATACTTTCATAAAGTTCATCAAAGTACCATTTGTTTAATAAAAAACTATAAAGTGGTTCATTTAATTTTCTTATCTCAGAAAGAATAACTGTGTTCTTGATATACAAATAATAAGAAAGTGGTATTGCAATTGTTACAAGAATTGGTGTTGAAAATAGAAGCCAAAGAGGTAAATGCAAATGCTCTATTTCTTCAATAAAGAAGATAGACTTTCTCCAAAAGTCTACATAATGAGATCCTATTAACAATTCCTTAAAAGCATAACCTACAAACAAGGCTCCTAGTGCAAGAAAAATTAACGGTATCAACATAACTAAGGGAGACTCGTGTGTTTTTTCAATCGGTAAGTCTGAATTGTTATATTTTCCATGAAAAGTCTTAAAAAATAATCTCCATGAATAAATTGCAGTTAAAAATGCTGTAAGTATTCCAACTGTCATAGCGTAATATCCAATGTTAGAATTTTTAAAATAAGCAAACTCAATGATTGCATCTTTAGAATAGAAACCTGACAAAAAAGGAAATCCTGTTAAGGCCAATGTACCTATTAGCATCAAGCACCAAGTATAAGGAATTTTTTTCCAAACACCTCCCATTCTTCTAATATCTTGCTCATCTTTGAAAGCATGAATTACAGAACCAGCTCCTAAAAATAGTAAAGCTTTAAAAAAAGCATGTGTAAATAAATGAAAAATCGCAACATGATAAGCACCTACACCAGCTGCAAAAAACATATAACCTAACTGACTGCAGGTTGAGTATGCAATAATTTTTTTAATATCGTTTTGTACTAACGCAACTGAAGCAGCAAACACTGCTGTTATCATTCCAACTACTGCAATAAAATTTAGGGCAACTTGTGAATACTCAAAAATAGGAGAGCATCTAACAACTAAAAAAACACCTGCTGTAACCATTGTAGCTGCATGAATTAATGCAGATACTGGTGTTGGACCTTCCATTGCGTCTGGCAACCATGTATGGAATAAAAATTGTGCTGATTTACCCATTGCACCAATAAATAAAGTTAAAGATATAAGTGTGATTAAATTTATATTTAATCCAAGAAAACTAATTTCTTTAGTTGACTGATCTGCAACATTAATAAAAACTTCATTGTAGTTTACTGTGCCAAAGTAATTAAAAATTAAAAATATACCTACAGCGAGTCCAAAATCTCCTACACGATTTACTAAAAAGGCTTTTATAGCGGCATTATTTGCAGAATTTTTTTTATACCAAAAACCAATTAAAAGATAAGAGGAAAGTCCCACACCTTCCCAGCCAAAAAATAATTGCAAAAAATTGTCAGAAACTACCAACATCAACATAGCAAAAGTAAATAAGGACAGGTAAGCCATAAACCTTGACTTATTTGGATCGTGACTCATATAACCTATTGAATATAAATGCACTAAAGACGAGACTGAAGTTACAACAATTAACATTATTGAGCTCAATGGATCTATATTAATAGACCAGTCTACCTTAAGATTTCCTGAGCTAATCCACTCAATTATTTTATAGTTTGCATACTCACCATAAACAATTCCATTATAAAAAATTATTATTGACAAGATTGCAGATATAAATAAAAATGTTGTTGTTATTACCTCACAATACTTATCACTCAAAGATTTTAAACTGTAACCAACTAAGGCGCCTACTAAAGGTAAAAATACAATTAAATACGGCATTTAACCTTTCATCTCATTAATATCTTGTACTCTAATTGAGCCTTTGTTTCGGTAGTAAGAAACAATAATTGCTAAACCTATTGCTGCTTCTGCTGCTGCAACAGTTAATATAAATAAAGTAAAAATTTGACCAGCAATTTCATTTGAATATGTTGAGAAAGCTACAAGATTTATGTTTACTGATAGTAAAATTAATTCAACAGACATCAAAATTACAATTATATTCTTTCTGTTTAAAAAAATTCCCACAACACCAAGTAAAAAAATCACTCCTCCAAGTGCTAAATAATGACCTAATTCAATATTAATCATCAATTTTTACTCCAACATTAAAATCTGCCTCAACAACATCTATAGATGTTTTTCTTTCTCTTGAAATTTGATTTATATAACTTTGTCTTTTAACACCTTCTCTTTTTCTGTAGGTTAAAATTATTGCACCAATCATTGATAGTAATAAAATAATTCCAGCTATTTGAAATAAATATATATAGTCAGTGTAAAGAACACTTCCGATTTGATGTGTGTTAGAAAAATTTGAATCTATAACTATAGAATCTGTGTTAACAAAATTTGCTTTGTATTTCCAGCCTCCAACAACTACTAATATCTCTAGAAGAATAATTATACTTACAATTAAACCTACCGGTATATGAGTTGATTTCAAACCTCTAAACCATGACTGTTTTTGTTCCGCTACATTTAACATCATTACAACAAATAAAAATAATACTGCAACTGCTCCTACATAAACAATGAGCATAATCATTCCTAGAAATTCTGCACCAATCATAATAAAAAGACATCCAACTGAAATAAAATCTAAAATAAGAAAAAAAACTGCATGTACGGTATTTTTGCTAGCAATAACCATTAATGCGGATCCGACAGTAATAATAGAAAAAAAATAGAAAAAAATAGTATGTGCTAACATTTTATCTGTATGGTTTGTCTAGTCTAATATTTTTAGCTAAAACATCTTCCCATCTATCTCCGTTATCCATTAATTTTTCTTTATTATAATAAAGTTCTTCTCGTGTTTCTGTAGAAAATTCAAAATTTGGACCTTGAACTATTGCTTCTACCGGACAAGATTCTTGACAGAGTCCACAGTATATGCATTTAAGCATATCAATATCGTATCGTGTTGTTTTTCTACTTCCGTCATCTCTTTCTGTAGATTCTATTGTAATGGCTTGAGCGGGACAAACTGCTTCACAAAGTTTACAAGCTATACAACGTTCTTCTCCGCTTGGATATCTTCTTAAGGCATGTTCACCTCTAAATCTTGGACTCAAAGAACCTTTCTCGAAAGGATAATTGATAGTTTTTTTTGGTCTGAATATTTCTCTAGTTGCTATCAAAAGGCCTGAAACAAACTCTAATAAAAAAATTGTTTTTAAAAATCTACTTATTTTCATTTAAAGTACCCTTACTGGAAGTTTATCGAAATAAAAAAGATAACTAGCTGTTAATACAACATAAAATAAAGAGAATGGTAATAATATTTTCCATCCAAGTCTCATTAACTGATCGTATCGGTATCTTGGGACAATTGCTTTAACTAAAGCAAATAAAAAGAATAAGAATAATATTTTTAAAATCATCCATAAAGGTCCAGGTACTACATTAAAAGGAAAAATGTCGAACGGAGGCAACCATCCACCTAAAAACAATATTACTCCCATAGCACACATAAGTAGAATATTTGCATATTCACCTAACCAAAACATAGCGTACATCATGCCAGAATATTCAGTTTGGTAACCGGAAACTAATTCTGCTTCAGCTTCTGGTAAATCAAACGGTGGTCTGTTTGTTTCTGCTAGAGCAGAGATAAAAAAAACTACAAACATTGGGAATAAAGGAATTGCAAACCATAAGCTTTGTTGGGCATTAACAATGTCTATTAGGTTTAGTGAACCAACACATAAAAGGACATTAATGATAATTATTCCTATTGAAACTTCATATGATACCATTTGTGCTACAGATCTAATTGCACCAAGAAAAGGATATTTTGAATTCGATGCCCAACCACCCATTATAATTCCGTAAACGCCTAAAGAAGAAACCGCAAAGAGATAAAGTATACCTACGTTGATATTGGCTAATACTAATTGGTTGTCAAAAGGGATGACTGCCCATGCTACTAAGGCTAGCGTCATTGTAACAACTGGCGCCAATACAAATATAAATTTATTCGAACTTGACGGAATAATAATTTCTTTAAAAATATATTTTAATGCATCAGCAACAGTTTGCAGTAATCCAAAAGGACCAACTACATTTGGCCCTTTTCTTTTTTGGACTGCTCCCCAAATTCTTCTATCTAACCAGACTATTAAAGCTACAGAAACCAGGACTGGAATTAAAATAAATGCAATTTTATATAGTTCATTTGTTAATAAATTTAAATATTCCATCTAATTAATTGTTAGTTCCATTTTTTTTACTATCATTAGATATATTTCTGCAGTCACTCATGGTCTTTGATGCTCTTGCGATAGAGTTGCTATAGTAGTAATCAATATTTTTAATATTAATTTTTTCATTAGACGCTTCAAGTGATGTGTTTATCTTGATCGGTTTTTTATTCTTTGGTAATAAATCAATTTCTGAAAAATTTGGTATTTCTTGAAGAGCTAATCTTCTAATAGAGGAAAAATCTGAAAATAAAACTGAACTATTAAGACTGGAATTAATTAAGTTAAAAATTTTCCAATCTTCTAAAGCTTCACTTGTAGGATATGAAGCTTTTCTACATTCCTGTATTCTTCCTTCGAGATTTTCAAATAAACCATTTTGTTCTGTATATGTAGGACTTGGTAAAATAACGTCAGCTATAGATGCATTTTTATCACCATGAGATCCTTGGTAGATAATAAATTCATCAGTCTTTTTTATTTCTAAATTATCTGAACCAACTAAATATAATAATTTAAATTCTTTATTTGTTAGCTTATCAAAAAATATAAAATTATTATTTCTATCAATATTGTAGAAGCTTAAGTCTATTGCACCTACGGTCGAGGCATTTTGAGTTAATATATTTAAAGCATTCCAAGTCTCATTGATAAAATTATTTTCTATTAAAAAATCTTTTGTTTTTTCTAAAATATATTTTGAGTTTTTAAGCTCTAATACTGACTCACCAATAATAAAAATTGGTTTTTTTGCTTTTTTTATTTTTTTATTTATCTCGCTTTTTTCATCAAAAATATTTTTGATATTGTTAACGTCTTCACCTAGTAGAGTATAGCCATAGGTTAAATTACCAGGGTTACCAATAGAATAGATTGATGTTTTGTTTTTTACGAAAGCTTTTCTTATTCTTGCGTTAACCATTGTTGCTTCATATCTTGGGTTTGTACCAATCAGTAAAATAAGATCACTTTCATCAATACTCTGAATAGATGAGTTAAATATATAATTTGTTTTATCTGTTGGATCGATATAAAATTTTTTTTCTCTAAAATCAAAATTGCTAGATCCAATTTTTTTTAATAAATTTTTAAATGAAAAAATTGTTTCAATAGAAGTCATGTCGCCTACATGGCCTGCTATTTGTTCTGGTTTAATTGATTTTATTTTATTTGATATTACCTCGATTGCTTCGTCCCAGGTAGATTTCACTAATTTATTATTTTTTTTTATATAAGGTGTGTCTAGACGCTGTTTTAATAATCCGTCGCAAGCGTATCTTGTTTTGTCTGATATCCATTCTTCATTAATTTCATTGTTTAATCTTGGCAAAATTCTTTTAACTTCCCAGCCGTATGTATCTACTCTAATACTTGATCCGACTGCATCCATTACGTCAATACTCTCTGTTTTTTTTAACTCCCAAGGTCTTGCTTCAAAAGCGTAAGGTTTAGATGTAAGTGCTCCAACAGGACATAAGTCTATAACATTTGCTGACAACTCTGATGTCATCGATTTTTCTAAATAGGTTGTAATTTCCATATTCTCTCCTCTGCCAATAGCTCCTATTTCTGGAACACCAGCAACTTCTTCGGCAAATCGAATACATCTTGTACAATGTATACATCTTGTCATTTGAGTTTTAATCAAAGGACCCATATATTTATCTTTTACTGTTCTTTTGTTTTCAGAAAATCTTGATTTGTCGAATCCATAAAATAAAGATTGGTCTTGCAAGTCACACTCGCCACCTTGATCACAAACTGGACAGTCAAGAGGATGATTTGCTAATAGAAATTCCATCATTCCTTTACGTGCTTTTTTAACAAACTCTGTATTTGTTTTAATGTTCATGCCTTCAGCTGCTGGCATCGCACATGAAGCTATTGGTTTAGTTGATTTTTCCATTTCAACTAAACACATTCTGCAATTACCCGCAATTGACAGTTTTTCGTGATAACAAAATCTTGGGATTTCAACGTCAGCAATCTCACATGCTTGTAAAACTGTCATTCCTTTTTCAAATTCAATTTCTTTTCCGTTAATATTTATTTTAGGCATTTTCACTTTCTAAAAGATGTTGGTCTACCAAATAAGGATTTTTATTTTTAGTTTTGAAAATCGGTTCACCTATACATTTTTTTTCAATTTCTTTTCTAAAGTGTCTCAACAAGCCTTGTACTGGCCAAGATGATCCTTCACCAAATGCACAAATAGTGTGTCCTTCAATTTGTTTGGTTACGTCATCAAGTAAATTTATATCAGCATATGTTGCTTCTCCTCTTCCGGCTCTTTCTAAAAGTCTCCACATCCAACCTGTACCCTCTCTACAAGGTGTGCATTGGCCGCAACTTTCATGTTTATAAAATCTTGCTATTCTCGCCATACATTTAATAATGTCTTGGTCTTTATTAATGACAACTATACCTGCAGTTCCTAATCCACTTTTGTTTGCAATCAGTGAATCAAAATCCATAGTGATGGTGTCACAAGTTTTTTTCGGCAGCAGAGGCATTGAAGATCCACCTGGTATTACAGCTTGTAAATTATCCCAACCACCAATTACACCACCAGCATATTTTTCTATTAAATCTTTTAAAGGTACGCCCATCTCCTCTTCGACATTACATGGATGGTTAACATTTCCAGAGATGCAAAAAATTTTTGTACCAGTGTTTTTTGGTTTACCGAGTGAGGCGAACCATTTACCACCTTTTCTTAGTATTGTTGGCACAACCGCTATAGTCTCAACGTTGTTAACTATCGTAGGGCAACCGTATAATCCTACAAGTGCAGGAAACGGAGGTTTAAGTCTTGGCTGACCTTTGTTTCCCTCTAAACTTTCTAGCAAAGCTGTTTCTTCACCACAAATATAGGCTCCGGCTCCAAAATGAACATGAATATCAAAGTCCCATCCAGTTCCACAAGCATTTTTACCTAAAAAATTTTTTTTGTAAGCTTGATCTATTGCTTCTTGCAATCTGTTGCCTTCGTTAAAATACTCACCTCTAATATAAATATAACATATATGCGCATTAACGGCATAGCCTGCTATCAAGCATCCTTCGATTAATTTTTGAGGTTCAAATCTAATTATATCTCTATCTTTACAAGTTCCAGGCTCAGATTCATCAGCATTAATAACCAAATAGTGAGGTCTAGACCCAACTTCTTTTGGAGCAAAAGACCATTTGAGACCAGTTGAAAAACCAGCACCACCTCTTCCTCTTAATTCCGAAGCCTTAATTTCATTTATAATCCACTCACGACCTTTAGAAATAATTTCTTTAGTTTTACTCCAATCTTCTCTTTTAACAGCTTGATCAATTTCCCAACCAAAAGAATTGTAAAGATTTTTAAATATTTTATTTTCTTCTTTAAGCATTTTTACCACCATTTAAAATTGGTCTATCTTTTTCAGGGGCAGAACTAGTTCTGTTTCTGAAAGATTTTGATTTAAGAGGCTTGTCTGCTAGTAGAGAGTCTATAATTTCAATTGTATTTTTTTCATCTAAATCTTCGTAATAGTCATCATTAATTTGCATCATTGGAGCGTTTACACAGGCACCTAAACACTCAACTTCTAGCCATGAACATAATTTATTTTCTGATAATGTGTTTTCTTCTTTAGATATTTTTTCTTTACAAATTTTTACTATCTTATTTGCTCCCCTAATTAAACAGGGGCTTGTTGTGCAAACTTGTACAAAATATTTTCCTACTGGTGATAAATTATACATCGTATAAAAAGTGGCAATTTCATAAACTTTGATGTAAGGCATCTCTAAATATTTAGCTATATATTTCATTGCAGTTAAAGGAATCCAATTTTCATTTTGTCTTTGAGCCATAAATAAAAATGGCATAACAGCACTTTTTTTCCTTTTTACAGGATATTTCTTTAGTATTTTTTCAGCAGCATCTTTATTTTCTTTTGTAAATTCAAAAGATTTAGGTTGTTGGTCGTGTATTTTTTTAATACTCATCTATCAACCTCACCAAACACTATATCTAACGAACCTAACACTGCTGGAACATCTGCTAACATGTGTCCCTTGATCAAATAGTCCATTGCTTGTAGGTGGGAGAATCCAGGTGCTCTAATTTTACAACGATAAGGCTTGTTACTTCCGTCTGATATTAAATAAACACCAAACTCACCTTTTGGTGCTTCTACAGCGGTATAAACATTTCCTGCCGGAACTCGAAATCCTTCTGTAAATAATTTAAAATGATGAATTAAAGCTTCCATTGAATCTTTTAGGTCTTGCCTGTTAGGCGGTGAAATTTTTCCATCAATAGATTTAATTGCTCCTTTTGGCATTTTATTTATGCACTGTTCTATAATTTTTACACTCTCTCTCATTTCTTCTATTCTGCATAAATATCTATCAAAACAATCACCATTTTTTCCAATAGGTATTTTAAAATCTAAATTTTCATAACATTCATAAGGTTGTGATTTTCTTAAATCCCACGCAACTCCGGATCCTCTTAACATAACACCAGAAAAACTATGATCTAAAGCTTCCTGCTTGCTTACAATTCCTATTTCAACATTTCGCTGTTTAAAAATTCTATTATCCGTTAGCAAACTTTCTAAGTCGTCAATTATTTTTGGGAAAGTTTTACAAAATTTTCCTATATCATCTACTAATTTTTGTGGAATATCTTGATGAACTCCTCCAGTTCTAAAATAGTTAGCGTGTAGTCTTGATCCAGACGCTCTTTCATAAAATGTCATTAAAGTTTCTCTTTCTTCAAAACCCCATAAAGAGGGAGTTAGCGCACCAACATCTAAGGCTTGAGTGGTAACATTAAGAATGTGACTTAAGATTCTACCAATTTCACAAAAAATTACTCTAATATATTGAGCTCTAATAGGAACTGAAATATTTAACAGCTTCTCAGTTGCTAAAGTAAATGCATGTTCTTGATTCATCGGAGCAACATAATCAAGACGATCAAAATAGGGCAAAGCCTGCATATAAGTTTTATGTTCTATTAACTTTTCAGTTCCACGATGTAGTAAACCGATGTGTGGATCAGCTTTCTCTACAACTTCTCCGTCTAGTTCAAGAATAAGCCTTAAAACTCCGTGTGCAGCCGGGTGCTGAGGTCCGAAATTTAAGGTTAAAGATTTATTTTTTTTTGTCATCAATGTTTTTTTCTTTTAGTTCTTTAATGTATTTTGTCCCTTCCCAAGGACTTTCAAAATCAAAATTTCTATAGTTTTGTTCAAGTTTAACAGGCTCGTAAATAACTTTTTTTTCTTTCTCACTATATCTGACTTCATTAAATCCCGTTAAAGGAAAATCTTTTCTTAAAGGATGTCCTTCAAAATTATAATCTGTTAATATTCTTCTAAGATCCGGGTGGTTTGTAAACACTATGCCATACATATCAAACACTTCTCTTTCCATCCAATTTGCTGAAGGATAAATTTTTGTTAGTGTTGGAATTTTTTTTCCTATTTCAAGACTTATGGATATTTTAATTCTTGTATTTCTTTCGTGTGAAAGTAATAGATATACTAAATTGAATCGTTTCTCTTCATCTGGGTAGTCAACACCAGCTATATCAATTAATTGTCTAAATTTAAATTTATTACTAGACTTTAAAAAGATTATTACTTCAATTAATTCCTCTTCAGTTGTGTCGATTAATAATTCATTAAAAGCAATTGTAGTCTTTTTAATTTTGCTGGTTAGTTCAGAATTTACTAATTTTTCAAGTTCTTTTAGTTTTACGTCCATAAAAAAATTTATCTACTTACAGAACCTTCTCTTCTAATTTTTTTTTGTAATTGTAAAATACCATATAAAAGGGCTTCGGCAGATGGCGGACATCCAGGAACGTAAATATCTACAGGTACAATTCTATCGCAGCCTCTTACAACAGAATAAGAATAATGATAATAACCACCGCCGTTTGCGCAGCTTCCCATTGAAATAACATATCTGGGTTCTGGCATTTGATCGTAAACTTTTCGTAGAGCCGGTGCCATTTTATTTGTTAAAGTACCTGCAACAATCATAACATCTGATTGTCTGGGTGAAGCACGAGGTGCGGCTCCAAATCTTTCAAGATCATATCTTGGCATTGAAGTCTGCATCATTTCTACTGCACAACATGCCAAACCAAAAGTCATCCAATGTAGAGATCCGGTTCTTGCCCAATTAATAAGATTGTTTGTTGATGTTGTGATAAATCCTTTTTCACTAAAATCTTTTGCTAATTGTTTAAATTCATCCGGAATTTTTTTTTCTTTTTCATTAAAAGACTCTATTTTTATTCCCATTCTAGAGCCCCTTTTTTCCATTCATAAATAAATCCTATAGTGAGAACAGATAAAAATATCATCATTGACCAAAACCCTAGCTCTCCTATATTTCCCAAAGAAATAGCCCAGGGAAATAAAAAGGTAATTTCCAAATCAAAAATAATAAATAGAATTGCAACAAGATAAAAACGAACATCAAATTCCATTCTAGAGTCATCGAATGCTTCAAAGCCACATTCATAAGTTGATAATTTTTCAGGATCTGGATTACTTGGTGCAGCTAAATAGTTTGCTAATACAAAGCCAAAGCTCAGTACGATTGCAATAAACAAGAATAAGATTATTGAAAAATAGTCTGATAAAAAATTGTGGATCATGTTTACCCCTTATTACTTATTATCACTTTTAGTATCTTATATAATAAATTTTATCTAATTTAACAGCTGGTAACTTAGCCACATATAAACAGAAATTTTAATTTTTAGATTGGAAAATCAT